>JADMIO010634404.1_pt1 | contig 76505 bp, 70 predicted proteins | sample 8958161 | NCBI WGS metagenome assembly JADMIO01 (sample SAMN16585339, study PRJNA669376) | soil metagenome | isolation source: Crop rotation soil | place: USA: Cullars Rotation, Alabama | collected 2011
CCGCGACTTCAAGTCACGTGAATTCCAAGCTTCGGATCCCACTGTGCTGGAAAGGCAAGGTGCCTGCACTAACTGCAGGTGGTAAGGTGCAGACCGTGCCCGGATCTTTTGACCAGCAAACGGATACAGTCAGTACAGGTACTGTACAATGGAGAAATTTCTTTACGGATCCATATCTCCAGGCCCTGATCGATACGGCATTAAAAAATAACCAGGAATTACTGGGAACACTGCAGGAGATCGAGGTGGCAAGGAATGATATCCGTCTTCGTAAAGCAGATATACTTCCCTCGGTTGCTCTAAGAGGAAGCGCAGGTGTAGAGAAAGTTGGCAGATATACCAGCCAGGGCGCTGGTGATGCATCCACGGAAATAAAGCCCGGCACGCCGGTTCCTGATCCGCTAATGGATTACTCTATTGCCGCAGTTGCAAACTGGGAAGTTGATATCTGGAGAAAGCTAAGGACCTCAAAGCAAGCTGCCATTACCAGGTATCTGGCTACCATTGAAGGAAAGAATTTTGTACTCACAAACCTCATTGCCGAGATCGCCAGTTCATATTATGAACTGCTTGCGTTGGATAATCAACTATCCATCGTAAAGCAGAATATCGATTTACAAAAGAATGCTTTGGAAATTGTAAAGGTGCAAAAGGAGGGAGCGAGAGCCACGGAATTAGCCGTTCAAAAGTTCCAGGCGGAAGTCTTAAAGTCGCAGAGTCTGGAGTTCGATTTGCTTCAGCAGGTAAAAGAAACAGAAAATAGAATCAATATACTATTGGGAAGGTATCCGCAAGCGATAGCGAGAGATCGATCCGATTTCTTATCCCGCTTACCGCAGGACGTGAGTGCGGGATTGCCGGCCTCTTTATTGGAAAACCGTGCGGATATCCGGCAGCGTGAGCTGGAACTGGAGGCGGCGAAACTGGATGTCAAAGTTGCACGCGCCGAGTTTTATCCGTCCCTCGGAATATCTGCAGCGGTTGGATTCCAGGCGTTCAAGCCCTCCTTCTTATTGCGCACGCCTGAGTCCTTATTATATAACCTGGCAGGTGACCTGGTGGCGCCATTGATCAATAAGAATGCAATCAAGGCAGAATTTAGTAATGCAAATGCAAGGCAATTACAGGCATTGTATGATTACGATAAGACAATCCTTAGCGCCTACCTTGAAGTGTCCACGCAACTTTCCGGAATCCAGAATCTGTCCAGGAGCTTTGATTTGAAGAAGCAACAGGTGGACGCACTCACCAGGTCAATTAACATCGCGAATGATCTGTTTTCCTCTGCGCGTGCTGATTATTTCGAAGTCCTCATGACGCAGCGAGATGCACTGGAGGCGAGACTGGAATTGGTAGAAACGAAACGTGATCAGCTAAACGCAAGTGTCAGTCTATACAAACAATTAGGAGGCGGCTGGAGATAATCCGGGAGTATTCCCGGCTCATCTCCCGTTTAATCCCCTTTTTCTGATCCGTTTTTCTCACTTTATCTACTCAATTTGTAGTATTCTTCTTCCCTGTACGCATATTTATTCAGGCTGGTGTATAAAAATGAGTGGAAACTCTTGCGGGATGTGTGTTTAGTACGCTATCTTTAAAAAGATTTCGGTGCTACCTGAATCTCCCTAATCCCGCACTACCCACAGTTTTCTCCATTCCACGAAAGCCAACCAAACTTCTTTTTACACCAACTAAACTGCGTGCATGCATTCCTTTTTAACTAAGCCAGGCTTACTGTTATTTGTATTTGTCGGCTTCCTGAGTCTGGCGGCTACCAAATCAAATGCCCAATCGGTAGGCGATTATCAATCCCGCAATGACGGTTTTTGGGAGGATCCAAACAGCTGGGAAAGATGGAATGGAACTAGTTGGGTCTTTCCTGCGCCACAGTCGCCCACTTCAGCAGACGGACTCATCAAGGTCAGGGGTGGCCAGACGCTGACAATTCAAAATCCATTGTCTATAAATGATGTCACCATTGAAGCAAGCGCAATTGTAAATGCAAATGCTGCAATCACCCTGGTTGCGAATTCGAATGGTATTGATTTGATTGTAGACGGGACAATTAATTTCCAGACGGGAAGTTCCTTTCATAATTTACCAGGAGCCGGTGTATATACTTTTCTGAATAGTGGGTTTGGTGCTTTGAACTTTTTGGGCAATTCAACGCTTTTTAATGAAGGCGGGATTGAAGGACAGGTCAACATGCGGGGAACGAGTCTGCAAACTATCCAGGGTGGTGGAAATATCGCCAAGCTTTACATGGATAATTCATTTGGCGTGTCACTTATTTCAGGGAATCTTCCGATCTCCAGTGAATTGTATTTCAACAACGGAAACATCAATACCACATCTAATAAGGTTATTATAGGAGTAAATGGCGGGGTACCTGATAATTCTGAAGCGATGGGTTATGTGAACGGTAATCTCCAGATGGATTTTCCTATCGGAACGCAGGTGACCAATAAATTTCGTGTTGGGGATGTAAATGGATTGAGGCCAGTAACGCTGACCCTTAATAATATCACACTGCCAACCAGCATTACTGCAAGCACACACACTGGTGACAATTTCAATATAGGAACGTCATTCTTCAATGGCACCCAAAGTGTAAACAGAAACTGGTATCTGACTAATAATTCAGGTTCCTTCGGGACGGCTACTGTTGGGCTCGACTGGCGTAATGCCGAGAACGATGCAGGTAGTAATTTTAATTTGTTCCAGGCCGGTTGGTTTGACGGAACCAATTGGAACTATTCACCATCAGCCAACAGGACAGCAACGCATATTGATGTTTTAAATGTCCCTTCCATTGGTGCGCTCTCTCAATTCCAGGTGGCAACACCAACCTGCAATGGACCCACAATGAATTGCGCTCCTGCACGGACGGTTTATCAAAATAATGCAATAGGCGCGATCGTCGCCTTTAATCCGCGTGCGATGGTTCCGGATCCAACAATTTCCGGCGCTGACCGTAAAATAAAGTACACGAATATTAATTTGAATGGCACTAATAGCCAATTTGCATTTGTTGCACCAGGTGCGTCAGTTAGTCTGGCTTATGATTATGCAGTGACCTATGATGAAAATACTGGTTACTGTCCAGGATGTAATGTCCAAAACCTGGTAGGTATCGGCAATACATTCCAGACACTGGAATGTAACAATGGAATCTTCAATGGAACTGTCGGGTCATATTCTTCTGGAAATTTTATTGCACCAAGTGAGCCGGGTATTTATTATATCGTCCAACAGGTCCAACTTGAATTTGGCTGCCGGAATGCATACTTTACCAATGATGCCGATTACTCCATTGCTGTCCTTATTGTAGGAAATATACTTCCTTCCGCTACTCCGGGTTGCGGCAATGTCACTCAAACAAATGATGCTCCCGCAATCTTCCCGATAGGCGTAACTACTGTTACCTGGACAGCAACTGATGTTTTTGGACGTACTAATTCCTGTACGCAACAAGTGACCGTCAATCCCGCCACTAAAGTTTACCGTGATAAGGATAATGATGGTATTGGCGATAACAATCAGGTAGGGTGGTCCGGAACTGGAACACCGGCAGGATGGTCAGTTACGGGTGGTGATTGCAATGATGAATTTGCAGGTGCCGGCGGCTGTCCCCAGGTTTGTGGACTTGTTGTGAAAGCATCTACTGATGGTCGATTGATTGTTTGCACTGAAAGTGGCGCTACTACAGGAAATGCACATCTCATCATTACAGGTGGCAGTGGTAACTATTTCATTGAGGGGGATACCACCAATCTTACTGCCGGTACGTATTATTATAAGGTGACTGATCTTACGCTAAGCTGTATTGCATATGATACGGTAACTGTTGTCCTGACTAATTGCATCGTTCCTTACTATGAACCACCTGCAAATGATACAACAACAACAAAGATTGGATCAGAGCTGACGCAGCTATTTAATTTCCCCGAGTCGTTAATTGATACGTCACGGAATAATACCATTTTCATTTTACAACCTCCAACAGGAACGGATACCGTAGGGCAGGTACTGGTTGATGTGATAGCCAATGAAAATAATTACCAGTACCTGCTGACTTTGTTGCAGAGTGCTGAGTACGGATTGCATGACCTCGTTGATAACGGTGACACAACACTTGTTATAACCGGGTTCATTCCAATAGCGAATCTTACAAAACTCAATTCTCTTACACAGGAGATCAATTACGTCCGGCCAGCCTTCCCGCCAGTTATTTCTGCCGCTGGTGATATCAATACCGGGGTCACTATTTCCCAGGGTGATAAGGCGATGATGGCAGATAAAGCACGCAAAGCATGGAACGTGACAGGAAAGGGAATTAAGATTGGTGTGATGTCAGACAGCTACAATACCATTCCGAATGATCCTGCAGCTACCAATGTAACCAATGGAGATCTTCCAGGGTTGAATAATGTAAATCCGGTACGCGTGTCAATGGATTATCCGTATGGCAGGCGGACTGATGAAGGCCGCGCAATGATGCAGATTGTTCATGATGTTGCGCCTGAGGCTGAATTGACTTTCCGTACAGGATATATCACCCCAGGGAATTTCGCTGAGGGAATTAAGATGCTACGCGATGAGGGCAACAAGATCATTGTTGATGACATCACGTATATGCAGGAGCCATTCTTCACGGATGGTGTGGTTGCCAAGGCAGTGGATGATGTTGCTGCTTCAGGAGTCAATTATTTCACATCAGCAGGAAATTTTGGTGAAAATTCGTACGAAGGAACTTTCACTGAGATGAATGCGCCTACCGGTTATCTTGGTAAGGCACATGATTTTGGTGGCGGTACCTATTTCCAAAGCCTTAAATTGAAGAAAGGCAGTTATACCATCGGTTTGCAGTGGGAGGATGATTTTTATTCTGTAAACGCAGGCACTGGTGCGCTGAATGATCTTGATTTCTATTTAGTAGATCAATTTGGAAAAAGACTGTTTGGATTTAATCGTGATAACAGAAACGGTGATCCAATCGAGATCATGCCATTTGATGTCCTTGCAGATGTTGATGCCAAATTAATCATCACGCGGAAATTTGGCTCAGGCAGTCCGCGCTTTAAATACATCATCTTCCGTGGTGAAGCTCAGATCCAGACATTTAACCAGGGAACCGGAACGGTGATTGGACAGGCAAATGCGGCAGGTTCGATTGCTGTTGGTGCGGTGTTGTATAAGAACACGCCGGCATTTGATGGTGTAACACCAACAGTTGCATCCTTCTCTTCAAGAGGAGGTGTCATTGTGGATGGACAGAATCGGAATAAACCGGACATTACTGCACCCAATGGTGTAAACACAACTGTATTCCTTGGCGGTCAGAATATCGATGAAGATCAGTTCCCAAATTTCTTCGGTACTTCTGCTGCTGCACCTCATGCCGCAGCCGTAGCTGCGCTTCTACTGGAAGCAAAGAAGAAATTCCAGAATGTTGAGTCATTCAACGGAACGCAGATGAAGTCATTACTCCGGAACAATGCAATCCCGCTGGGATACAGTGGACCGAACCCATATATCGGATATGGCTTTATCCAGGCAGATCAATCATTGCAAAGCTTCTCTAATCCAACTCCCCAGTTGGAAACGTTCAGCATTGTTGGAGAAGCTCAGCCAGGTCCGGCACCAATACAGGTGATCATCCAGGCAGAGTATCTGTCTGCTGGTTCAGCGGCGATATTCCAGAATGATACATTGCCATTAAATTATTCGTCTCCGAATAAATACATGATCAATCTTCCGGCATTCAACGGCAATCCGCCGGTGGTTATCTACAATCCACCATTGACAAATGGAAGCGATGGTGGTAATGACAGCATCTTCCTGCTGGATGAGAACAGACCACTGGTTAAGGTAGTTGTAAATGACGCTGTGAAGAAATATGGAGAACGTATACCAGCTTATAGTGCACAGGTCTATATAGATAATGTTCCAATAGAAGAGCAGGAAGTTTATTCTTTGGCGAGCCTTGGTCTTGATGATCTCACGTACGTATCGTCTGCAACAAACGCCAGCAATATTGGATTCTATTATCGCAGGGCTAAGTCGGCCGTCCTTAACGAGACCGATCCCCGCTACCAGGAGTTTAATTCACAGTTCAGGTATGAGTTTGTAGACGGTGTGTTGACCATCAACAGGATGCCAGTCACTGTGACACCACGCGATACGCTACTTACCTATGGCAAGGCGATTAAGGGTAAGCAGATGAAGTTTAATTATACGTATGCAAGTACAGAAATCGATCCTACGGAAATTGGAGCATTCACTGATTCACTGGAATCATTGCACAAGGCGCCGATGTCAGATAAACTGATCCTCATTAATTCTAAACAGGCGGTAAATACATTGACGGCGGCCGACTTCCAGAATATGAGTTTCATGGCAACAGGTCTCGCAGCTGCCAATTCCAAACAGGCTGTTAATTCCAAGCAAGCGGTGAATGGAATTGTGAATGATACAACCTTCTATGTTCCACTGTCACCACTATCTATTTTTGAATACCAGGTTGATTCCGCAAATGGTGTTCTACATAATTCAAAACAAGCGGTCAATTCCAAGCAGGCAGTCAATTCAAATGCGGCTATTAATTCTAAACAGGCGGTTAATGGCGCAGCTACCGTCAATGGAGTTGAGCTCGTGAATTCCAAGCAGGCGGTGAACTCTAAACAGGCGGTCAATTCAGAAAGCTTCAATGATCAGTCCAATGAGAACACATTACTGGTAGTTGACTCACTCGATATTGTTCCAGGTGCTGATTCGCTTGGTGGATTCACATCCATGAATATGGTAACGGGATATGAAGTGGGAACATGGTTGATTGGGCCAGGTGTATTGATCTCTGAAAACTTCGATATCAGTTACGGGCTCGGCAGATTGACGATAGTTCCGGAAACTCTGCGCGTGAAGGCTGTAGATACAGTTGCTAATTGTACCGGTGTGCGACCAACACAATTCAGAAGCACAAACAGTATCTATCAGTTTGAAGACACAGATAGTAGTGTGATACAGAGCGGACCTGTTTATACAATTAAGAAGTCCGATGGTACAATTCCTCCGGCAGGCAATCTTGCGCCGGGAACTTATCAGATTGTTCCATCAGGATTGGTCCAGAAACAGTCACCAGCTAATTACACGGTACTTTATCAAAATGGAACACTCGCTGTTGCAGCGGTTCCTGCGGCACCAACTGTCACGGTTGTAAATAATTGCGGCAATTCAGTCCTGACCGTGGCTAATCCGGCCGGAACAGTAATATGGAGTAATGGAGCAACAACACCAAGTATCACTGTTACAACGGCTGGCACTTATACGGTGAAGGTTACTGTCAATGGATGTACAAGTGCAAATGGTTCGGGTATCGCAGCGCCGAAAGCGGCACTTGCAGCACCTACGGTTAGTGTGGTTCAACCGACCTGTACCGCTACAACCGGATCTATAACGGTTACTTCTTCAAAAACTGGTCTGACCTTTAGCATTAATGGAACCACTTATAGCTCTTCGGGTACGTTTGCGAACCTTGCACCTGGAGTCTATCCTTTAACAGCAAAGAATGCGACAGGATGTATATCCGCCCCGGTAAATGTTACAATCACTGCGGCGGTGTGCGGTACTATTGGTGATCTTGTGTTCAATGATCTGAATGCAAATGGTATTCAGGATGCGGGTGAGCCAGGTATCTACAATGCGCAGGTCAAATTACTTAGTGCTTCGGGCTCCACTCTTGCAACCACTTATACATCCACTAACGGCGCATACAGTTTCCCAGGTCTCGCTGCAGGAACATATAGCGTAGTGTTTACAACTCCTTCAACGTTCGCACCCACTGGAAGTAATCTTGGCGGTAATGATGCAAAGGATAGCGATCCTGTAAACGGAAAGGTTACTGGGATTGTATTGAGTGCCGGGCAAACAAATCTCACCGTTGATGCTGGTTTCAAACCATTGCCTGAATTATACCTTGGAAACAAAGTATGGCTGGATGCAAACAATAACGGGGTAAGAAACCTGACTGAAAATGGTGTAGCTGGTGTTACTGTCAAATTGTATAAAGATGCAAACAATGATAATATTGTTGACGGGGCGGCCATTGCCACGCAGGTGACAGATGCACTCGGTTTCTATTACTTCAGCAATCTATCTTATGGCAATTATATTGTAGGAATAGTACTTCCTGCCGGGTACATGAAGAGCAGTGTCACTGGTGGTGATCCTGATAATGATGCATTGCTTGATAATAATGGTGTCAACCAGGTTGGAAATGAAGTGCGCGGTTTGGCGATGACATTGATGAACCTCACTGAAACAAGTTTAATTTTCAATTACACCAGTATCGCAAGCACGTATGATTTCGCAATCCTTCCAGATTGTAATTGCGTCAACATTTCCGGTAATCTACTAACCAATGGAAGCTTTGAGAGCGGAACTACCGGATGGACGGCCACTGGAGGTGCTGTTAGCACCAATAAAGATTATGCAGCATGTGGAATTAATAATGGATCCAACAATGCATCAAACCGGTTGTCTCAGGTCTACCAGGATGTAACGATTGCCGCGGGTAAGAATATTGCCTTCAGTGCATTTGCCGGAACAGATAATAAAGGAATAACCTGCTCACCAAAATTGAGCCTCGTATTCCTGAAGTCCAATGGGTCTGTGATCTCACAGATTGATATTCCGGTAACACGCAATGCTGACGCAAACTTTAGCCAACTGGCTTTCTATAGTCTGTCAGCTATCACGCCTTCCGGTACGGCAAAGGTGAGAGTACAGAGTTCGGTCAACTGTGGCTCATTGAAGCTGGACGCATTGTGTTTGCGTAACACAACTGGCGTATCTTTAACCAGGTCTTCCGGCACCGTGGAGACCACTGCAGTTGAGGATATGGTTGAGGTCGATGAGAAACAGGATGTATACGTTGGGGAGTTTACCGCATCGGCGAAGCCAAATCCGATCATCAACTTTGTAAACCTTGAAGTAAAGGGTGGAGATAATCAGAGGGCAGTTGAAATTCGCATTCATGATATCAATGGAAGATTGGTACTGAAGCAAAATACTGCGACCAATAGCATTTTGAAACTCAATACCAGCGACTGGATTCCGGGAATGTATTTTGTTGAATTCAAACAGGATGGCAAACGCAAACTATTAAAAATTATAAAGGCCAAATTGTAATTGTTTTTTCACCAACCCATGAACCATACGAGATTTTACTGTATCATACTTGTACTATCAGCGTTTTTCAATGTGACTGTCAATGCTCAGAATGCGGAGCTCGATAGCTTAAAACGGCAACTCGCGAAGGAGATCACTGATAGTGCAAGGGTTGATATTCTTACTGCCATTGCAAAAGGAGTGGCTGGTGAGCGGCCGGACAGTACTATATCTTTTGGTACAACAGCAAAACTGCTTGCAGAAAAGATCAACTATCCACGTGGCATTGCCCTCGCAGCGAAGCAGGTTGGCTATGGGTATTATCTGCAGGGAAAGTACAGGGAAGCATTTAAGCTATGGCAGCAAAGCCTTGAAGCCTATCAATCCATCGGAGATAAGAAAGGTGTGGCTAATATGCTAAGTAATCAGGGCGCGATCTTCTTTAATCAGGGTGATGAGGCAAAGTCGCTTGAACTTCATCTCCAATCTCTGAAATTATCTGAGGAGATAAATGATACATTGAGAATAGTGACCTCACTGAATAATATTGGTGGGATCTACCAGAATAAGGCGATCACGTATCAAAAGGCCTTAGAGAATTTCACGCGTTCTTATATGCTAAGTCATCTTATACATGATGACTACCTGATTGGCACCGCAGCGGTAAATCTCGGAGAATTTTATTTTAAAAAAGGCAATGACTCTACTGCACTCGTCTATTTAAAGGAAGCAGCAAAACTGTATGAGGGAACCGAGAATCTCCCATATTCATTGAATTATATTGGACGGGTCTACACACGGGAGCGGGATTTTGATAAGGCAATTGCCACGCACCAACAGGCTGTTGATATTTCAAGCAAGCTCGATCTTTCATTAGATATGACCCAGTCATTGGTAGGACTTGCCCAGGCATACTATGCGAGAGGTGATGTTAAACAGGCGATAGCAACTTATCTGCGTTCACTTGAATATTCCCGGCCCCTTGAAGCACTCACTGAGATGAAAGATGCGTTTGAAGGCCTGACAGCGGCTTATAAGAAGGAAGCGGACTATAGTCATGCAGTAATGTACCAGGACTCGGTGCTGGCAATAAGGACCAAAATGTATAACATCGATATCGATCAGAAGTTAGCTACCATGCAACTGACCTTTGATATTGAGAAGAAGAATCCGAGATATCATTATTGAATAAAGACAAACAATTACAACAACAGGCCATTCGTCGTCAGAAACTTGTTCGCAATGGGTTCATGGGTGGATTTGCAATTGTTTTATTATTTGCGTTCGTATTTCTTGCACAGCGAAACAAGATTAGCAAGGAGAAGAAGAGAAGCGAAGAATTGCTTTTGAACATTCTTCCTGAAGAAACCGCAGAGGAATTAAAAGCTACCGGGGAGGCAAAGGCAAAAAGTTTTACACAGGTGAGTGTATTGTTTACAGATTTTAAAAATTTCACACAGGCAAGTGAAAGATTGACGCCGGAGGAACTGGTTGCTGAGATCAATCTATGCTATAGTGAATTTGACAGGATCATTACAAAACATAATGTTGAAAAGATCAAGACCATTGGTGATTCTTACATGTGTGCAGCGGGTCTGCCTGTGGAGAATCCAACTCATGCACATGATATTGTAGCGGCGGGACTTGAGATGGCAGAATTCATTGAACGGAATAAGAAGGAGAAACTGAAGAAGGGGCAGGCTACTTTTGATTTAAGAATTGGCGTGAACACGGGTCCAGTTGTTGCTGGAATTGTGGGCATTAAAAAATTCTCTTATGATATTTGGGGCGATACGGTAAATACTGCGTCAAGGATGGAGAGCAGTGGTGAGGTTGGTCGGGTGAATGTCAGTGGTGCCACATATGAGTTGATCAAGGATGTCTATGCGTGCACGCATCGGGGAAAATTGGAAGCGAAGAATAAAGGACTAATTGATATGTATTTCGTGGATGGAATTGCGGAGGCTACACTTCGTGCAAGAAAATTCCAGATAATGTAAGACGGAGGCCGCTTAAGCCTCCATCGTAATTTGCTACTGGTGCTTTGTGAAGAGCGCTATTTCCTGCCAGGTTTGTGCATCTTCCTGTTCAAAATCGGCTATTACTGATTCCGAAAATGTTCCTGAGTATCTGATTGAAAGGAGCAAGGGTTTCGGAGTGCCAGCAGGAGGGATGTGACGTGCGGAAATTTTGTATCTGCCGACAGGGACATCTCTCAATCCTGAGCTTGAGAACATATAATTGTAAGTTTCGGGGAAGTGTTCAGCGCGTTTGTTAATTGTCTGACCTGAGGTTCCGTCAACAAGATTCCCTTGGGGTATCAGCGTGAATTCGATCTCATTCTCCGGGACTACTACAGAATTATCGTCCATATAGGTGATGTATCCGCCAACTTTAATATCAGACTGTGCGCCGGGCAGATGGCCAGTTAGTTTCCAGATGAAGTTCCGAACGCCACCTTCATGAGTGATAGAAGTTGAGTTGTCTGAGTAGACATCGAAGCGATAATGTTTACCATTGTAGGTCCTCTTAATTTCTGCATTGATACTCCAGTTGCCTTTAGGATTGGATAAGTTTAATTTATAGTACCCATTTTCATCCGTGGTTGCTGAGGCGGTTGTGTTGTAATAAGTGTTATGACTCGCGATGACCTGCGCGCCGGCGAGAGGATTTCCAGACCCGTCCGTGAGGCGGCCGGTAGCGTAACCTTTTGCAGTTGATTCAATGGGAGTAGATTCTCCTTTGGACTTAGAGCAGGCCGTGCTCGCTACTATTGCCAGGAGTAAAATTGTAAATGATTTCATGATGTTGATTATGAATAGTGTTTGATTGGATAAAGATGCGGCCGTCAAAAGCCAGGAGCAACTGCTTGCGTAACGAATTGCATTAATTGAATCATGGAATGCGCTTAATTGCTGAATTTCCAGAAATTCAGCCTTCAGTTGCCGGTAAATCGGCTTTGACTCTGAAAAACTCAAGTGGCAATTTTTAAGCTTTATGTCAGTGACGATATAAGGTGAAAGCCTTTTCCCGGACCATTAAAATCATTTGGCGTCCGCGAGGTATCCAATACGAAAAGGCTGTATCAAACAAATGATACAGCCTTTTTCATGGTTATAAATTTATCGTATCTAACCCGTTCAGGAGATATTTTTTAATCCAAAACTTATTCCAGTTTTCATCTTGACCATGATACTATCGATAGAGGCAAAGTTTCTTTCTGCGTAGTCATTATAATAACTAGTACAATATTAATGAAATTTGTCAACCGTTTAAGTGTATAAATGACACTTATTTTGTTTTAAATAAGACTCATCACTTCATTTTAACTGCAAGAATTCAAAAATATCGCCAATCAAATTCCTTTGTGATTCTGAGGTTCTAAAATCACTCTATTGATATCCCTCTGAATGTCTCCGTGGATCTAAAACTGATCTTATTCCTTCCCGTACCAAGATATTTTTTCTTGAATTGTTCGTGCAATGCATCTGACTGTTTAACCCCATTGATGCTGAACTGTGTTGCATCAAGGATCATGGATGTGAGTTCTTTCCTGTCTGTAATTAAATTTGTTGACATCAATTCGTTTAATAATTTATCAATGAGTTTCCTATCTTCTTCCGCGTTCTTCCTGTCAATTTCCGCAGCGGCGCGATCCTTCTCTGCCTGTAATCTGTCCTTATCTGCCTGCTGACGGTCTTTCTCCGCATTCATCCTGTCTTTTTCTGCATTCATTCTGTCTTTGTCTGCTTGTAGCCTGTCTTCTTCTGCAGCTTCACGATCTCTTTCTGCTTGCAGTCGGTCTTTCTGAGCAGCCTCCCGGTCTCTATCCCCCTGAACTCTGTTTTTTTCTATATCGATGCGATCTTTGTCCGCCTGCAATCTGTCTTTTTCAGCAGACTTGCGATCTTTTTCGGCAGATTCCCTGTCTCTGTCGGCCTGCACTCTGTCCCTTTCCGCGGCAGCACGATCTTTATCCGCCTGTATCCTGTCTTTGTCCGCCTGGATCCTGTCTTTCTCCGCAGCAGCACGATCTATCTCTGCCTGCTTACGATCTTCTTCCACCTGTTTCATGATCTTCTTCAGCGCCACGTCATATTTTCCATAATCAGATTCAGGGATAAGTTTTCCATCTATCATCAGTTCATTGATCTTCCCAGAAGTGGATTTTATTTCATATCGCTGTCCTTCAAAATCTACGTTGATTTGGGAATTACCTTCATTCCATGTCATCTGTCTGACCGAGCCGGTTCTTTTTGTTTGAGCATGGGAATACTGCATGGCTGTCATTAAAGCCAGTACCGCCGTAACAATGATTTTTGTTTTCATGTCTATACTTTTTTGTTGATGATCAGGCAATAGGATTCAATCTCACGTGTGCACGTGAATTTTTTATTGACAATTATTACCTGGTAATTTTTGTTTAGATGCCGGCAGCAGCGCTCTCTGCAGGCTATATTCGAATTGCTTAAGCTGTTGTTTTATTCAATGTCCCGCGGTCTTTATTCGCTGCCTCACGATCTCTATCTGCCTGTTGCCTGTCTTTTTCAGCGTTTAGGCGATCCTTCTCCGCTTGCAGGCGATCCTTTTCTGCAGCCAATCGATCTCTATCTGCTCTCTGCCTGTCCTTATCCGCCTGAACTCTGTCTTTTTCAGCCTGCACTCTATCTCTTTCCGCGACCTCCCGGTCTCTGTCGGCCTGCACTCTGTCCCTCTCTGCAGCAATCCGACTTTCTTCGGCCCTTCGCCGGTCTTTGTCTGCCTTGCTTTCATTCTGCTCCAGCCTACCGCGCTCGTCTGCCATCACAATGTCCCTGCTTTCAGCGGATGGCGTGATTATCTTGTTCATCGTGCGACTGGCATCCCTTGCCTTCACTACTGCTGGCTTTTTTGAGACCGGCTTGCCATTTCCTTGCTGTGTTGTTGATTTTGCACGATAAACCAGGTGAACATTGGCAGGAATGTCCGGATGATACTGTGAATTCATAGCCTGAACCTGTTGCTGCACTGCGATCTTTGGTGCACTGACATCACTCTTATAAAATATAGAAAACAGGAACAGGCACATACCCATACTCAAAGTGAAAATGATTTTTTCCCTGCCTGCCAAACTTGCATTCTCAGCCTCAACTATTCGCCTGACACGATGGAGTAGGAGGTTCTTCCTGCTGAAAAGACCCATTGCATACTGATTCTTTGAAATGGAATACTCCTTGAAATGAATCAACGCCTCTACAAACTGAAGTTTATTATTTGTTGCATTGATCGCAATTTCATCACAACAGTTTTCACGTTCCCTGCGCATCAGACTGGAGACCCACAACATTCCGGGATTAAAAAAGAAGATCATTTCTCCAACACACTGCATTATATTGATCAGATAATCATTCCTCCGGATATGCGCCAACTCATGCAGTAATATTGCCTCAACTTCACCTATTGTAAGATTAGTAGTAACTCCAACTGGTAAAAGGATCACGGGCTTTAAATGGCCTATCACTACAGGTATATTGATCACCGCAGATTCCATAATGCTGACAACTTTTCTAATCCCCAATTTTTTTGCGAGATATGCTACCCGATCTGTTAGCTCCTGAGTGGGTATGATAATATGTTGTGATCTAAGTGTTCTTACTTTTTTAGTTGCTCGCCACATCCCTCTAAACTTCCACGTCATCACAGCCATCCATACAAAAACTAAAGGCTGACCGTATTGCTGAAGAAATAAAATTAAATTGGAATAAGCGGCAGTAACCATTGACATCGATCCCAATCGCTTATCCACATCATATGCAGGTACGATACCAGAACTATCAGAAAAGTTCTCCCCGGACAGTGCGTTAATAAATGTAACCGTACACGCGGCGATAAACATAAAAAGCAAGGCCGTAAATAAGTTGTATCGAACAGCCGGAACTGACCTCCTGGTAAAAAGGATGACCAAACCAGCGAATACAATCATAATAAGTCCGAACCACAATGAATGAACCAATGTCCAGCTGATGGCCTGAATTATATTGCTGATTGTACTCATGATGATTGATTGATTTCCTTAATTACTTTCCGCTGTCAAGTTTCTTTGCCATTTCTTTCAATAGCTGCAGCTCCTTCTTTGAAGTCTTCTCATTATCCAGTAATGCCATAACAAGACTGCTCACAGAACCGTCGTACATCGTATCCAAAAACCGGCCTAGCATGATTCCCTTTGTCTTCTCTTCTTCCAGGAGCGGGTGATAAATATGTTTCATACTGGACTCATCGCGACTCAACATCTTCTTCTCTGTCATAACCTGCATCAATTTCAGCGTGGACGTATACTGCACCGCTTCTTTTTGCGTGTTTAAAACATCATGTACAAAACGAACCGTGGACGGCCCATGCTGCCACAGAACCTGTAATACATCCATCTCCGTTTTGGTAGGTATGGATCCCTGCTGCTTATCCGATTTCTTGTCCTTCATATCGCTAAGGTACGATAAGAAACGTACGTTCCAAATATTTTTTTATGACTTGTTCTGATTGACTATCTTTTTATGATAATTCTAACTATGCAACACAACGCTCTCTCGATACGGTCTTTCATTGGTTCTGCCGACTTTGATCAATCCCGGAGCTTTTACCGTGACATGGGATTCGAAGAAGTGTCACTGGGGGATACCATGTCTTTGTTCAAAACCGGGAACCTGGGGTTCTATCTACAGAAAGCGTATGTCAAAGACTGGATAGATAATTCGATGCTATTTCTTGAGGTCGATAATCTTGATGCGCACTGGAAAGCGCTCAGTGCACTTGCCCTGGAGAAAAAATACCCTGGGGTACGTGTAAGCCCGATAAAAGATGACACATGGGGAAGAGAATATTTTGTGCATGATCCTTGCGGAATACTTTGGCATATCGGATCATTTAAAAAATAAATCTTCACACTAAACCTCAAAAACATGAAATCAACACTTATCGCCATTTGCATCGTTTTTCTGGCCTCGTGTAATAGCGAGACAAAAGACGCAAAAAGCAACAATCCTGATTCTACTGCAATCAATACTAAATCACCTGATACGGATTCCAAGGCTGATGAGGCCTGGGTACCTGTGGATTCGGCAACTGCCATGAAAACCATGATGGAAGTTGGGACCCCGGGACCTGAACAGGCGATGATGGCAAAATCAGATGGAAAGTGGAAGGCTGAAACAACGATGTGGGATCGCGAAGGCGGGCAGCCAATGACCTCCACCGGTGATGTTACACTAAAAACCATCATGGGTGGACGCTACCAGCTGATGAATTTTAAAGGAGATATGATGGGGATGCAATTTGAAGGAACCAGTACTACGGGATATGATAAGGGCCGTAAGCTCTGGGTCAGTACCTGGGTAGACAATATGAGTACTGGTATCATGACACTGGAAGGTAAATGGGATGATGCCACAAAGAGTATTGATTACAGGGGCAAAATGCTGTGCCCTGCCAATGGGAAAATGTGCGAGATCAGACAGGTCATGAAGAATATCGATGACAAGACACAGGTAATGGAGATGTATGGGCCTGATATGAAGACCGGCAAATCATATAAGAATATGGAAATTAAATTGACGCGGGCGTAATCACCAACAACTTTTAATAGCCCTCTTTCCTGCGAAGGTGAGAGGGTTTTTTTGTATACTTTTTTCTAGGGTCTTCCTCATGACATATACAGCACCCTTGCTGAACAATATGGATGATTCATTCTTTCTGCTGACTACCTTCTTAACAACCAGCCCATTTTCCATCTCAGAATTTTCCGAACACCTCTTCTCTGATTAGCCAAGCAAATACAATACGATGACAGGAATAACTTGCTTCGGCAGTTTTGTATCATATAAAAAGCCCCGGAAGGGGCTTTCGTAAAACATGGAAAAGGGCGCAAAACTAAACCAGTAAATTAGTTTATATGACTCTCAGATTTATAATAATCAGTTTAGTGTTGGTCGTGTCCCAAATCGATCCGCCAAAATATTATCCAATTGATCTGACCAGTAGCCCAGATCACTTATCAGTGTTTTAAATTCAACATAATCCATTCCATCAATATCCCGTTCTGCCACAGCATAAACAAATCCTTTATCCGGCATCACTGCAAGCTTAACACCCATAAATGTTGCGTTATTAGTCAATGCCTCGGCATACAATTGATTCTTCTTCTCAGCATCAGCGGGAATTCCCACAACAGGGGAGAAGCAGCGGATAAATGTACGCACCGTCTTGACTGCCGTTTCATAAGAGGACATAAAGACTTCAACCGATGCGGAGCCGCGCGTAAAGAACCAGGAATTCGTGCTTTGATTATAAATACTTTCTGGGGTACAGCCAATTTCCGCGCAGAGCTGATTAATGTAAACTCTCACCATTTCTGTTGTTGTCATTGTAGAAGCTAGTTTAATGATTAATTGACTATGAAGATATAATTCCTGATGAATAATAAAAGATTTTTAAACCGGCGGCGGAGTTGAATCAGCGTACGGCAAAATTCTGGGCATCCGCAAATTTGTGTGATCTGGAAATTTCCTCTAAATTGGACCTGCTCCCGGAACTGCTTGCCCATGTCAGATCAATCTAAATACGAAGAGTCAACGCTCCTGTCACTGCTTTCTCAGGACAGTGAATACGCATTTCAGGTTTTGTTTGATCAATATCGGGATATCGTGTACAGAACCGCAATCATGTATGTCAAGTCGCCCATGTCAGCAGAAGAAGTAGTGCAGGATGTCTTTCTAAAACTCTGGTATAACAGACACACACTTCGGGAAATCAAATCAATACGATCCTGGCTTTTCATTGTCACCCGGAATATCACGTTTAACAGTTTGAAGAAGATCGCGCATGAATGGTCAGCAAAGGAGAACTGGATTCGGGAGACAAAATTGAGCGAGAACGCCGCTGACCATAAACTGATTGCGGCCGAGTATCGTGAATTATTAGAAACTGCTATTGGGGAATTATCTCCTCAACAGCAACAGATATATCGTTTAGCGAAGGAAGGAGGCCTTTCCTATAAAGCCATTGGGCTACGATTGAATATTTCTCCCCTTACCGTCAAGACACATTTGTCAAGAGCAATCGTCCATATCAGGAGTTTTCTCGCTGTTCGGGGTGTGCAGCTCGCAATTGCGGGAATTATTTTTACTGAGTTGTACTCCATGTCCTTTCCCGGATTGTCTTTATAGTAACGTTGTTCCTGCTTTAGTGAAAAAATCGCAGGCCGTTCGCTGCTTATGAAGCCTGAAGAACTTTTACATTTACTCGATAAATACGCAAATGATGAGCTTACTGAGGGAGAAAGAAGCCAGTTATTTCACGCAATAACATCGGGACAATTCGATGCTCTTATTCAACAGCATATTAGTCAACGTTTAAGTAAAGGGGATCTGGCTCCGGCGGAGATGGCACCCCATCGCTCCGCAGATATACTGCACAGAATATTATCTTCAGAAAAACAAAACCAGGAATTGTTACCTGATTCCGGGCGTAAGGTTCATTTATGGCGATGGATAGCCGCTGCTGCCTGTATAATCCTGATTGTCTCAGCAATGTTTTGGATTCTTCAACCAAAACCTCCCATACCAGGTATGCCCTCTTCCCTGGCATTGCAAACAAAAATAATCGAGAATTCTACAAAGGAAATCAGAAAGCTCCAACTGGAAGATGGATCCGTTGTTGTTCTGGAACCAGGAGCTTCCATTCATTTTCCTGAACATTTCGCCAGCGACAGACGAGAAGTATACCTGAATGGAGATGCATTTTTTGAGATCACAAAAAATCCCAGGCGGCCATTCTATGTATACAATAAACAAATTGTAACACATGTCCTAGGAACCAGTTTTTATGTTACAACGAATCCTAAAACAGGCCAGGCAGAGGTTTCCGTGAAAACAGGGCGTGTTGAAGTTTACGAGAATGCTTCCGCTGAACAATCTGACAACAAAAAAAATGTAGGGGTTATCCTTCTTCCAAATCAGAAAGCCAACTTCAATCCAGATAGCAGGGAATTTGTTGCAACGTTGGTTGATTTGCCTCTAATTGTTCAGCATCCATCTTCAGAAACGGAAACGGTACAAGTTGCTGCAAACTTTAATGAAACTCCCTTGCGTGCTATCGTTCCATTGTTGCAGAAAAATTTTGGTATTGAGATTCTTGTGGAGAACGATGATATATACAATTGTCTCTTCACCGGCGATATTGACCAACAGGATTTATACAGTCGCTTAAATATCCTTTGCGAAGCAATTGGTGCTACTTATGAAGTCAAAGGAACCAGAATATTGATCAGGGGACGAGGATGTAACTGATGACCAAAATAACGATTGAGAACTAAACAACCAGAATTATGAAACCCAGGCAATCCCTTGCTTTAATGCTGCTTGCAATGAGAAGTAGTTTTATCCAACTTTTTCTTAGTTTTTTCATTTATGGATCTCTTTATGCCGCAGATCTATCAGCGCAGGACATTCTTGATACCCGGGTATCACTCTCCGTTAAGAATGAACAAATCAATAAAGTTATTGACCGACTTCAGAAACAAACCGGTATAAAATTTCTCTATAGCTCTAACACTATTCGTGCTTCCAGAAAAATTAGTTTCTCGGTAACGGAAAGGAGACTGGGAGATTTGATAGATGATGTCATTCTTCCATTGTCAATTGGTTTTAAGATCGTAGATGGACAAATCCTGCTCTTTCCCTCAGTGTATCCGCCATCGAATCAGGACAGGGGTATTACTACAACCACTGATAAGGTTACATCCACGGTCTCGGTTGCAAATTCTGTTACCGGTATAGTAACGGATGAAAAAGGGCAACCACTTGTTGGCGCCACAGTCATGGTCAGGTCAAACAGAAATCTAATCACAACTACGGATAACAATGGAAGATTCCGTCTGGAGATGGGCACAGTGACTTCCACCCTGGTGGTTTCATATACTGGCTATGAAGCGCGTGAAATAAGTGTTTCCGCAAATGAGGATATAACTGTAAGACTGGTCATCTCTGCTGCAAGCATGGATGCCGTTGTGGTGACAGGCTACACAAGACAAAGCAAACGTGATGTGACTGGTGCCGTGTCTACTATTAATGCCAATACTGTGGCCAACACTCCAGTTGCGGATGTTGGGTCCGTATTGCAGGGAAACGTTGCAGGCGTAAGTGTTGATGCACAGGGCGGACCAGGAAATGTTGCAGCGGTGAGGATTCGTGGCTTTGGAAGTAACGGTAATAATGATGTACTCTATGTTATCGACGGAGTACAGATGCGGGGAGGAAGCAATTTTGTTAATCCGAATGACATCGAGACCATTACTATTCTTAAGGATCCCTCCAACACGGCTTTATATGGTGCACAGGGAGGAAACGGTGTCATCGTCATAACAACCAAAACAGGTAAACGCGGGGTGTCACCAAAGCTGGAGTATAGCGCATATGGGGCCTGGGAGAGACCTACCAATTTCCCCCGCAGCCTTAGTCCTCAGGCATATGCAAATGCATATTGGGGATACCTAAAGAATTCCGGGGACAGCGTCTTTAGCTCCTTCTATGGCAGTGGACCCGTCCCGGTATTGCCTGAATATCTAATAGAGCGTAAAGGTCTTCCTGTGCTTGCAGTTGCTGCGGGCGACCCCGCAGCGAATCCTTCCCTGTATAATTTATCCAATTATAGAATTTTAAAAACAAATACGACTGGCACAGATTGGTTTCGCGCAGTCGTTGGGCAGAGCTTCACGCATAATCACCAACTGACCTTAAGTGGAGCAACTGATAAAAGTAGCTATTCGCTGGGTATGGGCTACCTGGACAATCAGGGTACAGTACTGGGAACCTATTTTCAACGGTATTCATTCCGCGTCAATACTGAATTTAAGCCAGTATCATGGTTACGAGTAGGAGAGAATGTACAATTTTCATATACAAAAGGAGGAGGCCTAAGCAATGGAAATCATAATCCGCAGGGTCTCATTGCGGACCTTTATCTACGCAGTCCACTGCTCCCAATCTTTGATATTGCTGGCAATTACTCCGGACCAAATGGTTTTATCGATACAAAGGCATTGCATCCTGGCGGAAATAATCCTGTGTTTGGACAGAAGTCGGCAAAAGAGAACAATGGCGGGTATAACGCTGGAGTGATTGGAGCTGCCTATATTGCTATTGAGCCTGTGAAGAATTTAAGTTTTGAAAGTAGAATCGGAGTCCAGTTTTTTCCCTACTCCTATAACTTTTTCATTGACACCATTCCTCAGAATGTTTTCTCGGCTCCTTATAATCAGTTTACAGAAGGTAGCGGCTACAGTAGTGACTTACGATGGACAAATAAACTTGCTTATGAATTAAGATTAAATAATAAACATAGGTTCAGTGCATTCATTGCTTACGAAGCAAGTAAGGCAAAATCGCGCAGCAACCAGGGAACTGTCACTGACCTCGACTTTACCACGCCCGGGTTCTTAAACTTAAGCAGCGGGCAGTATAACAAGACAAATCCAATGTCAGGTACAACTGGATATGAAAATTCAACATCCGTGTTTGGAAATCTGAATTACGTCTTAATGGATAAGTATCTATTCGGGTTTGTGGGACGAAGAGATGGCTCCTCCAAATTTGGTCCATTAAACCGATACGGAAATTTCTACTCTTACAGTGGTGGCTGGCGAATCTCCAAAGAGAAATTCATGGATGGGATCGACTGGCTTGATGATTTAAAACTACGCATTGCTTATGGTGAAAATGGGAATAATGCCATACCTGCAGATCTTTATACTGACAGATATACCACAACAGGTTACATTAACTATAGTAGTTACGATCTGAATGGTGCTAATGATACGGCGTATAGAGGCGCGGGACTCTACCAGTTAGGTAATCCCTATATACACTGGGAAACGAATCAAACTACAAATATTGGGTTTGACGCATCGTTATTGCGAAACAGGTTGACCATTTCATTTAGCTGGTTCAACAGAGTTACCAAAGATCTGCTGGCTGTCCCGCCAATTACAGGGCTGCGCGGAGATGCCCTGGCACCTTTTAAGAACATCATGAAATTTGGTAATAAAGGCTACGAATTGGAACTGGGATACAGGACTAGGATTGGTGAGGTGGGCATAGAAATGAATGGAAATATCGCGACCTACAGGAACAAAGTCATAAAGATCACAGATGATTCAACCTCATATATCGATGGCGCAGGATATGGCGCAACACATCTTTCACTGACACGAAGTGAGGCCGGACGTCCTGTTTCTACTTACTTTGGGCTCATTCAGGAAGGCATTTTTCAATCCGGAGATGAGTATACCAAAAACGGTGTCCTGCATACCGGCTTGACTGCGGCAAATGCGGCCGGGCATTTTAGATTTCGTGATATAAATGGCGATAAAAAAATTAACGATGATGATCGGACCTTCATTGGAAATCCACATCCTAAAATAAGTTATGGCTACAATCTCAACCTAACCTATTTAAAATTTGATTTAGGAATATTTATTCAGGGGGTTGCTGGTAATAAATTATTCAATTATTGGAGAGCATCCACTGTGTTTCCAGGTGGAATGTCAGAAGGAGCAGATGATACCTGGAGCCCTACAAATACTGACGCAAAACTTCCCATCTGGAATTCAACATCGTCAGATGATCTAAAACCTTCTACCTTTTTTATTGAAGATGGATCTTATTTGCGATTAAAGAGCCTGCAAATTGGATACACCATTTCTCCATCGAAAGGGTTTAGTAAGTTTCGCTTTTATGTTCAGGCATATAACCTCGCAACATTAACAAAATACAAGGGTATCGATCCGGAGATCAGCACTGGAAACGCCACCAATATTGGTGTTGACTACGGAGGGAACTATCCTATCTCAAGAAAATTTGTAGTCGGAATCAACTTTGGACTTTAATTTATTAATGACATACTTATGAAACGGATACTTGCCATTTACATATCTATCGGTTGCATGTTCACGTCATGTAAGAAAAACTTTCTGGATGTCCCAGCAAGTACAGGTGTGACGTTAGATGAACTATCCAATAAAACGGGTGTTAATTTATTGCTTATAGGTGCTTATCACAACGTAACCGGATTGACTGCAAAGTCAAGTTGGTGGAGTACTTCCGGAACCAATTGGGTATACGGTGATATTACTTCCGGCGATGCATTTCGAGGCGGTGTAAACGATGGGGCAGATGGTCTTACCATTGAAAGATTCCAAACGCAACCTTCTACTGCCTATCTTGCTGATAAATGGAGAACTGTATATGATGGCGTGGCAAGAACTAACAAGGTGATACTCGCAGCACGTGCAGCGAAAGATATGTCTGAAGGGGAGAGGACAGCGGCTATCGCGGAGGCAAGGTTCTTACGGGGTCATTTTCATTTTGAAGCAAAAAAGATGTGGAATAAGGTTCCTTATATCGATGAGACCAAGAACCTTGATGTTGAATCGCGCCTTTCAAATGACGCTGATATATGGCCAGCTATAGAAGCTGATTTTAAATTCGCTATGGACAGCCTTCCCGCCATTCAACGCTTCAAGGGTCAGGCGAATAAATGGGCTGCTGCATGCTACCTCGCCAAAACATATATGTTTGAAAAAAAATTTGCTGAGGCAAAGGCGTTGCTAAACAAAATTATTCCTTCTTCTTATGGTGGAAACGGAAACGGCGTAAATGCACAGGGACAGCCCTATGCATTAATGGCAAATTTTGACGACAATTTCAATCCACAACTGGAAAATAGTGCAGAACACGTTTTTCAAATTCAATTCTCTGCGAATGATGGATCAAATGGTGCGAACTCCAATATTGGCGAGATTGCAAATACTCCAACATTCTATCCACTTACCAGCTATTACGTTAGCTGGAAACAGCCATCTTTCAATTTGGTTAATTCATTTAAGACGGACGCCAACGGATTGCCTCTGCTTGATTCTTACAATGATGTTAACATGACTAATGATATGGGAGTTGCCGGGTGGGAATATTACACAACTTATGATGGCACAGTAGATCCAAGACTTGATTGGACCGTTGGTCGCAGAGGAGTGCCATATCTTGATTGGACCACACCGTCTTACTATAGTGGATACGGCAGTAATCCCGGAAGTGATCCCGATTATGGTTGGATCAATGATAGAAATTTTGGCGGCCCATATGTCCCGGTGAAGAATAATTTTAGGTATGCGGGTGGCAACTTTGGCCAGTACAGTGAGAACTATGCGCAATACTATATGCTGACGAGTGCGGCCAATGTTTGCATCATTCGATTTGCGGATGTGCTGCTGTGGGCGGCAGAATGTGAAGTTGAAGTAGGAAGCTTAGATAAAGCAAGAACGTTCGTGAATTTTGTCCGTGATCGTGCCAGGACAGGAAGACAGGTGGAGGTGGTATATGATGAGTACGGCGGGTACCTCGCATCCGCCAATTATAGTATTGACACATACAATACGCCATGGGCAGATCAGGAAATAGCACGCAAGGCAGTCAGGTTCGAAAGGCGTTTGGAGTTAGCACTTGAAGGTCATCGATTCTTTGACCTGGTGCGGTGGGGAATCGCGGCTGAATCAATCAATGCATATCTTCTGAAAGAAAAAGATCGTCTTCCACAGAATTTGACCAGCGCAAGTTTTACTGCAAATAAGAATGAATATTTTCCAATCCCGCAGATTGAACGTGACTTAAACCCCAATCTCAAACAGAACCCAGGATACTAATCAGGTTGCGCGCATGCAGATGTGGACACGTAAAGGCATATACGTTCTGGTAATTCATGTATTCGTTTCCGAAATGGGAAAGCATTTCGAAAGAACTATTCGTATGGCAATTTGGATACTTATTTTTTTTGGTTTTGTGTCCTGCAAAGCCCATACGGGAAACGAACCGTCAACAAATAAAGAGGAGGTTGGTCGCGCCTACTACGTGAGTGCAAATGGAGATGATCAGGGGGATGGAACGTTGCTAAGACCTTTTCAAACTTTATCCAGGTTATTATCTGTAAAATTCAGGGCGGGCGATTCTATTCTTCTTGAAGGAGGAAACGTATTTGCTGGAACAATTCTGCTGAATGATATCGCTTCGGTTGGCAATAAGGTTTTCATTCTGACGTCCTATGGAGAGAATTCTGCTGTAATTGAAAGTGGAAATCGCGAAGCCATCTCTATCAACAATTGCAGGAACGTTACTGTGTCTGATCTTACTATAAAAGGTGCCGGTCGCAAAGAAGGGAATACAACCAGTGGTGTCTCCATTTTTCATTGCGAAGACCTGACTGTTGCCAGGCTGGATATATCGGGGTTTCAGAAATCGGGACTTGCCATTATCAACTCATCCAATGTTCTAATCAGTAATGTTGTTGCGCATGCCAATGGTTACGCCGGTATTTCAGTCCATGGCGAAAATTACATGAAAAGCGATTGCCGTAATATCAGGATTGTTGATTGCCGCGCAGAGAATAATCCCGGTGATCCCAGCAATTTAAAGAATCATAGTGGAAATGGAATTGTTGTCAGTCAGTGCAGAAATGTCCTGATCAGATCATGTACTGCTACGAACAATGGTTGGGACATGCCGAGAAAAGGAAATGGGCCGGTCGGAATATGGGCATGGGATGCTGATAGCGTTGTAATCGAAAGTTGTCTTTCATACAGGAACAGGACGGCGCCACATGCGGATGATGGTGGTGGGTTCGACTTTGACGGGGGTGTCACAAATTCAATTATTCAATACTGTCTGTCTTATGAGAATGCCGGCAGTGGATATGGGTTGTTTGAATATAATGGAGCCGGTGCATGGTTCAATAACACCGTGCGATATAACATAAGCATTGATGACGGACTTCTTTCTGCCGCTAGCTCGGCCATATATATCTGGAACATGAGTGATAGCTTTAAGCTGAAAGACTGTTTTATCTACAACAATACTATCGTGAACCGAAATCACGCTGCAGTAAATTTTTCTTCTACGAGTGTAAATGAAAATCTCAGGTTCTATAATAATATCCTGGTAGGCCGAAAGCAAATTATTATCGGGGACGATACTGCTGCCAGATACCTAGGTAACGCATGGTGGAGCATTATGGACAAATTCAATTTTAATACAAATACGGATTTCCGTCTCTGGACTACTACCAGCGGGCAGGAATATTTAAACGGACAATTGCTTGGAACGAATATCGATCCGGGTTTTACAAATTTGACAATTGGCGACCTAACGAGTGCAAATCAATTAAAATCATTTATGAAACTGAGATCGGTTGGATCAATTCTCACTGGCAATGGTATTGATCTGAGGGGAATACCTGGGTTAAATCCCGGGGTAACTGATTTCAATGGAAATCGGATTGTATTCAAAGGTATTGGTGCCAGTTTTTAATCAAATCATTGCAGACAATGAAGACGTTATTGTTTATTGTATTTATATTCTTATCCAGCGCGGTACATTCCCAGATGCCTACTATTAAAATCCCTCCGCTGCCAAATGGAGCGGTTTGGAAGGATACAGATGGAAAGGTTATTAATGCTCATGGAGGCGGATTACTGTTTTATGATGGCATCTATTACTGGTATGGCGAGGTAAAGAAAGGAAAGACCTGGTTAGTGCCTGATCAATCATGGGAAGATTACCGGGTGCCTGCAGGAGGAGTCACTTGTTATTCCTCAAAAGATATGCAAAATTGGAAGATGGAAGGTATTGTACTGGCACCTGTAACAGGAGATCCGGCGCATGACCTGGACACCAGCCGGGTCATTGAAAGACCGAAAGTCATCTATAATAAACTAACCGGTCAATTTGTGATGTGGATGCATGTTGATAAGAATGATTATAGTTATTCCCAGGCGGGAGTTGCTATAAGCGATAAACCAACTGGACCATTCCGGTATGTGGGCAGCGTAAAGCCGAATGGACAAATGAGTCGGGATTTGACCCTGTACAAAGATGACGATGCTCGCGCTTACCTTATCTATGCCTCTGAATCAAACAAAACGATGCAGGTTTGCTTACTGAGTGATGATTATTTATCGCCTACTCCAAATTATACGAGGATAACAACTGCAAATAACAGGGAGGCACCTGCTGTTTTCAAATACAAGAAAAAATACTACCTGATCACGTCGGATTGTACAGGATGGTCTCCAAATCCTGCTACCTATGCAGTGGCGGATAGTTTATTAGGACGATGGGAGCATTTTGGAAATCCATGTACCGGCCCTGGAGCGGATAGCACATTTGGTGCACAAAGTACATTTGTGATGCCGATCATTGGAACAAGTAATGAGTTCTTATTTATGGCAGACAGGTGGAATAAGACTGACCTGCCTGATTCAAGATATGTATGGCTCACCGTGAATATGCATGAAGATAAACCTGTCATACCATGGGTTTCCTCGTACAGGTTGGCTTCTGATCGTCCACCGGTCAACATTCTGCCACTCGGCAATTCAATTACTAATGGCACTTCAAGTTTCAATAGTTACAGGAGGCCGCTATGGAATTTGTTACATAAGGCTGGATACAATTTTGACTTCATAGGTTCCTGGAATAAGCTTCATATGGGTGCTGAGGTTCCGCACGCGGACTTTGATATGGATCATGAAGGTCATTCCGGGTGGACTGCAGCAAACGTCCTGGTGCCGCCCGATTGGGACAAGCAACGCGGTAACATTGACGACTGGTTGAAGTTGTACCGGCCTGATATTGTCCTGATGGAATTTGGCACAAATGAAGTTTTCCAATGCGCTTCCCCCAAAAAATCGATTGGAGACATAGCAAAGGTTATCGATAAACTCCGGTCAAAGAATCCGCAAGTGGTTATACTCCTGGCTCAAATTCCGCCATTGGGCAAAAAATGGGCAGGTAAAAAACTATGTGGTGGAAACAAAGATTATGCGTCAGCGGTCAGGGCGGTCAATGCAGCACTATCTGCATTCGCCAAAATGAAGAGCAATGGCAAATCTCCGATTAAAATTGTTGATCAGTATTCAGGGATAGATCCCGCAAAAACAATGTACGATGATATCCACCCAAATGAAAAAGGGGAGGAGATAATGGCTGAAAGATGGTTCGCTGCATTGAAACCTTACATGACAGGAAAATAACAAACGTGATAAATCCATAGTTTTGAATAGAAGAAAATTTGCGAGGGATATTTCTTATAGCGCTGCAATCCTTGCACTGGGAACTTCCCTGACTGATTGTCTTAGCAATGCAAAGAAAGAATCACCATACTTACGCTTCACACTTTCACAAGATTCTCTACAATTTTCCTATTTTTCAATTGACTCCTTAGGGAAAAATCAACTGGCGAATAATATAATCTTACATGATGAAACATTGGCTGGCGTGAACCTAAAGGACGAAGGTTTGGATGAAATGCATTACTATCCCGGAACTGCGCTGAGTATATGGTCTGTCAAGAAGAATTTCAAAGCCTTTACCCTTACTTCGACGAATGTATACGGTTTCACCCAGTCATTTCTTTTCAACATTGAACAGCATTTAAATCATGCCACAGTATTAGGTTTGCAGGATGAAACAGATGGCAGCATCTTACTTCCTGCAATCATACACTTCCCTGACATGGGCACATTGCGCGTTACTTCCAGTACACCAAAAGCAAGAATCAAAATAACTGCTGAACGTTTTATCGAGCATCCATTCGTTAGACTTGAATTTCCTGCGGCAAGTGCGGATCAGAAACAGATAACCTATCACTTTGAGGTTGTTAGCATCCATCCTGCAGTAAAGAGCGATATTACGGACAGGAGATTCGACTGTTTCAAACGAAATTTCATTAGCATTTTCCAATTCAATCCTTTTTTAAAAATTCTTGCAAACAATACAGCAAGCGATGCCTGCGCATTTACGTTATACGAATACGCAACAGTTGCGGCTTTAACGCCTCCACTGGCTAAAGGATTAAATGCAAATGATCTCATTCGCGCAACACTCGATAAGTATCTGACTGGAACTAAAGGATATGGCCTGCTCGGTTATGATTACGGCAAAGAATGGGATATTCCTGAAACAGCCACCACTTGTCCATCTTTAGATTCCTATCCCTCACTATTACTCTCCGCATGTATCTATGTAGAAAGCAGTAAGAATTTTGCCTGGTTTAAGAAAAATTACAAGGAGATTAAGGGTTGGGCAGATAAGATCCTTCAGATGGATATCGATAATGATGGTCTCATTGAGTTTTGTTTATCCGGCAACTCGGGGAGTTGGAAGGGTGATAAAACGCAACGTCCCGCGAACTGGTGGGATACAATAGGCTTTGGACACAAAGATGCCTATTCCAACGCGCTTGCTTACCGCGCATTGATGATGCTTGCGAGGGTCAGTACAATGGTTAAGACAGGTGACGCGGAATTCTATCTGAATAAAGCACAGAAGTTGAAATCGGTTTATACAAGAACTTTCCTTAACAATGATACGGGAATACTTGCCGGGTGGAAGAGTAAAGATGGAGACCTGCACGATTACTATTTCATTTTTGTAAATGCTGTCGCAATCTCATACGATCTCATTGAAACCAGCCTGGCCAATAAGATCATGGATAGATTATTCGTAAAAATGCAGGAAGTAGGTTATAGTAATTTCGAGTTGGGACTTCCTGGTAATCTGATCCCGGTGATCCGCGCAGATTATACTGATCTTTTACTTGAGGTTGGTGGAGGAAAGCGCGAAGATAATTTGGATGGATTTCAGATATATGAAAACGGCGGTGCAACTGCGTGTTTCACCTACTTCACAATTAACGCACTTCAAAAATTAAATAGACATGAAGATGCGAACAGGATACTTCTTCCACTGCTCAAAAGTATGAGTGAAGGGAATTTCCAGGGCAGGGGAGAGAACGGCCGGACAAAAGACTGGAAAACATGGAGCGGTGAATCTTGGGGATACGAAGGTTTTCTTGTGGATAATTATCTGTTCTTATTGACCGTACTCGATCGTAAATAACTCCAATACCCTAAAACATTCAATAAACCCCCCATTTTTTAATACTTTTAGGCGCCCAGGATAACAAGTATTAAATGCCCGCAAACCAGCCACTCTTTTCAAATACTGACCTAGTTCACATCCTTTCCCGGTCTTCTCAGGCCACCGCCATCTATTCAACCAATGACCTGATCATAGAAATGGCATCAGACCAAATGATCAGCTTTTGGGGAAAAGATAGAAGTGTAATAGGTAAGCCGCTTTTGATTGCAGTCCCTGAACTGGAAGGACAACCATTTATTGAAATTCTTCAGGAGGTTCTAAAAAATGGTATTACTCATCAGGCAGTTGATGCGCCTGCTCAATTGCAGAAAGATGGAAAGCTGGAATGGTTCTATTATGATTTTACTTACACTCCCATTTTTGATAACAAGGGCCGCCCGATCTGTATTCTCCATATAGCCACCGATGTCACATCGAGAAACAGGGATCAAATTGAGATCCAGAAAAGCAAAGTCCGTGAAGAAACTCTAACGGTTGAACTTGAGAAGAAAATGGAGATGGAACATCTATTGCGCAACGCAGTAGAAAGTGCGCCGTTTCCCATTGGAGTCTATCGTGGACCCGAAATGAGAATTGTCCTGGCCAATCAGATGATTAAAGACGTTTGGGGTAAAGGAAATGATCTCATCGGGAAAACATACAGCGAGGTTCTTCCGGAGCTCGAAGGCACTGGCTTTTACGAGCAACTTGCTAAGGTTTATGAAACCGGAATTCCCGTCCATGCACGTAACCAGCCAGTTCGTCTCTTTATTGATAACGAGTTCAGATATTTTTATTTCAATTATAGTTTCACACCAGTTTACGATTTGTCAGGCGGGATATATGGTGTCATGAATACTGCGGCAGACGTGACTGATCTCGAGCTGAGCCGGCAAAAAGTTGAAAGCAGCCAACAGACCCTGCAAAACATGATCCTGCAGGCGCCGGTAGCTATGTGTATCCTCCTTGGACCGAAGCATGTTATCACCATCGCAAACGATCTCATTATTGAACTTTGGGGCAAACCCGCAGGGACTGTGATCAACCGGCCGGTATTTGAAGCACTTCCGGATGCAAGAGGGCAGGGTCTTGAAGAGATGATGGACCATGTCTATCTAAATGGCGAAACCTGTCACGCCAGCGAGATGCCTGTACAACTTATGCGCAATGGGAAGATGGAGACAGTATACCAAAATTTTGTCTACCAACCCTATCGCGATGTCGATAACACCATACTAGGCGTTATCGTGATCACTACAGATATCACTGAGCAGATATTAGCACGACAAAAAGTTGAAAAGTCCGAAGCCGAACTGAGAGAAGTTCAGAAAAGACTGGAATCAGAACTGGAAGCAGGAAAATTACTACAGCGGCAAAAAGATGATTTCATTGGCATCGCCAGTCATGAACTCAAGACGCCGTTGACATCTCTGACTGCTATCATCCAGTTGCTGAACCGCAGGTTTGTTAAGAATGAAGACGCTTTTGTAGCCAACGCGATGAGTAAAGCAAATACACAAGTGAAGAAAATGAATGTCCTGATTAATGGCTTCCTCAATGTGAGCAGATTGGAATCCGGCAAATCACCAATCAGAAAGCAACGTTTCCCTTTTGAGGTGCTGCTGAAAGAAATAATCGACGAGACCCGTCTAACAACTACGTCACATGAATTGATCCTGAAAGGATGTCCTGAGGTTTTTCTCGTCGCTGATCGCGAGCAGATAAGTGCTGTCATCTCAAATCTCCTCAATAACGCCGTAAAGTATTCTCCCGGCGGTAAAGAAATTGAAATTTCATGCCATGAATTTGAAGATCAGCTGCAGGTTAGCGTTCGGGATTATGGAATAGGAATACTTGAAGAGGACCTGTCTAAATTGTTCGATAGATATTACCGTGTTGAATCTGAGAAGACAACACATATCTCAGGATTTGGCATTGGGCTTTATCTCTGTGCAGAGATAATCCATGCGCACGGCGGGAGAATCTGGGCTGAAAGTACAGGAGCAACGGGCAGCACATTTCATTTTGTATTGCCCGTTGATAATGGTATCAATCCCAAAACCTGAAAAGAGAGTCTTAAAAAGCTCTTCCCGCTGGAGCCGGTGGCTTGATCTCAAAGCCTTTAGGCGGTTCAACTCCTCTAAGGTTTCTTACAAAGTAATCCCATCTTCTACGCATCATGTAATAGGAGTAAGCGCCAAATCCATGTCCGCTGTTGGGAAAGATAACCAGGTCGAAATCTTTATTCGCTTTCTCCAAAGCTTCTGCAACCAGCATCGTATTGTACGGTGGCACATTATTATCCATTCCTCCATGCACAAGCATCAATTTTCCTTTCAAATTCTTTGCATAATTCTGATTTGCCTGTGCTTCATAATTTGAATTCTCTGCAAGTCCGTTATATCTTTCACCCCAGTCATCTTCATAATTTCTGTTATCATGATTTCCGGATTCTGCGATGCCAACTTTAAAGAAGTCCGGGTACTTAAACATTGCAGCTGCAGTTGCGAATCCACCACCGGAATGTCCCCAGATGCCTACCCTGGTAGTATCCATTGGAAACTTTGCAGAAAGCTGGCGTATTGCTGCAATCTGATCAGGAAGCGTATTATCAGCCATATTTCCATAACTCATGTCATGAAAACTCTTTGAGCGATACGGATTGCTCGTACCTTCAATAACTACTACAATAAATCCAAGTTCAGCAAGCGCCTGGTGATCTCCACGTGAGGCATTAAACGCCCAACTTCCAACACTTCCTCCCTGAGGACCCGGATAGATATAATCAATTACAGGATACCTGGTATTCCCGTTCATATTGGTTGGAGTGAAAACGAGGCCATAAATATCCGTCTTGCCATCGCCTGCTTTAACACTCACCGGAGTAGGAGGCTGCCATCCCTTTGCACGAAGTTTTGAAACATCTGTCTTCTCAAGGGGTGAAATGATTTTCCCCCTGATATCACGTAGCACAATTGTGGCCGCAGTATCGGGTTGAGAATATGTATCAATAAAAAATTTCTTTGACGGTGAAAGGATGATTTGATGCGTTCCATGTTCAGGTGTCAAAGAGGCAAATCCTTTACCGTCTAACCCGATCTTATAGAAATGTGCGAAATAAGGATTCCCTGGCTCACGCCCAACACCCATAAATAAAATTTCGCGGTTCTTTTCATCAATATCAACCAATCTCGAAACAACAAAATTTCCCTTTGTAATCTGATTCTTCAACTTGCCGGTTTTTGCATCGTAGAGGTACAGGTGACCCCAATCATCTCGCTCAGAATACCAAATGAACTCATTTGATTTTGGAAGGTAACGCCAATCGATTGTCTCTCTTCCAGACTCATATTGTGTAGCAACCTTCTCTTCAAATACTTCACGCACTGTTCCTGTATTCGCATCGGCGATCCGCATCCTTACATGCTTATGATCACGGGAAGTTGACAGAAATGCAAACTCACTTCCGTCCGGGTTCCAATCGATATCATCAAAAGTTCCACTACTGGAAATATCATCACTCAATGACGCACGATGTGGATCAGGCGCAACCTGTAAACGCGTCACTTTTGCACCAGCAACATCTATCACTACCCTTTCAATCATGATGATATTCTTATCGCCGGGTAATGGATATTTCCACGCCTTTAAATTAGGCTTGCCAACATTGGTGGTGACCAGGTACATATCATTAACGAGGCGTTGATCCTGTTGGAAAGTTGCGATCTTCTTAGAATCGGGCGACCAGCGCAAGACTGGCCTGTCACTTGAACTCCATCCCGCATTATCCGTTGCATAACCATAATCCTTGACCCCATCTGTAGTAAGCTGGGTTTGCTTTTTTGTGGCGATGTCACGCACCCAAAGATTATAGTCTTTGATGAATGCGGCCAGTTTGCCGTCAGGTGACACCACTTCATTTCCTCCACCACGTCTTCCCGTTGCGGCCGATGGTTGCGCATCAACATTTACATTTCCAGAATCAATTCCCGTTAATTTTGATCTGGTATCATATTTCCATGCCTTCTTATCTGCCACAAAGGAAATGGTCTTTCCATCAGGAGATAATGTAAAAGTTTGGAAAGGGAGTTTATAGGCATCAATGGTTAAGCCCGAAGCTTTGGAAAGCGAAGCAGCTAACTCATCCTGGTTGAACGCCGAACTGCGTGTCTTCTTTACCGGATCTACCAGTATATATTCCACGCCCTTTTCCGTGTTGACCCGATACCAGAGCCGGTCATTATCCAGCCAGTTTGGACGTATGCTACCACGATATACCAGTGATTCCGTGCTAAAACCGAGGAAGCCTGTCGCTTTTTCATAATCTTTTGTAGACAAAGAATCTCCTCGTTGCGCAGCTAATTGGAGACTGGTCACAACAGTAAGTGTTGCAAATAATGCTTTCATCATGTGTATTAATAAACGGGTAAAACAATAGGACGATAAAGTTAGCCCAAACTTGCGAGTAGTACTCTACCTGCTTTGCAGGATCCTCGCCACCTGATCAGCAATAGTTGTGGATTGCTTCTCTTTAATGTCATAATCAAGACTGCCTGCAGAGGACGTTATGGAGATAGACTTTATTGGGGACGATTGGAGGTCTTTCATATCTGCATTGGTCAACCGGAATAGCGCAAACAGGAAACAGCCATAATTGAGTGAACTTACCCGGGAGCGATGTTCAGAAGTAGTGCTAAGAATTACAGCATTGCCATTTAGGAGATTTAATGTAGCGGTGCCACTGGAAGGCACGGTCAAATTATTTGAACGACCCGTTTGAATTTCGAAGTCGAGGATATATCGATCCCTTATGCGAAATATTGAACTCTTTAAATAGTCCGCAACTGCCCGCGGGCCGCCGGGCTTGACATACAGTCGTGCATCAGAAGTGGAGAAGATAGTGTCTCCAGACGTTTTCTCTATGTCAATCTTGAGTTTCTTCTGACCAAACAGGAGCGTACTCATCGCCATAAAAAAAAGAATGAATACCGATCTCATAAATTTCTTTCAGGAAAACTAAGGAAAAGGCTATTATCCTGCAAATCGCGGATTATGCTTGAATCTTTAGTACTTTTAAAATCAAAATATTGATTCATTTTTTCAATTTAACGAGCTAACAATGGATATTACGAGCATGAGAAGTCTTTTGAATTTCAGGAGTCTGGCAGTCGCCACTTTTATGACCGCTAATACCGGGCTGAAGGCCGCTGATCTTCCGCAAGCATTTGCGTCACCGGTTGAAGGAAGATGGGATATTACCGTTGACTTTGACGGCAAACCTGCACCATCCTGGTTGGAGATCAATCATTCAGGGAACGATTGGTTGGTCGGTTCTTACGTAGGTGTTGTGGGCAGTGCAAGACCTATTTCGAAGATCATTTTTGTAGACAATAAACTGACATTTACTATTCCGCCCCAATGGGAAGAAGAACGCAATGATATCACTGTAGAAGCAGCATTGAAAGGAGATAGCCTTGTTGGTATTGTTAAGGAAGCCAATGGCAAAATTCATAATTGGGTGGGTAAACGTGCGCCGTATCTACATCCTGAAAAAACACCGGTTTGGGGAAAGCCGATCGCATTGTTCAACGGGACAAATTTGAAGGGCTGGCATACTAAGGGAGATAATCAATGGGTAGTTGAGAAAGGAGTATTGAAAAGTCCGAAATCCGGATCAAATTTGATCACTGATCAAAAGTTCAGTGATTTCAAATTACATATTGAATTTCGTTGCCCGGCGGGAAGTAATAGTGGCGTCTATCTCCGCGGTAGATATGAACTGCAAATCATGGATAGCAAGGGCGAAAGACCCGAAAAAGGACTGATGGGTGCGATCTACGGATTTATAACTCCTAATCAAATGGCGGCTAAGTCTGCGGGCGAATGGCAGAGTTATGATGTCACGCTGGTAGGACGCATGGTGACGGTAGTTGCCAATGGAAAGCAAATTATCTGGAACCAGGAGATCCCTGGCATTACTGGTGGTGCACTAGACAGCAATGAGGGAGAGCCAGGGAATATATTCCTGCAGGGAGATCATGGACCGATCGAATATCGGAACATAATCATTACGCCTGCTAAATAGTGAAGTCTCCAGGCGCTCATCGAAATAGCTGGAAACTGGGACTAATTTTTTGAAAGAGTGATCTTGTAATAAGATCGCTCTTTTTTTAATCATTGAATTCCCACACCGTTCTATAACTGCCCATCTTTTCTACGTAGGTCAACATAGCATTATAGAAAACATCTGAACCAAGTGTTGCGCTATCACCAATAATATACAATCGTTCCTTTGCTCTTGTCATGGCAACATTCATTCTTCTGTAATCTTTTAAGAATCCAATTTCGCCGTTATCATTACTCCGCACCAGGGACAAAATGATATTCTCTTTTTCCTGCCCCTGGAAACTATCAACAGTGCTGACCCGGATTGAAGATGGAAATGCCTCCTTGCCGCGACTCACCTGCCCGGAGTATGGAGATATAAAGGCCGTTTCAGCAGGCAACAAAGCGTCTGTTTCCAAAAGTTTTGTAGCGATCCGCAATTCTCCTTCATTCTGTAAACTAACACCATCAGGGCCACGCGTTTCTTCGGAACCGGAACCAGCCATATCAATGAATGTGATATGTGTGCCTGTATCATCGAGATGTGATGCATGCTGTAAAAGATTGTTATAAAAATACTCACTGCTAAATCCTGCGATGGATTTACGCATTCTATATTGCGTGTCCAAGAGGTGGATATTCGAAATCGTTTTTACCGCTATTTCCAGAATGGATCGGTTCAACCCTAAATGAGCAGCTTCATTGCTTAGGACAGTAGGTGGCAATTGCCAGTGGTCTCCCGCAAGGACAAGCTTCTCAGCCATGGGAAAAACGCACCATGCCAGTGGTTCAATACATTGACCTGCTTCGTCCATGACGAGCATACTAAATTTTATTTTTTTGATCCCTGCATCATGAATGCCTACTGGTGTTCCAAGTACAACATCGGCCTCGGAGAATATTTTGTCTTCATTATATATGCGGAGCTTTTTTATCTCATCTCTTATATTTCTGACTTCTTTGAACAACAAATTGCGTTGTTCACGTTCGGCCTTCCCGTAACTCCTTTTGTACTTTAACGCCATTCTGCGAAACTCTTCCGCGCGCTTTCTAAGCTGTTTGATCTCCTTATCAAACTTTGCCGATGCCATCTTTCCTTCCGGTGTAAATGGGAAAATAGCTTCATCCACCTTATTTGTATTTCCAACACGGACGATCCTGACTTGTGCGTGAATGAGTGCTCGCGCGATATTGTCAACAGCCGTATTGCTTGGTGCAGTAACAAGTACCTTCTCATTGCGTCGGACTGCCTGGACAATTGCTTCAACCAGCGTAGTTGTTTTCCCTGTGCCCGGTGGGCCATGAATGATAATGATCTCCTGATCCTGCATGACAGCATTCACAGCGCGTTGCTGACTTTCATTGAGGCTTTTGTTTTGAAACGCAGTAATGCTATTTTTTTCAGAAGCCGGTTGTTGCAGAGCTGTCTCTTCACCATGCAATCTTTCAAAAAGCAGTGAAAGCCTTTTATGATTGGGTAATTCTTTTAACGCAGTCTTCATGATTGCAGACGTGCGTGTATCAGGGGCTAATTTGAGACCCACGCCATCTTCCTCGATCCAGTCGGGGAAATCTGGTGCAAAAAGCCGGAACTCACCTGATTTGCCATCGAGGCCCAACAGGATGCCTTTGACTGGCTCCTCACCAGAAAGGAAACATTCAATCGCTGCACCATCTCTAAACATGTTGGCTTCCGGCGGGAAAGGCAACTTGAAACTGATCTCAGGATATTCCGCATAACCAAAATTCTTCCTGGTAATAATCAAAGGATGCAAGGCAAGTCCTTCTGCTTTTAATGCACGCAAAGGATGCTGTTGATCCAGGCTATATCGCCCGGCCTGTTCCTTTTCTTCCAGGTCAATGCACTTAATGAGTAATTGTATTTGCGGATGTAATCCCATTATGTGAAATTAGTGGCCTGTTCTTATTACTTCAAAATTTTAAAATGGAATTAGGGATCAGCACTTTTGGGGAAGTCTCCGCGGATGGCGTCAGCGGAAATGCGGTAAATGCACATAAACGCGTACAGGAGTTACTGGAAGAAGTAAAACTTGCGGACGAAGTGGGACTGGATCTGTATGCATTTGGTGAACATCACCGCCCTGACTTTGTTATTTCTGCTCCTGAAATTTTTATTGCTGCGGCAGCTGCTATAACAAAAAATATTCGGCTTTCCAGTTCCGTGACAGTTTTAAGCTCAACGGACCCGGTGAGAACATTTCAGAACTTCGCAACTGCCGATCTCATCTCGAATGGACGTGTGGAGATGATTGCTGGGAGAGGTTCATTCATTGAATCGTTTCCGCTTTTTGGTTATGACTTGCAGGATTATGATGAATTGTTCACGGAGAAGCTGGAGATGTTTTTACAGATCAATAAGCAGGAAATTGTTAGCTGGAAGGGACAGTTCCGCGCGCCAATTCATAATCAGGGAATTTATCCCCGTCCTATACAAGCATCGATCCCTGTCTGGATTGGTGTGGGTGGTACGCCCGCATCAGCCGAACGTGCGGGCCAGCTAAATCTGCCGATGACCGTAGCATTACTCGGTGGCAGCCCCCGTCAATTTGTTCCGCTTGTCAACCTGTATCGTGCATCGGCGCAACAAGCAGGACATGATAGTAGTAAACTCCAACTAGCCATCAGTTCTCAATTCTTTGTTGCTGATGATTCCGATACAGCTGCAAATGATTTTTTCCCGTCGTATGAGAAATTAATGAACCGGGTAGGGAAGGAGCGCGGCTGGTCTCCTATAACGCGTGGCCAGTTTGAAAGTCTCCGGGTCAATGGCCCGTTGATAGTAGGCAGCGTGCAGCAGGCAGTGGACAAGATCATGGAGCAATACGAATTATTTCAAAATACAAGGTTCATTGCACAGTTAGTCACCGGAGAAATAGCACACGCAAAAACGTTACGTACTATCGAGCTGTATGGAACCAAAGTGGCCCCGATTGTGAGAAGAGAGATCGCGCAACGCGCAAAAAAATAATCCTTTCCGTTATCCCCTAAATATCTTGTACAGAATAGCAACTAAAACAATCACATGAAGAAAGTCACAGGTATCGGAGGTATATTCTTTAAATGCAAAGACAGGAAGACAGTCATGGACTGGTATCAAAAACATCTCGGGTTAGATGCCTCTTCATATGGTGCATCCTTTGAGTGGTATGAAACCCCTGCATCTAACAAGAAAGCTTCTACGCAATGGAGTCCTTTTGAGGAGAAGACAAAATACTTTGAGCCATCAGAGAAAGAATTCATGATCAATTATCGCGTAGCGAATTTAACTGAACTGGTGGAAGAATTAAAAAAAGAGGGCGTCACAATACTTGATCAAATGGAAAGCTATGACTATGGAAAGTTCATACATATCCTTGATCCGGAAGGAAACAAAATTGAACTATGGGAGCCTGCAGGTGAGTAAGATAAAGATGAATTTGCAGCAAACGTTTGCGTGGGTGGCGACTGCTTCATTCAGCTATATTTAGTTTTTGCTTATGGAAAAATCAGTCTCCTCCACCCGGTTGCAGTCGCTGGACTTTATGCGCGGCTTAATTATGGTGCTTCTCATGCTTGAAGCTACAGGCATGTATGAGCGGCTTCATCATCTGTCTAATGGTTCATGGTTTGATCATGTCATTGAACAATTTTTCCATCATCCCTGGCATGGCCTTACTTTTTGGGATCTCATTCAGCCCGGCTTCATGTTTATTGCGGGTACCGCGCTTGCATATTCCCTTCATCGTCAAAAACAACAGGGCGTAAGTTGGAATGAGTCTTTTAAAAAAGTATTGAAGCGGTCTTTTTGGTTATTCTTCCTCGGCGTCCTTAACTATGCTGTAAGGCCAGGTGGTCTCTCGTTTGAATTATGGAATGTTCTAACACAGCTTGCATTTACAACGCTGGTTGCGTTTTTATTATTCTCGCTTCCCGGTTGGCAGCAATTAGCTGTTGGGGTTCTAATAGCAATTGCAGCAGAACTCTTATATCGATTTACCAATATTCCTGGTTTCGATCAGCCATTCACGAATCAACACAACTTTGGAAACTACATGGATCTGAAGTTAATGGGGCAGATCAATTCAGATGGCTGGGTAGCGATAAATTGTCTGTCCACTTCCTTACACACCATTGGCGGAGTAGTAGCCGGTAAATTATTATTATCGGCATATGACAATCGAAAAAAGTTGCAATTACTGCTCATCGCGGGTGTAACATCCCTGGTCACTGGATTTCTATTGGACGTTACCATAACTCCAATTATTAAACGGCTTGCGACAACCTCATTCGTCCTGGCCTCCGGCGGTTGGTGCGTGTTGGCGCTTGCCTTATTCTACTGGTGGATCGACGTGCGCCAACATCGGAAGTATCTCTTTTTCTTTACAGTAGTTGGAATGAATTCGATACTCATCTATCTATTTTTTGAAATTGTTGGAGCAAGGTGGTTCAACGGCTATATCGATGCCATAACAACCGGCGTACTGGCGCCTCTGCATTTGAATGCAGAGATAGTGCTGATAGTTTCTTCGATTCTAATATTTACCCTGGAATGGCTGCTCTGTTATTACCTCTATACTAAAAAGGTATTTATAAAACTTTAGAATTATTTCAGCTGTGCAACTCAATCCAACAGAGGAAGAATTTAGCGAAGCGTAATAATACTTACGATGAAACCCGTAGTGGAAAATCTACACTTCAATCATAGCCTGTTCTATTTTTTACCAGGCGCCCTGGTTGTTACTTTGTGTCATCAGAAATGATAATCGTCCCGTTTTTTTTATCCAATCCTTTTGAAAACCAAAGTCCAAATCCAACTATCAAAACCGTCCATTGTATTATCCAATCCTTTTGAAGACCAAAGTCCAAATCCAAAACCGTCCATTGTATTATCCATTCCTTTGAAAACCAGTTACAGTTACAGGCCCGGTATGAAAGAAATTATTAATGAATCTCCCCCCGAACATTCGGGGGGATTTTTTTCGCCATGTCCTAACGATTGTTAGGAATTCAAGTTGAGTTATTGTTTAACTACGGTTAACGTCAGTTTACAAGCATTCGCCCGTTAAATTTTTGTGTACTTAAAAACCCTTACTCCGTTGGCGCATTTCTTGTTCTTCCGGAGTTATGAAAGAAAAACTTACCCCTGCTGTAACAGTAGGAATTTTCCTCTTGTTAGGCACGATTAGCACTTCTGCGCAGTCAACCAGATTATCCTCTGCACTTCCCGCAGGCGGAAGTAACTGGATGGTAATGGGAGCAATCATACTTGTTGTAGTTAGCTACCTACTCTATGTATATATGAAGAAGCGACGTAGCCGGGTTTAATAGTACTCGCTATTTCAAACGTTGAAGAATTTCCCCAATTCTGCCTGCAGAAGCACGCGGGAAAGTGACGCTATTCGCAAACACGAATTCATCATTCACATCCGGTCTTAAAGATTTGTGAAGATCATCCCAGCACAAAGTCCACACATCATAGTGTTGCAGTAATGCAATAGCATCCGGGTGTAAGTCGGCCGGCAGCAGGTAACTATTTTCCAACAACAGTTCTCTGATCCTGTCATTGTATTGCCTCAGCAGCCGGGCATAAAAAAATGTTTTGCCTGCGTTCAGATAGTCCGTGTATGCAGTTTTTGAACGGTCAAGCAGGAACAGAAGCGTTCCTACAAATTTCTTCAATTTCTCCTGCTCATCCGGTTGCATCATGTTGATCCTTTTGGCATGAAAATTAGCTAATGTTCGTGATTTAATTACTACATATGAATGTTATCCGTATCGTATCCGCAATAGCAGTTATATTCCTGCTCACAAGGTGCCAATCAAATTCATCAAATGCCCCGGTGGCAGAAAAGAAGCAACAGAAGCCTGCAAGAGAATGGAAGAGCCCGAAACAGGTCGGTTTTAAATTCGTCACGAAGAAAAAGATCGACTCAGTGCTTACTTCAGGGGTCAATAGTGATATCCTCACTGCAGTTAACAGGACGGATCTGGCTCATCTAAAGACAATGGATTCAGTGCTGGTTCCAGTGGATCTGAGTGGCGACAAAGACATGTATCTGCCTTTCCCCGCTTCTGTTCCGGGTCTGGCAAAGATCAACAAGGTTATATTTTTCTCTTATCCCGCACAGGCATTTGGAGCATATGAGAATGGTAATCTGGTATATGCAGGCGCAACAAATATGGGCCGTAAGAAAGATCCTACACCAGCTGGTTTGTATTATACCAATTGGAAAGCTGAGGAGACGAAAAGTACATTCAATGATGAGTGGGAATTAAAATGGAATTTCAATATTGAAAACAAAGAGGGTATTGGCTGGCATCAGTATGAATTGCCAGGATATCCTGCTTCACATTCCTGTCTGAGACTTTCCGAGAAAGATGCTAAATATCTATACACATGGGCGGATGAGTGGAAAATAAAAGGTACTGATGAAATTCTTGCGAATGGAACACCAGTTATAGTTTTTGGGACTTATGATTTTGACGCGAAAAAACCATGGCTGCAGTTATCAACCGATCCAAAGGTGCTTGATATATCTGCAGACATGGTAGAGAAAGAAGCAAGTGCTTTCATGAATGACATTATAAAGCAACAGGAGAAGAGAGAACAATTCCTCGCTAAAAAGCAAGGCTAAGAACTACCTGGTCGCGCTTACACGCCAAATAACATTGCTCGCATCATCTGTTACAAGTAAAGATCCGTCTGCAAGGAATGCCGTACAAACAGGTCTGCCGCGGACTTCGCTCTTTCCAGCATCGGCAATGAATCCGGTGAGAAAATCCTCCGGCTTACCAGAAGGTTTTCCGTTGCTGAATGGCACAAAAACTACTTTGTAGCCTGACAGTACTGACCTGTTCCATGAGCCGTGTTGTCCAACGAACGCTCCATTCGAGTATTTAGCAGGAAATGAATTGCCGGTGTTGAATGCAAGTCCAAGTGAAGCCGTATGTGAGCCGAGTGGTACATCTGGAACAATTGCGGTCTTCACTAATTCCGGTTTCGGATCATCTTTCATCCGCGGATCAGGATTCTGTCCGAAATAAGAATAGGGCCATCCATAGAATCCGCCAGGCTTTACACTTGTTATGTAATCAGGGACTAAATCATCGCCTAATCCATCACGCTCATTAACTGCAGTCCAAAGTGCATTGGAGCCCGGTGCCCAGGCCATGCCCACTGGATTCCTCAATCCACTTCCGTAAATACGCTCACCAGTTCCGTCCAGGTTTACTTCAAGTATGTCTGCTCTTCTGATCTCATTTTCCATCCCATGCTCGGCTACATTGCTACCGGACCCGACGGATATATAGAGTTTGTCCTGCGCTTTATTCGTGATAATATTTCTTGTCCAGTGATTGTTATAGCCACCAGCAGGTAATTCAACAATCATCTTACCGGAATCTTTTTCATCCAGTTGAGTCATCCCGGGGGAGTAGTTATATTGCCATACACCATCGGTACCTGCAACGTAAAAATGATTTTTGACGATGAGCATACCCAGCGGCTGATTGAAACCTTCGGCGAACACATGTCGTGTTTCATAGACACCGTTTTTATCTGCATCGCGGAACATGGTGATGCGACCAGCACTTTCACCGATATTCTGCGTTTTTATCTTTCGGGAAATTTTTGCCCCGAATTTCTTAAGACCTTTTAAAATTGTATTTGACTCCGCAACAAATATGTCACCGTTATCTGCAACATAAATCCAACGAGGATGATCCAGGCTGTCCGCGAAACGAGCTACCGTAAAGCCTGCCGGGGCCGTAGGCGTTTCACCATCTTTCCATCCAATAACCTTTGATTGGTTATTTACTGATTTTGTTGCGAAGGGGGGCGGGAGAGTATCCTTTGTATTGAGATCAACAACAGTCTCTGGATTCTTAATGTTGTTAGCGTTGCCACAGGCGCTAAAGAGCAGCACTGCAATCGAGAATAATGTAAAACCCGGGATCCGATTCATAGCACCAATTTTTGTTTCCTGTATGGGTCGAAAATAGTGCCATAAGATTCCGGGGTTACCTCCATAGATCAGAGGGCTTATGCATGATTGGCATAATTTTATTATGCTTCAACAAAACATTTCATATGCGTGGATTCTTAAGAACTCTTCTTGCTGGTTATGCAGGTTGGAAATGGGGCGGTGGATGCCTCGGATTTATAGCTGTCTTTGCAGTTGTATATTACTTGCTGGGATATGCGCACTGTTAGAAATCCAGGTCACTGTTCGATGACATAGGTACATTTTCTCAATCCCAAACATATTTCCAGGTGCCATCCTGCTGTTTACGCCAAACGGTATGAAAGATGCCTCGCGCTGTATCATTTCTACCGGTAGAATCGCTTTCTATCCAGGTATAATGGCCGTAAGTATACCCCATAGTCCCATCTGAGGAAACATCTACAAAATCCGGGGACCAGCTTAATCGGGCTTTGCTAAACCCGGGCTGGGAATAGAAATTCCTGATACCCTCCCGTCCCGTGATGATGGAATCACGTCCACGCCGAATGCTTGCATTCTCGGCGGCATATACATAGAACCCTTCCGCGATTCCTTTCGTGTTGGCCACACTCTCAAAATCATGCTCTGCTTTTACAATTTCTTTTTTTAGTTCCGCGGCGTCTATACTCTGTGTATTTTGATTACAGCTTGCTATGAACGTAACGATAGTGAGAAGTAGGGGAAACTTCATACATCAATTGTTTTGGTTGGTTTGTGTAGCAACTTATTCATTTCTTCGCATCGAAGTCGTCCAGTTTAGCTGAACCATGAATATTCATCCCTGTCTACATATATATTCAAAGCGAAACTATTGAGCAGGTCCTGCTAAGGCTGGAGTAAAGAGGCAAGATAGGCGTCCTGCCTTGCCTGCCTGTACAACTTAGAAAACTTCGTGAAATACGTATGACTCTCGAGAAATGCTATCTCCTGCTTGCGCCAGTTATCTTTTGTAAGCTCATTATTCAACGAGTGAAGTTCATTATAGAGATGTCCTGATTTTATGGGCGCCTCATCAGTTCCGAGATAATCAAGATCGGCATCGGCGATGATCTCCTCTAATTTGTTCTCAGGTCTCTGAGGCGTCCTTGTGGCAAGGATCATCCCCAAAATCTGATCTATTTCACCGGCAGAATATCCAAAAGATTGCAAATAGGGTTTAGCCATTCTGCAACTTTCTTCTTCATGTCCTTTATACACGGTAATATAACCTGCGTCATGCCATAGCGCGGCGACAAGCAACAACTCTAATTCATATTTGTTACAGTCTTCAAAAGTCCCAATCTCAATCACCCGTTCCATAACTTCTTTGGTATGATCAAGATTATGATATACGTAAGTGGGAGGCAGGTTCTCGCTTAACAGCGTGAATACATGATCCTGCATTTCTTTAAATTGTCCTTTCACTTTAAACAGATAGATTGAAGAATGAGTGTGTTACTTTAGCAAATCACTTTGCATGTGATTTTGCTTTTAAAATTCCGCCAGTGGCTTCTTTTACGCTTTGTATGTAGACGAAGGCTTTGGGGTCGATTTTAGCCAGCGCATCCTGTATCTGTTTTATCTCGAGCCTGGTAACAATTGTAACGATGATCTCGCAATCCTGTTTTACAGAAAAACTTCCCGGTAGATATCCACGTTCGCCTTTGTAGACCGTAATGCCTTTTCCTATTTCCATCACCAGGAAATTCTTGATCTCTTCTGATTGAGAAGAAACAATATTCATTGCAGTGAACTCCTCAATGCCATCAACTACATAATCTGTAGCCCGCGTTGCCGTGAAATAGGTAATGATTGAATACATCGCGGTCTCGATGCCGAATTGAAACGCCGCAACGGCAAAGATGAGCGTGTTGATCATCATGATGATCTCTGTATTAGATAATCCCGTACGCCTCTTTGTAAAAACGGCGATCACCTCAGCTCCGTCAAGCACACCACCTGCTCTGATCACCAGTCCCACACCCGTTCCGATCAGCAAACCGCCGAAAATGGCAATTAGCAATTTGTCACTCGTTATTGGTCCAATTTCTACAAACAATAATCCTACGGAGAGCAACGCCACAGCCATAGTAGTTTGGACAGCAAACGTCTTACCTATTTTCTTATACCCGAGGTAGATGAAAATTGCATTGAGTACAATAACGAGAATACTAATATTCAGATGAAAGATTTCATGCAGGAGGATGGAGATACCGGTTATTCCGCCATCTAAAAATCGATTTGGGATCATGAACCCCTTCATGGCCAGCACCGCCATGCCGGCACCAAATAAAATCAATAACATGTTCTTGATCTCAAAAACCCTGGACCATTCGATCGACTCACTCCTGTACTTTTTAGCCATTGGCTGCAGTTAATTTAGCCCATAATTTAGGGGATTTTTGCTGATTTATATGGCTTTTCACGGGGGTCTGTAGTATTAGAGCTACAAATGGTCTCCTGATATACCCAGTGTTTTTAGGGATGACATCTACATTTATTAATCAAAGGACAGGTTAAATTTACCCTCAAACCCGTACCAATGATTATCGCTCAGTTGCCAACTGATGAGGAACTTCGCCTGCATGATCTTTATGGCCTCGATATCCTGGACACACCAGCTGAAAAGGAATTTGATGAAATAGTTGAACTCGCCAGCTACATCTGTAACTCACCAATTACTCTGATCACATTACTGGACAAGGATCGTCAATGGTTTAAAGCAAGAAAAGGAATTGATTTGGATTCTACAGGAAGGGATGCTGCCTTCTGTACGCATACCATTCTTGAAGACGATGTCATGGAAGTCAGCGATACACATCTGGATGAGAGATTCATCGATAATCCATTTGTCACAGAGGATCCAAACATAAGATTTTATGCTGGCACACCTATCTATTCACCAGGAGGCTTTAAAGTGGGGACGATCTGCGTGCTTGATAACAGGCCGAAAGAATTGTCTGAAGTTCAACGCAAGGCGTTACAGACTTTATCCAACCAGATAACCAAATTGCTGGAACTAAGGAATGTAAATCGAGTCATCAAAAAACGCGCAGAAGAAATTATTCTACTTTCAAATGAAGCAGCAAATCTGGTAGTCAAAACACAGGAAGCTGATCAACGATATATCAGCCATCAACTGCATGAAAATATGGCGCAGGTGCTTGCCGCCTGCAGGATGTACCTGCAACTAGCTGAGCAAAATGAATCCATGCGTTTATCATTCATTTCAACAGTGAATGAACAATTGGGAGAACTGATTTCATCAATGCGTAACCTTTCCACATCCCTTACTCCTGCTGCCTTCTCAAGTATACCACTTGAAGATCTGCTTCGCGAATTTTTGAGTAGGCACGTTTTCTCTTTCATTGTAGAGTTTTCAACAAGAGGTGATTCAGGGGAAGTTCAACCGGAGCAAAGCATTGCATGTACCCGCATCCTTGAAAAATGGTTGGATGTATTAGAGGCAAAGGATACCATAGACAAAGTGATGATTACCCTTAGCATAGAACAATGTGTCTCCCTTCTCGTTGAGAGCGATGGACAGTCAGAGGCTTTCGAACTCTTAGAACGGGATCTGCTAAGAAGCACAGTGTACAGTCGCGTTCAATCCCAGGGTGGCACCGTCCATGTTCACCAGAAGAACGGTACCAGCATAGAGATTCAGTTACCCTTCTCAGAGCCAGACGCTGCATCCACAGCATTCGGGTAGCAATTATTGGGGTTTATTATTTCTGGCTGAATCTGCATTATCTGTGGCGGAGTTTACCGTCTTGCCTGATGAGTCTGCCATAGTAGATCTTTGTCCCGTACTGTCACCGGCCTGGGTTGCCGGCATGTCCGTTGATCTGTTCTTCTCGAGCTCGATAGAATTGGTTGTGTCAGTTCCGCTTCCCGCCGAATCATTCGACCTGGAATTACATGCTAGTATAAATAAAAGTGACACCAGGCCCACAGAGAAATACTTTTTCATACAACTATTTTTTGTTGATAGATAGTAGTGATCAACAAATACTTTGCCTTTATATGGAGAGGTGTTATCTTTTTACAAAAAAGCCATGATCCTTTTAAGATCATGGCCTGTTTAATGGTATATGGCTTTCCAACTAACTCTTCTTTTTAGGACCAGGCTTCTTTCTACCTGGTTTTCTTCCTGTAGTTCCGTTGCGGGCGCCGGTACTGTTGCCTGACTTGGTCGCTGTCTTTCTTGGACGGCCAACCTTCTTAGGCGCTCCCCGCTTAGCCGTGGATTGTTTTTTTGGTGCGCTCTTTTTCCTGGGTGCGGCTTTCTTTTTCGGTCCACTTTTCTTCGCGCCTTTTTTTGTTGGCACTTTGGCACCTTCAGCACGCGCCTCGGATAAACCGATTGCAATTGCCTGTTTACGGCTGGTGACTTTCTTGCCACTACGCCCACTCTTTAATGTTCCTTCTTTTTTCTCGCGCATTGCGCGTTCAACTTTATCTCCTGCTTTTTTTGAATACTTTGCCATAAATGAATTTTAATGGTTAGTGAATTAATCGCCCTGTGATTAAGAACGACCTTCCAAATAACGGACGATCTTTTCACGGTCAGGTCCAGCGACCTTGATTGCATCAACTATTTGAGAATGCTGTTTATCGGGGTATTGCCGATGCAAATACTCCACTTCATTCTTATCATTGATATCAACCTTGATGTCATCTTGCGAACCCTGTTTGGTTTTGTTATCTGCCATGATTAAAGGTTTTATATAAGATTTTGCAAAACTGATACCAGAAATCATTTCTATTTCTTTCGCTCTTTCCTTTTCTTCTTCTTTGATTTCGTGTTGTCTTCCTTCTTCTGCGAATTCTTATCTGAACTTTTGAATATTTTTTGTAGGAAATTTTTCTTTTCTTCTTTCTTGCCAATGCTATTCACGCTGACGGTATTTTCCAGGGATGGATACAACGCCTGGATAAAAGCATTGCGTAACAGTTGACCAATGATAGACCAGGTATCAACATCCGGTTGATCAAGGCGACCCTCAAAATCTGCTCTCGTAGCCAACTGATCTTTCCTGTGATTGGTAAGAAGCCAACTTACACCCTCCACGATACTTTCCCAAAGAAGCTTTACTGGTTTGTCTTTGTCTTCTTTCCAACTCACCACCTTCAGATCTTTTATGATCGGCTTGGTGTAACCTGTCAGAATATTATTTTTTGCAGCGGCTTCAGTATATAGGCTAAGCGTTCCCTTTTCTACGTCAAAGTTTCCATATGCCTTCAAGAAATCATTCAGCCTGGCAATTTCAATTGTTGTAACGCGTGCGTTTAAGTCAAAGATCGGGTCCTTGTTCAGTGGGTCAAGTTTCATATCAAGGCTGGCTGTACCGTTATACACCGCAGCTGTCGCTTTCACCGTAGACGGGAGAACTCCTTTTTCATGCTTTGCATTGGATAGATTCTCTGCCACAACATGAATTTTGTTAGCAAGGATATCAACTTTCGGATCGCTGTGAAAATCACGGTAGTGAACCTCACCATCATTGATTTCAAAACGATTCAATTTAATTGGAAGCAGCTTGTCAACAACCTCCGTCCAGTGTTTATCAACACTGGTTTGCGAAGTTTCTTTCGTTGGCCCGTTAACAAAGTTTAGGATGGGCTTGCTCACTTCTATCTCCGCAACAATTTTTCCATTAAAGATTGCCCGCCATTCAACGGATAGATCAACAGCATCGGCCTTAAAGAAGGGGACTGGTATCTTACCACCAGTTTTGTCAAGATTGATCCCTTTGATTGTGTATGCGCCCCGATAGAGCGCAACGTCAATGTCATTCACATGACCAGTATAACCATCAATCCTGGCAAGCTGCCGATTAACATATTTCAAGAGTATGGAAGGCAGCATGATCCTGAAGATAATCAGTCCTATTACCAGTACTCCAAGAGAAATGAGGAGAATTTTCTTTGTGCGACTATATCCCTTCCACGCCATACTTACTTTTCTATCTGAATGAAATATCCATGCCATCACAACATGCAGTATGAGCTTAGGAACACCGACTCATGTAAAATCAGAATATAATTTTGTATCTGCAAATGACAGCCATTCAGCTCAATCAATAAAGCGAGAAATTATTTTCCCATTATGTATCATGTAGTCGCATGTTCCTATCGGGAAAAACCTTTAGAATTATTTCTTCTTTTGTTGTTCAACCTCCCGGTTCACAATATCCTGTTCCCAGTATTCTGCACCATAGCTCACAAGAATCTCAGCGCCTGCTTCGATGTCATGAGTCGCCTTTATGAATATGCGCAGCCCTTTACGCGTATACCTGGCATTATTCGATATTCCCCGGATGCGTTCTCTTCCCTCGCCATCATTCGCATATCGTGCCAGCGAATCCAAAACAGGGCGAGCATTGATCACATGTTTACTATTGATATAATAGATATAATCATTATCGATCTCTTCTTTCAACTCTTTCCAGGTTTGTATTTTCCCCAGGTATTCTGTTATAATACTTCCCCTCGGAATTGCAACCTGGGTAAACAAGCCTTTACCAGCTCCTGGAATAGTAGATTTGGCAACATACAGGTTATTATCAAACAATTTCATGGCGCAAAGATATTGGTGAACTTTGATGAGTAAACTACGCAGTTCCAGTTTATTGTTGGCACAAAATTTACCCGATAAAAGCATGGCCTTAACTCTCTACAGGAAGAAACGATCTTCAGCCAGCACTCCGGAGCCTTTTGGCGGCAAGTCATCCGGGAAAGAATTGCGTTTCGTGATCCAGAAGCATGACGCGTCGCATCTGCATTATGATTTCAGATTAGAAATAGATGGGGTATTGAAAAGCTGGGCCGTACCGAAAGGACCATCCACAGATCCTTCAATTAAGCGACTCGCAATGATGGTGGAAGATCATCCTTATGACTATCGCAATTTCGAAGGGATAATTCCAAAAGGTCAGTATGGTGGGGGAACTGTGATTGTTTGGGATGAAGGAACCTATACACCAGCAGGAGGTGAAGATTTACAGTTGAAGGATGCTCAGAAGATGCTGATGAGTCAACTTCATAAAGGAAAAATAGTCTTTAATTTAAATGGACAGAAGCTCCAGGGAGAATACGCTTTAGTCAAGTCCTCCTACCAGGGGGAGAATTCCTGGCTACTGATGAAAGTGAAAGATAAGTTTGCGAAGAAATCAGATATCACAAAAAAAGACAGGTCCGTTATCTCAGATAAAACAATCGCCGAAATGGAGAAGAGCCCGGATAATGTATATGGTAAGCAGAAACCAGGCAATGCAACAACTGCAGCTGGTAAAAAGGCGATGGCAACAAGTGCTATTAAGAAATCTAAACCAGCACCAACAAAGAAATCTAAATTGTCACCCGCAAAGAAAACCAGTTCAGCTGCTACAAAAAATTATAAGAGAGCTCTCACTACAACATCTAAATCAGCCCCGGCAAAAAAATCCAAGGCCATAACCGCAAAGAAATACACTAATAAAGGAAATAAGGCAAAATTTCCTGTAACCTTATCGCCAATGTTGGCGACACTGATAGATAAGCCCTTTGATGAACCGGGTTGGTCCTACGAAGTCAAATGGGATGGTTATCGGGCAGTCGCGCATCTCCACAAAGGAGAAGTAGAATTTAAATCCCGAAATAATAAATCCTTCAATGAAAAATTTTATCCGCTCATTGATGCACTTAAATCACTCTCGTTAGACGCAGTGCTTGATGGCGAGGTGATCGTCTCCAATAAAGAAGGTGTGTCTAATTTCGGTGATCTACAGAATTGGCGCAGCGAGGCCGATGGTGAACTCATCTATTACGTCTTTGATTTATTGTGGCACGATGGGTATTCACTACTTGATCTGCCACTGACTGAGAGAAGGGCGCGTTTGATTGAAGTTCTTCCGGAACATTCACAGATTAAGGTCAGCCAGACCTTTGATTCAACAGGTACTGAATTTTTTGAGGTTGCAAGGCAGATGGAGCTGGAAGGAATTATGGCTAAGAAAAATGATAGCCTGTATGCACCGGGTGTTAGGACAAAGGAGTGGTTGAAGATCAAAGTGGCAAAAAGACAGGAGATGGTCATTGGTGGTTATACGCGCAATGAGGGATCTGCTAAAAAGTTCAGTGCGTTACTTGTTGGAGTGTTTGAAGGCAGCCATTTACAATATACCGGCAAAGTAGGAACGGGCTTTACTGCAAAGCAGCAGGAAGAAATGATGGCTGCTTTCAACAAACTGAAGACTGATAAATCACCGTTCAGCACAGAGCCGGATATCAACAAGCCTTCGCGGTTTCGTCCTAATCCTCCTGTTGCACAGGCAACCTGGTTGAAACCTACATTAGTCTGCGAGGTTTCCTACACTGAGATGACCAGCGATGGAGTGATGAGGCATCCATCCTTTGAAGGTATGCGTGAAGATAAAAAAGCAACCAGCGTTGTTGCGGAGAAGGCAGAACCAACAAAGAAGATAGTTAAGGACACTGTGTTGCACGATAAGAAAATCATAACTCGCCAGAAAGAGGTTGAACGCAAAACACTTTTAAATCCTACGGATGAACAACAGGAACGAAAGATCAATGGACACATGCTGAAGTTTACGAACCTGAGTAAAGTATACTGGCCTGCAGATAAGGTAACGAAACGCGACATGCTGAACTATTACTACCAGGTGGCTCCTTTCATTGTTCCATATCTAAAGGACCGGCCACAATCTCTGAACCGGTTTCCTAATGGAATTAATGGAATGAGTTTCTATCAGAAGGATGTTACAGGTAAAGCGCCTGACTGGATAAAGACCTTTCCTTACACAACAGAAGGACAGAAGAAGAACTACATGATCGTCAAAGATGAGTCTGACCTGTTATATATGGCCTCACTTGGTTGTATTGAGATGAACCCATGGAGCAGTCGCGTTCAGAAGCCAGACAATCCTGATTGGTGCATTATCGATCTGGATCCGGATAAAAATCCTTTTAACCAGGTAATTGAAACGGCGCAGGTAGTTCACCAGGTACTGGAATCTGCAGGCATTGATAGCTATCCAAAGACATCCGGGTCAACGGGCATACATATTTATATTCCGCTCGGAGCGAAATATGAATACGAAGCATCCAAGGAATTTGGAAGGCTGATTGCTACAATTGTACAGGCGCAACTTCCAAAGTTCACAAGCATTGAGAGAGCTACTGCCAGAAGAAAAGGTAAGATCTATATCGATTTTCTTCAAAATCGGCCACAGGCAACACTAGCTGCAGCATATTCACTAAGGCCCAAGCCTGGTGCAACTGTTTCAATGCCTCTGGATTGGGATGAAGTAAAAAAAGGACTGGCCATGAAAGACTTTACGATCCATAATGCGATGGAGAGATTGAAACAGCGGGGAGATATCTTCACGCCCGTCATGGCAAAGGGTATCAACATGAAGAAAGCGATTGATTCACTCAGTAAACTATAAACATGGCGCAGGAAATTTTCGATATCGTATTTGAGCATGAGGACAGAGTATATCAGGGTTGGGTCCATCCTTCAGATAAGACCAATGAAGATGGCATACCAAGCTCTTTCCACGTAGTGTTGGATAACGTTTCATTCGGATACTTATCCTTTTCAAATTGCAAATGGACTGCAAATGAAACAAGGCCGGAAGGTCTGGTGCGTGCTGCAGGAGCGCAGATTGAAAAGCATTTTAAATTATAGGTAGATGCCAGAAAAATTTCGGATAAGAGGGATTGGAGGGTTACTGAAGACGGCCTTTAAGGGATTTGGAGACGACAAGGTCACCAAATTGAGTGGCTCGTTAGCGTATTCAACCGTGTTCTCAATGGCACCGCTACTGGTTGTCATCATAGCGGTTTGCGGTATTTTCCTCGGTACCGAAGCAATCCAGGGGCGGATCTACGGAACACTGGAAGGTTTCATGGGACGCGACACAGCATTGCAATTACAGGATATCGTAAAGAATGCTGCATTGAAAGGGAAGAGTGGTTTGGCGTTAACGATTGGGATCATCGTTTTACTCTTTGGTGCAACCGCAATCTTTGGAGAAGTACAGGACTCAATTAATATGATCTGGGGACTGAAGCCCAAACCGAAGCGAGGTTGGTTAAGACTTTTACAAAACAGGTTTCTCTCATTCTCTCTAATAATTAGTCTCGGATTTTTATTGCTGGTATCTCTGGGCTTAACAGCGATTGTTGACGGATTGAGCGAAAGATTGAGAAATTACTTCCCGAAAGTGACGATAGTTGTTTTTTATATCATAAATCAGATCCTCACTTTTCTTGTCGTTTGTTTCATATTTTCAGTAATATTCAAGGTTCTTCCTGATGCAAAGATCAGATGGAAGGACGTATTTGCAGGAGCAATAGTAACGGCTCTTCTATTTATGTTAGGGAAGTTTGGGATCTCGTTGTACATAAGTAAATCCTCCGTTGGCAATACATATGGCGCGGCAGGTTCATTGGTGATTCTACTTTTGTGGACGTATTATTCATCTATGATACTGTACTTCGGCGCCGAGTTTACGAAGGCTTATGCTTTGAAATATGGGGCAGCTATCCATCCAAATGATTACGCTGTCACAACTAAACAGGTGGAAGTTGAAAAGGGCAGGAAGACTATTCAACAAAACGAAAAGGAAAAGCAGGAAGCAAACAAGCAGTAATTAATTGCTTTTACTTCGATATTTTATAGTGAAAAGCATCATAAGTACATTAACTACAAAAGAGAATGAATTGGTGATAATGATGGGAAAATCCTCCTTTTCAATGCCATACCAAATCCATGTACCAACCCCCAGAAAAAGAAAGACCAGCATGATGTAAGAAATGTCTTCAGCTTTTTTATTCTTAATTATCTTAAGCAACTGAGGCAACAATGAAATGGATGTGCAGATCCCTGCAAAGATTCCAATAAGTGTAGTTTTATCCGGCATACATGTTAGTGAGTAAAATGATGCCATCCTTCTTCTTAAACTGAATGATATGGAAGAATCAGTGAAAACCTTGAATGCATGATCCGTTTCTGTGATGGCATGCGGTTTGTCCCAAACTTAGAAAGAAATATATGGTACAGGAAAAATTTGTTTTAATAACGGGCGGCACGCAAGGTATTGGTAGAGAGTTGGCAAGTCTTTTTGCTGCCGATGGTCACAATCTGATTCTTGTTGCCAGGGATCAGGGACAGCTTGATGCAACCGCTTCAGAACTTCATAGCTCCGGCGTCCAGATTGTTACTATCTCAAAGGATTTATTTGAACCGGAAGCAGCATTTGAGTTATATGATGAGATCAGGGGTATGGATTTAGATGTTCAAATTCTTGTCAACGACGCCGGACAGGGTTTGTATGGTGAATTCAAAGACACTGATCTCAGACGTGAGTTAAAGATCATTCAGCTGAATATATCTTCAGTTGTAGTACTTACAAAATTGTTCTTGCGGGATATGATCGCGAAAGGAGGGGGAAGGATCCTTAATCTGTCTTCTATCGCGAGCAAGACACCTGGGCCATGGCAATCAGTCTACCATGGCACAAAGGCCTTTATTCAATCTTTCACCGAGGCGTTGAGAAGCGAGATAAAGGATCATGACATAGTTGTTACGGCATTGCTTCCAGGGGCAACGGATACTGAGTTCTTTAATAAGGCCGGAATGAATGAATCAAAAATGGTTCAGGAGAATTCACTTGCTGACCCGGCGAAGGTTGCGGAAGACGGATATAAGGCACTCATGAATGATGAGTCCATGGTTGTATCCGGACTTAAAAACAAATTGACTGTCGCCATGGCTGCGGTTACTCCGGATGCTAAACTTGCAGATAAGATGAATAAACAGCAGGAGCCCGTCAACAAAAAATGAAGAGGGTTATATTTATATAAGTTACCCGTAGTTTAAGAACTTCGGTTGATTACTAAATATTCGTTTAAATGGCAAACATTGAAATAGCAGTACCTCATCAATTATCACGGGAAGAGGCTACAAAAAGGATTAAAGGATTGTTGGATAAATTAAAACGGGAACAGGCAGAATTGATCGATGATGTTTCAGAGAGTTGGTCGGGTGATACCGGTACATTCAACTTTACCGCGAAAGGATTTAAGATCGATGGAAATATTCAAGTTCAGGATGACAAGGTCGCCATCACTGCCCAGGTACCATTCTTTGTATCACTATTTAGTACAAAGATCTCCGAGATAATAAAGAAAGAGGCTGGAACTCTTCTGGCCAGTTAATTATAGAAAGAGAAAGCCCCGCGAGGAGCGGGGCTTTAGTACTTTTTACTGGACGGTAAAAGAAAGAAGTTGACCGATATTGGATTTTTGGTTTGGTTTTTCCGGACGGTTTGGATTCTCGGTTTTTAATTGGATTTGGACTGGTTTTTAAAGGATCTGAATTCTGGTTTTTCTTTCGGTATTGGATAGATTGATAATTAGATATCAATCAACTTCTGATACAAACATAGCCCGCCCGTATCAACTTGCCAAGCGAAAATCTACCCGGTTTTTGATGAAAATTTACGATTTTGACCACCAGTGAGTGCTTATTCGTAATTTTATAGTGATGATAGTAAATAAGAACGTTCAGTTCACCCTTCTAATACCCGTTACTACTACCCGAAAACGCGAATTCAACTTCCGCCAACGTAACCCTGAGCTATATGATGGTAATACGACCGATGAGCAGGGCGAAAGATTCTACTTTAAAATTGTAAGAGAAAGAGGAGAATGGATTTTTGCTAACGAATCACTCCCTGCATGGTTGATGCCAAGTGAGATGTTTGTGAGACAGGCTATCTCAGAACGTGATGCATGATCAGGAAATAAATTGCTGTAATACCACGGAAAGGAGTCTTACAATTCTCTTGTCTATAAGCAAATCCGAAGCATTAGTTCCCCAACCGGTATTTCCCTCCGGAAACATCTCAAATGTTTTGAACCCTTCTGTTGGCGAGAATACATGTACCAGGTAACAATAGTGAGATATCTTGTAAGCTTTTATATCCTCACCTGACATTTCATAGTAAGGATACATCCACGCAATCAGGTGCTCTTCATTAAATTCTAATTCACATGTCAGGCTATATCTCCGCTGTTGCTGCATACTGTTAACTAGCACAAGGCGTACCACTGTTGGCACCCGCAGGCTTATCACTGAATTAAATCTAAAACACCACAGAACCCCGGGTAAACCCGTACGCAAATACCCTGAACTAACATGGTACTTGGTTTGTAGTAAAAAAGATATGATAGACTACAAAGATTTTAACCTGACCCTTTCTGTAGGTAAAACAGAACATGCAATTACAGTTGTTCCCTTCCTTGCTTTCCGGGAGACGTATTTCCGCACGTTTGTGAATGGTGAACCCGGACCCTTATTAGGCTTCAATGAAAAGAAGGGAACCGTAGTTACAGTAAGCGAGCATGCCGGCTTTGATTCCATACAGGAGGATCTGTGTGAAGCAGTTCGGGGGAAGGTAACTGAACCTGTTGAAGAGCTTGTTTGAAATAAGCTGTTGCCGACTCAATCTATCCTGAGAGAGCCTGCTCTGTCAGGGTGATTTCTATTTGCCGCAAATGCAAGAATTGTATATACTACTGCTGCAAAAATGAATAACTTTTTCATATGCAATTTCGTTTTTAACTTTTAGATTATTTGTTCTGTTCGATAGGTTGGTCTTCTTTCTTCTCCGGATCAGCATCAACTTTCTTGCCTTTTAAATCCTCCGTGGTCAATTCGTCTTCGTGAACTTTGTCGTCCGCCGGACTCTGGTCTACACGGTTCTGGTCTTTATGTACAGAGTTCGTATTCTTCGTTTTGTTATTGTCAAATGCCATAACTATATCTTTTCAATAACGCAACAATTTTTCTGCCACACCCTCACTGCCTTAATAAGTGACAGCCAGTAAAAAATTGGGCATCGCACTCATCATATTTTGTTATCGGGAATTTTTATCCTCACACTCGTTAGGGTAAAAGCAGATTGTAAGCGCTGCAGTCTGTGAGACGTTACCATTTAAGGGACATAATCCGCATCGACCTTAAACAAAAAAATTGGCGAAGGTTTTGTTTAACCAGTCATTGTAAGAACGTTTGTTATGAATGAGATTAAGTCGATTGCTTTTACTTTTAATGACGCAACCTATAATGCGCTTGTCAGATTGAGAAGAGTCAGGGGGAAGTGGGCGAGGGTAGTCACCATTATGAATGGCGAGCTGGAAGCCCTGCTTTTTGGAAATCATTTTTTCTTCCTTGACGATGAGGGTGACTCGATGCCCGGTGAAAAAGATCCCGAAGCAGTAAAAATGCTTCGTAAGCAGATCTTCGCAACACTGCAGGATGATCCACAATTTAAGATTGAACTGGCCTCAAATTAGCGCTTCGCCTGGAGCTGCAGGTATGCCATTTTCATTATCTGTTCGGCATCTTTCACGGATTGTACAAGCAGAAGGACATATTCATCATCCATTTTCCTGCCAGCCGACGTCTTGTAAAACCGGATCAGCCTTTTTATCTCTTTTAGGCTGAAACTTCTTCTATAGATATTGACAAGGCTGTTCTCCAGTAGCCTGGCGCTGTTTCCCGTTGTAAGCTCTGCTTCAAGATTATCATAGAAGGACTTTGGCCGTGTCGTATCCTTTGCCCGTTCTTCCAGCAGCTTGATCTGGATCACCGCACCAATATTAATTCCCTTGCGTTCTTTCCTGAGCTCTTTAATCTTCCTGGTGAGCCCGTCATTTGGCGGAGTCAGCGTGTCAAGCCGCAGGAAATTGGCCGTATCCATCCGCTTGAGCCGGAGAAGAAATGCACTGTCTACCTGGCTAAATCCGGTGGCGGCAAACAGAACAGCCATTATTAAAAAGAACAGTCTCATACTTTTAGTTTGGCGAATAATTCCTGAATGTAAGGGATTTATCTTCCTCCGTAAAATGACATACCTTTGCACGCGCTTAAAAGCGCTTTTTGTACATGAAGAATATTCGGAATTTCTGCATCATCGCCCACATTGATCACGGTAAGTCAACCCTGGCGGACAGACTCTTGCAATCTACCGGAACTATCAGCGACCGGGACATGATGGATCAGGTGCTTGATGATATGGATCTGGAACGCGAGAAAGGCATCACAATTAAGAGTCATGCCATCCAGATCGATTATAAGCATACAGACGGAAATGCGTACACCTTAAATCTGATTGATACCCCCGGACACGTGGATTTTAGTTATGAGGTGAGCCGGGCACTAGCCGCCTGTGAAGGATGTTTGCTGCTAGTAGACGCCACCCAGGGAATTCAGGCACAAACCATCAGTAACCTGTATCTGGCTATCGACAATGATCTTGAAATCATTCCCGTCATCAATAAGATTGACATGGATGGTGCAATGATTGAGGAAGTGAAGGATCAGATCATTGAATTGATCGGTTGCAAACCTGAAGACATTTTACTGGCGAGTGGCAGAACAGGCCTTGGCGTGGAAGGCGTTCTTGATGCAATTGTCAATCGTATTCCTGCCCCTACGGGTAAGCCAGATGCACCGTTACAGGCCTTGATTTTCGACAGTGTTTTTAATCCGTTCCGTGGGATCATTGTTTACTACAGGATTGTAAATGGAAAAATTAAGAAAGGAGACATAGTAAAGTTTGTCTCTACTAACCAGGAATATGAGGCCGATGAAGTAGGTATTCTCAAATTGAAGATGACTGAGAAGAAAGAGGTGACCTGCGGCGATGTTGGATACATCATTACCGGAATCAAGAACGCAAAGGAAGTTAAAGTAGGAGATACCATTACAACTCAGATCAATCCTACCCAGGAAATCATTAAAGGGTTTCAGGAAGTCAAACCGATGGTATTTGCAGGAATATTTCCTGTGAATACAGATGAGTTTGAAGAATTGAGAGATTGCATGGATAAGTTGCAATTAAATGATGCTTCGCTTACCTATGAACTCGAGACATCACAGGCTTTAGGATTTGGATTTCGATGCGGATTCCTCGGGCTGCTCCACATGGAAATTATCCAGGAGCGGTTAGAACGGGAATTTAATCAGACGGTCATCACCACGGTACCAAACGTAAGTTTCATTGCGTACACTACAAAAGGTGAGAAGATCATCGTCAATAACCCGACTGAATTTCCAGATCCTGTAAAGACAGAAAAAATCGAAGAACCATTTATCAAGGCGCAGATCATCACAAAGCCTGAGTACATTGGCAATATCATGACGCTGTGTCTGGGTAAACGTGGGATTCTTATTAATCAAAGTTACCTGACAACCACACGTGTTGAATTGATTTTCGAAATGCCATTGACGGAAATCGTTTTTGATTTCTATGATAAGTTGAAATCACAGACGAGAGGATATGCATCATTCGACTATCATCCTATTGGCTATCGGGATGCGGACATCGTGAAGATGGATATTCTGTTGAATAACGATAAGGTGGATGCATTGAGTGCATTGATCCATCGTGGTCGCGCGCAGGAGTTTGGTAGAAAGTTGTGTGAGAAATTGAAGGAGCTATTACCTCGTCAGCAATTCCAGATTGCGATACAGGCTGCCATCGGTGCAAAAGTGGTAGCCAGGGAAAATATATCCGCGATGCGGAAAGATGTTACAGCTAAATGTTATGGTGGAGATATCAGCCGTAAAAGAAAGTTGTTAGAAAAGCAGAAAGAAGGAAAGAAGCGGATGAGACAAATAGGAAATGTGGAAGTCCCTCAAGAGGCCTTTTTGGCAGTGTTGAAGCTGGATGATTAAGAGTTCATCCTTGACTAATACTATAAACATTAAAAAGGGAGCTTTTGCTCCTTTTTTGGTCCCCATGATAGACTAAATTGTCAGGTAACCCGTTCTAATGCAAATCAAAACATTGCTATGAGATCAACTTCTTTATTGCTAATAGGAGTGCTATCAGCATTTACCCTTATTTCCTGCCAGCAAAATATTGATGATACTGACCCTGTCCCTCCGCCGGAGCCACCTCCCGTTAATACTGTTCCCAGGAGAATAGTTGAAGTTACAGCGGAGAAAGATTCTAATGTTGTTGACCTTGCCTATAACAACAAAGGGCTTGTTGAAAAGATCACCGAAAATTATTATGAAGGAGGCGTGTTGGTTTATCATGGAGAAACATTTCCCGCCTACAGCGCAGATAACAAGATCAGCTCTACTACTTACGCTGAGGTGGATTACACAAATCAGCAATCAACCAGGTACTATGTTAATTATTTCAAGGACAACACTGGTAAAATTATCGGCGCTCGTGTCTCAGATTCCGCAGATGTAAACCAGGTAGGCTACACTAAATATAGCTATGATGCAAATAACCGTCTACAGACAATGGCGCCAACCCTGGATAGTATAGATTATTTCAGTGGTGGCAGAGAGGCCTATGTCTATATAGATTCCTTTACGTATGATGCGGCTAATCATCTTACTGGGTCTTATTTCTTATATCGTAATGGCGGACCGGGAGCAGATTATGTGACGGTGGAAACGTTGAAGTATTCCAATTTTGATACAAAACAAGCGACCATCCCTGGTGGCATGAATGCCTACTTTATCCTTGAGGAGTCAGTTCTGCTTGGCGCAAATAATGTTGGGACGTATCAGGTTGAAAGTTATTCAGGAGGTGTTCCTACAGGTACTGAAACGGTGAATATGAACACTACCTATGACGCGGCTGGAAGAGCAGTAAAAACCGTCACTTCCGGTCCTGATAATGGATATGGTCTCGGAGTGTTTCTGAGTAACGCAGTTGAAAGAAGATATTACTACTGATTTATTGAACCGGGGGAAGGCCTTCCTTCCCCTTGTTTCTGTCAGACTTCTCCTGTAATTTCTTATCGTTCCTGTTTCCTTTATTATCTAATATTGGTTCACCAACAGGTGGATTTCCAAGATAAGGATCTGCCCCGCGCATGTCTACTTTGTAATCAAATGCCTTATCTACGTGAAGCCATTTTCCATTCTCCCATTTGAAGGCTTCGTTATCACCATCAGGAATAAATGTCCATTTGTTTTCAGGCTCATCGGTCTCTGAAATCATGTGGTCTACGAGGATCACATCAATATCGGGGATATAATTTGCAAGTACACGGGCTCCTTTTTTAAATTCAATGCCGAAGCGAAACCCCGGCTTTTTCTTAACGCTGTCCTGTGCATAGCTAAAGAATTGCCCGCCGAAGACAGGTTCACTTCTGTCATTGAAATACATCACCTCAATCCATTTCTTATCACTCATTACGCTGTTGTAATCGATCCCAAATAGCGTGTAATAATTCTTGCCATTAAATTCCTTTCGAATGATATTATAATAGACCGCACCAATCCAGTTTGAACGGGAACGGGCGGAATCCATTGCATTGTCAGTAAACTCAGAGACGTCACGAAGTGGGATAAGCTTGAGGGAGCCATCACGCGTCCTCATCTGAATAGCACCCCGTTGACGGGAGTAATAATTATCAAATTGAATATTCCAGGTGAATATCCGGAAGGTGCTGTCCGGCGCATACAATTTAGAGATTCCCTGCACGGAATCAAATCCATAGTAGAATGAATTTTTAATCTGCAGCGCCCTGACGAGAGTGCGGGTAAAAATGCTATCTGAGATCATCCTGTCTGCCGTAGTGGTGTCCGTGATCAGGTACCGTGCATACAACTGCAGAGAATCTTCTTTCTGCTTCATCTTCTTTCTATCCGCGAGCGCTATCGGTTGAGCAAAACCGGACTGAAGCATCGTGATGCACAAAATGACCAACACGGAAAAACGGATCAGGATAGATTTCAAGGCATGAATATTAATGTTCAAAAATACGGATATCTGCGCGCCGGCCGTAGTACCTCTAATAACGGAAAAATTACGACGAGATTTGCCCTCAAATCATAAAGCTTTTGCAAAATCCGCCAGCGTCTCCATCAAAAGATCGATATCAGGATGCGGAAGTTGCACCTCTTTGTTAGTAGTCCTCAGCATCACCGTATACATGCCGGCATTCCGCGCAAACTGCACATCACTGATATTATTCCCAATCATTATGGAACGCTGCATGTCGATCTGAGGGAAATCACGCCTGGCCTGGATCGCCATCCCGGGATTGGGTTTGCGGAATGAATCATCGTTATCGACACCTGTTGCGAAATAAATCGCGTCTATGCGACCTCCTGCACCTTCAACTCCTTCGATTAATTTGGAATGAATGGCATTCAAAGCATGCTCTGTCATTAGATTTTTGCCCACGCCTCGTTGATTCGTTGCGATGATTATCCTTCCAAACCGCTCCGTCAATGTCTTAAAAAGGGCAGGAGCGCCTTCCATGAAACTGAAGTCGCCCGGTGTGAAAATATAACTCCCAGGATGGTCTTCATTTATTACACCATCGCGATCCAGAAACAGCGTCCACGTTTTATCAATCATCCGCAAATTAAATGGCGCCCTGGCTAACTCATTTTGCACTCGCGTAAAATCTTCAGGAACTCCTATGTCTATGAAATACACATCCTGCGTCAGCCCTGCCAGTTCACCTTTTGATATCACCTTCTCCAGGAACTCCGTCTCAAAAGAGAACTTGTGGGGCCATTCCTGTGTTATAAATTTAATTCGATCAAGAATGTACAATCCCCCATTTATCAATCCTTTATCGTAATGCTTTTTCTCGTGAAAATCTTTTATTTGATGGGACTCATCAAGCGTGACCACCCCATAGCGGTCAAAGTTCTGCATTGGTTTCAGCGCCAATGTGCAGGCTGCCTGCCTTGTTAAATGCACCGCCATCAAAGCCTTTAGATCCGCTTTCATTAATGTATCACCGTTGGTGACTACAATATGATCTTCTTGCGTATGCTGGCAAGCCAGGTGAATCGCACCGCCGGTTCCCAGTGGCTCAGACTCGATGGCAAGTTCATATTTCAGAGTTGGAAAACTTTCAGTTAGATATTCTTCTATCACCTCATGGCGATAGCCTAAAGAAAAAACAAATCGCTCAATGCCCTGACTTCGGAGAAAGTTGATCACATAGAATAGAAACGGCCGACCAGCAACAGGCGCCATGCATTTTGGTAAGTCAGGTACCGCGGATCTTAGGCGTGTGCCCAATCCACCTGCAAGGATTACCGCTACTCTGGGAATATCTTGAACCTCGTCGGGCTTTCCTTTAATTATCATCGTTGATAAATTGGTATGGTGTCGGACTATTTTCCAGTCGGGAATAAATTTTCTTCTACCAATTGACACACAATGTGGCCAATTGTGATATGCGATTCCTGGATCCGCGGTGTGTCTGTTGAAGGTATGTTTATCAGTTTATCGCATAGCGCCTTCATTTGACCTCCCGTCATTCCCGTGAAGCCTACAGTCGTCATATTTTTTGCCTTCGCAGTCTCGAACGCTTTGAGGATGTTAGCAGAATTCCCTGAAGTTGACAGCCCAATGAGTACATCGCCAGCCTCACCAATCCCATCGATTATTCTCGAATAGATCAGATCATATCCATAGTCATTTCCAACCGCGGTGATATAAGAAGTGTTGCAGTGAAGCGCCTCAGCTGGCAACGCACGTCTGTCTGTGTAGAAGCGGCCGGAGAACTCCGCTGCTAAATGCTGTGCATCTGCCGCACTTCCACCATTGCCACAAAAATAGACCCGCTTCCCGGATTGGAAGGCAATCGTCAATAACTCTACTATTTCCTGTATTTTGATTATCAAGCCCTCATCCTCTGCTACCTGCTTTTTTACTTCAATAGATGCCTGAAGAATATCTGTTATCTTTTTCTGCATGTTTTTAGTCGTTAATAGTCCATGTTGTTAAGCCATGATCCGTAAATTGATAGCGTCGATATCTACCCCCAAACCGATCCAAACTTCGAATTACTGCATACTTTGAATTTCCTGGGCAGTAGAAGATCATGAAGCCACCTCCGCCGGCGCCTGATATCTTCCCGCCCGTTGCGCCGGCCTTCTTTGCGGTCTCATATATCTCTTCAACCAGGGGATTACTGATCCCTTCCGCCATCTGGCGCTTTTGTTGAAAGCCGAAGTCCAGGATCTCGCCAATATCATTCAGCTTACCTTTTAATAGCGCCTCCTTCATTTGTCTTGCCTGTTCTTTCAGCTGATGCATGGCCTCAATTGAATTGCTGTTCTTCTCAACAACATTGCGACTTTGCTTCTTGATGATTTCGGCAGATTCACGGCTCGTTGCAGTATAATAAAGGAGCAGATTATTCTCCAGTTCAAAGAGATATTGTTGTTTGATGCGAAGCGGATTCACGATCACCTTATCTCCCCCATAAAATTCCATAAAATTGACGCCCCCGAAGGTAGCAGCATATTGATCCTGCTTTCCACCGGCAAGGTTTAAATCCTTTCTTTCGATATCATAGGCGTAATGGGCCATATCATATTCTCCGAGGGGAAGTCGCAACATTTCTGCAAAGGCACCAATAATCGCAACTACCAGTGTTGACGATGTTCCGAGGCCGGATCCGGCAGGTGCATCAACGAAAGTAGACAGTCGTAACCCTTGCTGTCTTATGCCATAGTCTTTCTGGATCCGGTTATAAACTCCTTTTAATAGATCAAGATGACCGTTGATCGGTAGAGCAGTGGACCAGTCATGAATCTCTTCCTCTCCGCGATCCATTGCACGAATCACAATTTTATCTTCGGCAATTGGCTCAATCGTCGCGTTTGCATAAATGGAAAGTGTTGCATTCAGAATTGCGCCACCATATGTATCACTGTAGGGGCTAACATCAGTGCCACCGCCTGCGAGACCAATGCGCAATGGCGCCTTACTTCTGTAAATCATGGATAAGATTTAAGCCGGATCAGGCTTTTGTTGCCAATTGTCTGATAGCGGCAACGATATTCCCCCAGCTGTATTTCAATTTTTCGCTGCGAAGATGAGGAATAAAATAATTCTCTCCTAATTGATAGAGGCGTAGAATACCTTCAGCTATGTTAATTGCAGCGGGTTCAACAACCAGTCCAACACGTTCATGTGGCACGAGATCTGGCAACCCACCAACATTGGTGACAATCATGGGTTTCTCAAAATGATAGGCGAGGGGAGTTACCCCGCTTTGTGTTGCGTTGCGGTAGGGTTGAATGACGGCATCAGCGGCAGACAGATAAAATTGTACTTCGCTGTCAGGGATAAAGTCAGTGCGCTGTATTAACAGGTCACTGATCCCAAGTTTTTGAATTTGTTCTTTGTATCCTGTCGAGTCTTCATAGAATTCTCCAGCTATTACTAGTTTAATTCCGGCTTGTCTGATACGGGGATCGGCCATCGCCTCGAGGAGAAGATCAAGTCCTTTGTATTTGCGGATAAAGCCAAAGAACAGTATCAGTTTGCCATCGGCCGGCAGGCCTAATTTCTCCCTGGCAACTTGTTTTGGAATAATGTCTCCAAAATTATCATATAGAGGATGCCGTACCAGTGCTGCTGGCTTATCTGGTTGAAAAGTTTTGAGATCGCTCATCACCTTCTCACTCATGGTGATGAATGCATCACAACTCCTGAGGAAATAACCCGTGAACTGTTTATCACCTGGTCGCTTTTCATGTGGGATAACATTATCCGCAATGCAGATAATACGTGTATGACGGTTTTTTTTAACCTTGCGGAGAATAGTTCCTAACGCCGGACCCATCACGGGAAGCCAGTAACGGACTACAATAATATCGGGACGTTCTTTTTGTAAACGATTTCCAATCTTGATCCAATTCAGTGGATTCACGGAATTGATAACCGTATGAATTACGATGTTACTGGGGGCGGGCTCAGAGCTGTACTGCGTTGTACCGGGAAAAAGAAAGGAAGGATATTGAAGAGAGAATGAAAAGATGCTGCAATCATAACCTTCGGCGCTAAATTCCACTGCCAATCGCTGATTGAACGTTGCGAGACCGCCACGCAATGGATGAGCAGGACCGATGATTACTACTGAGGCCAAATTCTAAGTTTTACTTTAGGATGAACGATGGGTAACACTATACCAGGCCGGCCTTAGTTTCTATAAGGTACGTATTGCGTCCCGCCGCATTTCTTGAAACGAGTTCACCGATAAATCCTGCGAGAAACAATTGCATGCCGATAACGATAGACGTCAGTGCCATGTAGAAACCTGGTCGGTTAGTAATGGGATAACTGAAGTTGATGAATTTAGAGATCATCAGAAACAATGCGAATACTAACCCGATCAGAAAGAACACGCTGCCCCATAACCCAAAGAAGTGCATTGGCCTTTTTCCAAACTTACCCATGAAAAAAATAGTCATGAGATCAAGGAAGCCATTGACGAAACGACTCCAACCAAATTTACTCACACCATATTTTCTTGCCCGGTGCTCAACAACTTTCTCACCAATCTTACGCATTCCGGACCATTTTGCCAGCACAGGTGTATATCGATGCATCTCTCCGTAGACTTCAATACTTTTAACGGTCTTCTTACTGTAGGATTTTAATCCGCAGTTGAAATCGTGGAGTTTGATTTTGCTCATTTGGCGCGCGGCGGCATTGAACAATTTACTGGGCAGATTCTTTGTGAGTTTATTGTCATAGCGAACTTTCTTCCAGCCACTGACGAGATCATAACCATCCTCAATGATCATGCGGCGGAGTTCAGGAATTTCATCCGGACTGTCTTGAAGATCGGCATCCATGGTAATGATAACATCACCCTGCGCGGCACGGAAACCTTCATTGAGGCCGGCCGACTTCCCATAATTGCGTTGAAATTTTATTCCCTTGATATTCGGGTTTGCGGCACGAAGTTGTTCAATGACTTTCCAGGAGTTATCGGTACTGCCATCGTCAACAAAAATGACTTCGTAGCTATAATTATGCGCAAGCATTACTTTTTCAATCCACGCTGCGAGCTCAGGAAGTGATTCATCTTCATTGAACAAAGGAATGACCAGTGATAAGTCCATTTTATTTTCTTCTGATTAGTAAAAAGGCTGCGCCGGCAGCTGTGAAAAAAACTCCTACAACCAAATATCCGAAAATTGCGGTGGAAACAAGGCTCGCAGTAAAGTTCTCGCGATAGTCGTTCACTTTTTTATCTATCTCCGGTGGTAATTTGTTCTTGTCTTTAACAAGATCCTCGCGGTATAATTCAGATGAGGCCTTTGCCATTTCCGGATGCATCTTACTGTATATCCCGGTAAAAATGACCATCATCAAAGTAATGATGATGAAGCAGCGGAAGCCCTGGCCAAATATAGAACCGAATTTATGTTGATATTCCGGAGAACGTGAATAGGAAATAAGTGTCCAAATGACACCTGCTGCATAGATTCCATAAATGATATACGCGGTGCCAGCGTCGGGACTCTGGTTGGTAAGCAGAAGCATGATAGTAACTACAATCATTGCCGCACCCGTGATCAATCCCTTAACAAGTGGTGAGAGTTTAGTCATTAGCTTTTATTAAAAACGATATTGTTCTTTGAAATGATTCCCGCCACTTTTCCTTTCAATGTTTTTCCAATGAATGGAGAATTGCGCGATTTTGATTTGAAGGCGGCATGCGTTATTTCCCAGGTTGCATTTGGTTGAAAGAATGTGAGTGATGCTGTCCTTCCTTTTTCAATTGTATTTGATGGAACATTAAATATTTTCTTCGGCTGCGCCGATAAGAGGGTGATCCATTTTTCCAGTGCCACCTCAGGCATCGCAGTGCGAAGTGCGGCAAACGCCGTCTCCAGACCGATCATTCCGGGTTTGGCATATTCAAACTCGAGGACCTTGCTATCGTATTCATGCGGCAGATGATGTGTTGCGATACAATCAATAGTTCCATCAATAATCCCTGCTCGTAGGGCGTCCCTGTCAGCGATCGTGCGAAGTGGTGGGTTCACTTTGAGATTGCTGGCATAGGACTGAAGATCCTCATCGGTAAAGAATAGATGATAAGGGGTCACTGAACAGGTAATGTCAATTCCATCGGCCCTGGCAACTCTGATATAGTCTAATGATGCAGCAGTGCTGATGCCGGTAAAATGAAGTCGCGAACCTGCATATTTGGCAAGTTTGATATCTCGTGACACCATGAGTTCCTCCGCCATAGCGGGCTTGCCCGGGAGTCCAAGGCGGGTTGAGATGATTCCCTCATTCATTAGTCCTTGCGGACTAATGGATTTGTCATCGGGGATTTGGATGAGAATACCGTTGAAAGTTTTTACATACTGGAGCGCTTTCACTAGCAGACCCGATGACTGTATTGGATTAATCCCGTCAGTAAAGGCAACCGCCCCGCTTGCCCGCATGTCATACATCTCGGCGAGTTCTTTCCCTTCCGTATTACGCGTGATGGCGCCAAGAGGATGAATATTGACAGGAAGCGATCTCGATTTTTGAGTGACGTATTCTATGGAAGCCTTGTTATGAAGAGTTGGATTGGTGTTAGGAATAATAAAAGCGTCCGTGTAACCACCAGCCGCCGCCGCCGCCGCTCCTGATTCAAGCGTTTCTTTAAATTCATACCCCGGGTCACCGAAGTTGGCGAATATGTCCACCCAACCAGGAGATGCATGAAGATCCGGAATGTCAATGGTTTGATCCGTATCCATGGAAATTGTACCCGCAACCTCTGCGATTTTTCCATTTTCGATGAGTATGTCCTGAGATTGTCCGTTAAAAGGAGAGGAGGGATCTACAATTGCGACCTGCTTAATGAGTATTTTCATTAAGCAGCGAAGTTAAAGGATGTAATTGGTTAGAAAAAAGGAAAAAGGTGTAGGTTTGCCGCCGTTTCAAGACCAGGTAGTATCGTTAGAAACTGGATCTGTTTCGGGACGTAGCGCAGCCCGGTAGCGCACTAGCATGGGGTGCTAGGGGTCGCAAGTTCGAATCTTGTCGTCCCGACCAAAGGCTTTGTAGCAATACAAAGCCTTTTGCTTTTCCCAACTAAAATAACGGAGCCGAAATTTGGATAAGTCCGAAGGTCTTCGTATTTCTGTGCTGTAATCAATTTTAACGCATGAAGAAATACCTGCTCCTCCTTTGCATCTTAACGTCCATCATCTGTAAGGCAGCAGATACCCTAAGACGCGCCGACAAGATTCGTATCCACGAGGCCACCCTGATTGTGGATCACGTCAAAGACCAAATCTGGCAGGATATATCAAAGACTCCGTTCGTGATACTCTTTGTCACTGATTCAAACGAGTTCTTACTCAATCATCCATATCCTTCTTCAGATTTTACATCCAGCGGGTATGATAGCCTACTGCACACAACGGTTTATTCACGGCCGAAGAAATTTCAATCCTGGCTGCTTGCTACCTTCCCCGCAGTCAACGGCGTGCCATGTATCGTGGTCGGTACTCCGGAAAATACCAATCGCAGTTCATCCGATTGGGTCATCACACTTGTTCATGAACATTTTCATCAACTGCAGTTCACCCGCCCCGGCTACTATGACGGGGTAAACGCATTGGACCTGTCCAATGGTGATCAAACAGGAATGTGGCAGATCAATTATCCGTTTCCGTATGATAGTCTTCCCATCATCAATCAATTCAACCTATATGCCTCGGCCCTTAGCAAAGCTATTGATAGCCGGAAAACAAAACATTTTAAGCCCGCCTTTGCCTCTTTTATTAAAGGCAGAAAGAAGTTAATGCAATTATTAAAATCTTCCGACGCACGTTATCTATCGTTTCAACTTTGGCAGGAAGGGATCGCACGCTACACAGAATATAAGTATCTCCAGGCATTAGATAATTATTTGCCCAGTGCTGAGATGCAAAGTCTTGCCGACTTTATCCCTTTCAACACTTTACAAGAGCAACTTTACTCATCGGAAACCGGTCAATTGCGTGACGCTAAATTATCTGCAAACAAACGTGTATCATTCTATTCGATTGGCTTTGCGGAAGGGTTGCTGCTTGATGAAGTAAACCCAAAATGGCGTTCGAAGTATTTCAATAATCCTTTTACTCTTGATAATCTGTTGCATTGAGATGGCAAGTTGTACCTTTCAGTAAATATTTTTTTATGCAAGACCTGATCAAACAAATTGTAGACAAGACGGGGATACCTGCGGACAAAGCCCAACAAGTACTTGGGGTGGTTGCAGGATTTGTCAAAGAAAAGTTCCCGATGGTAGGTGGTCAAATAGACAGCCTGCTAGGCACTGCAAGCAGCAGTAAACTGCAACCAGGTAGTGATGAAAAGAAAGATGCCGATGATTTACTAGGCAACATTACTGGGAAATTCGGCCTCTAATTTTCATCCGCTGTCATTTGGTTTTAGCAACCGTCTGTACCAGCAGTGAAATTAAAATAAAAAGGCGTCAGTCGGGATACTTCTCACTGACGCCTTTTGTATTCTAATTAAAGTAACTCCATTTGTATTCCTGTCACTTTGTTCCAGTCATGGCATTCATTTGTTTCCTCATAGCGTCCAATTCCCGTCGTAAAGAAAGAATGGCTTCCTGTTGCTCCTGAACGGTTGCAACTAACACAGGCACCAATGCAGAATGGTCTACCGTTTTCAATCGTACGCTTCTAAAGGCATTCTTTCCGAACATATGATTTACTGTTCTTTCCTGAACCAATTCCGGGAAGACGGCTTCTAAATTTTCAGACATGAATCCATACTGTGCCGCAGAGGGCAATTTTAATTGCCTGGCCTTATCTGTTGAATAAGCAAACAATGCTGGTTCAAGCTTCATCAATCTTTCCCCTGGATTTGCGATGCTATCCAGTTTTACTTTTAATTGCGAGTCGGGGACAATCTGTGCTAAGATTTGATTATGGAATAATGTTGCACAAAGGCACAACATGAGCATATATCTAATTACATTTTTCATTGTGTAGAATTTAGACTAAGACGAAATAAGAGATAGGAAATCGGCAAACATGCTGATTTCATTACAGGATTGATATGACTCTACGAAAATTGGGGAGGGGGAGTGATCACTGCAGTCTTGTGATCATGATAGCCGCTCAGAATATAAGGAGGATATTTAGAGGAGTGTTCCTGCCAATGCAATGAGTCTGCAGACGCTGCAAATTCTTCCGTGACCAGTACTTCTTTTACTTCCTGTTCCGCATCTCCCGCGTTTCCTTCGCCTTCTTCAACCGGCGTTTCTTCAGCTTGTTGCCAGGTATAAAAGTTCAAATTGGCATCGGCAACACCACTAAGCTGTCTCCCCAAAAACAGAAGGGTGAAGAGTATAGCAATGATATGTGGGTACCGCAATCGCATTTCTGCCGCAAATATACTTCAACTTTCTCCACTCTTCTGAATTAACTAAATTTGCATAAATGTTTTAACAAGATGAAAGAAGAAAAGGCAATACTGGCAGGTGGATGTTTCTGGGGCGTTGAAGAACTTTTTCGTGCAATTCCCGGCGTTCTGTCAACGGTGGTCGGATATACCGGCGGTGATGTTCCAAATGCTACTTACCGTAATCATGGTTCACATGCTGAAGGCATTGAAATTATATATGACGCGGATGTTGTTACCTATCGCGGGTTACTGGAATTCTTTTTCCAGATCCATGATCCTACAACGCGCAACAGACAGGGTAATGATCTTGGGACATCCTATCGTTCCGCAATTTTTTATCTGAATCCGGAACAGAAGGAAATCGCAAATAAACTAATTGACGAAATGACGGCGTCAAAGAAATGGCCCGGCCAAATTGTTACTGAAGTTGTGCCCGCTGGTGCATTTTGGAACGCGGAAGAAGAACACCAGGATTATTTGCAAAAACATCCAAATGGATATACCTGCCATTTTGTTCGGCCGGACTGGACATTGAATTCCTGAGATTCCATTATTTTGGCTGTTAATTTGTTTTTATTTGTATACCCTTATGTCGTCGACTAACATTAGGAGGCATTGAGGTATACAATACATGAAATTAGATATTGGAATAATTGGCGGCGGCCCTGCAAGTCTGTTTTTGTTTAAGCGTTTGCTAGAAACAGATGCTACACATTTGACAGTTGATATTTTCGAAACATCTTCGCGGCTGGGCGCAGGTTTTCCTTATAGTGCCGCGGGTGCTAACAGGGAACATGTTACAAATGTTTCGGGTAATGAAATACCCAAATTAGTGACCTCTGTTAAGGACTGGATCCAGTCGCTTCCCACAGATAAACTAGCGACATACAACATAACTCCTGATCATTTTTCTGATTTTAAGGTGATGCCACGGTTACTATTTGGGGAATATCTCGAAACGCAGTTTCACTTGTTGTTGCAGAAAGCAAAGGAGCAGTCGGTCAAGGTAAATATCCATTTTAATTCCCCAGTGACAGACATTGAACATGAAGATCTGAAAAAGAAAGTAACGGTAGTTACCAAAGATGGAAAGCGGCAATTTGATAAAGTAATTATTGCGACAGGACACAATTGGCCAAAAAAACATGAAGGTAAAGTGCCTGGATATTTCGATTCGCCTTATCCGCCATCTAAATTATGTATTCAGGTCAATCATCCGGTTGCTGTACGCGGCGCATCACTGACTGCCATTGACGCTGTGCGTACGCTGGCAAGATTACATGGACAATTCACCCGGGTTGCTCCTCACAAGGTTGTATATAACAGGGATGAAAAATTCCCGCAGTTTCGAATTGCGATGTACTCTATACATGGATTACTCCCCGCCGTACGATTCCATCTTTCTGATTCACATTTATCTGCGGACAATCTGCTAAGCAAGGAGGAAATTCTTGAACACCTGGTAGAGAATGAAGGATTCCTTTCACTTGATTACGCGTTTGAAAGGAACTTTAAAGATCAATTCCGGAAAAAGGATCCTGACTTCTATGAAAAGATAAAAGAGTTGACGATGGAGGAATTTGTTGACAAGATGATGGGATACCGCGAGGAGATGGATGCATTCTCATTATTCAAGGAGGAATACGATGAAGCAACGATTTCTATTAAGCGTAAAAAATCTATTTACTGGAAGGAAATGCTGGCGATCCTGAGCTTCGCGATGAACTATCCGGCAAAACATCTATCTGCTGAAGACATGCTCCGATACAAAAAGACATTGATGCCATTGATATCGATTATCATCGCCTTTGTGCCTCAAACTTCTTGTGAAGAGTTAATTGCCTTACATGAAGCAGGTCTTTTATCATTGCTAGGAGTAGGACCGGAGAGTGATGTGGAGATCACTCCAAATAATGAGATTCAACTCTACAGGAAAGCAGAAAATGGAGCAAAGGAAACAATAGTTTACAAAACGTTTGTCGATTGTATTGGTCAGCCTGCCCTGGGTATCAGTAATTTTCCTTTCAAAAGCCTGGTTGAAAACGGAAATCTCTCGCAGGCGAAATTGAAGTATCGTTCAGCTGAAGAAGGCAAGAAGGCAGCAGTCAAAAATGAGAGGGTGAAAGAAGACGCGTCGGGAAATTACTTTCTTGAAGTGCCAGGGGTATCAATCACAGATAACTTTAAAATCATCGACAGTAATAACAGAGTCAATCATAATATTTTTATGATGGCTGTCCCGTTTATTGGCGGTTTTAACCCTGACTATTCAGGTCTGGATTTTTGCGAGGAAGCGTCAACCCATATTGTGGATGCAATTCTGGATGACGTGAAAGTGCCCGCATAGCTGTTCTATCGGCTAAGAAAAATACCAGGAGACTTTGGGGGTAAGAACAATTACTTTACTCCAATTTTGACTTCTCCATTTTTCCAATGATCTTGTTCACTTCTGATTCTGTAGATCTTAACCGCGACTGGCAGTAATTTATCAATTCAGATGCTCGCTTTACCTTTTCCGCAAGCAAATCAACGGACACGGATTCATTCTGGATATCTGCGGCGATCGCACTTAACTCCGCATATGCATCCTCATACGTTAAAGTCTTTTCCATCATAATTATTTTTGTCATTTACAGAAACAAGCAGGCTCATTTTCTCATTAATAACTTCAATTTGATCACCTACGTTGACCTTGTCGAAATTTGAAACTACTTTCCCGTCAACCTTTACAAGAGAAAAGCCCTTCCTCAGGATATTGACGGGTGACATTAAATTGATCATCGCACTGAAATGAGCAAGGCTGGATTCCTCGGATTTTATTAACTGTTGTTGAAAGAGTTTAAGACTGGTAACAGCATTCTGCAATTCACTTCTCCTTATAAAAATAAACTGTCGTGCCAGGCTGGTGATTGCGTGATATCGATCACTTATCCGATCTTTCCTGGATACAATGATTTGTTTTGCATTTTCGATTATTGTTGCCTGAAGGTTTGCAAGATCGGCTGCGCTTCTGTTCATCAGTTGTTGAGCCTTTATGATTATCATTTGTTGCATCTGGATAATCCGTTCTTCAAAATTTCGATTATGCGCGATGATAAACTCGCCGGCCTTGGTAGGGGTCTTTAATGCAGTATGTGCCATCAAATCTACAACGGTTTCATTCTTCTGGTGACCGATACCCGTAATGATAGGAATCGGAAACCTTGCTACGATCAGTCCAAGCTGATACTGGTCAAATAATAAAAAATCCGTTTGAGAACCGCCTCCTCTAATGATAACGACCGCATCATATTTTTGTCCGGAATAAAAAACCTCCAACAGCTTATTGTAGAATATGTCTGCTCTCAGTTCACCCTGTACCACAGTAAAATATGAATCTACATGAACGTTATAGCCAAAGCTGTTTGCCTCCAGTGTATGCATGAAATCATGCAGTCCTGCGGATGAACTTGAGCTTACTACTGCGATGCGTTGAATAACTTTTGGCAGTTGCAACTTCCCATTAGATGTGACAAATCGATCTCCATCCTTTTGTATATGCTCCGGGTGTTTGTCTATGAGCGCCTTCAAGGTCATCTGTTTCTGTTGCTCCAGTGCACCAATGGTATAGTTGCTATCGATTTCAAGCAGGACGAGTTTAAGTCCAAAACTGGGGTGATAGTCTACAGACACACGTACCAGTACCTGAATGTCATTCGTGAACCGTTGCCCGGTTATAGCCTCAAAGGATTGAATGCTGGCATTTCCCGCACTCCATGCAACCGCCTGCATCTTTGCAAGGATCTGGCTACTGTTGACCGCCTTCTCAACGAGATCAAAATAGTGATGACCCTTTGAAGGATACGGGTTATGATTGGTGACTTCTGCTATCACCCAGTATGACTGCTGACTGAAGCTACTTTCAATAACTCCCTGTATCGCAAGCGTGAGCTGCGATAGTTTTATAGGACTTTCCAGCACATTGGGATCCTAAGCTTAGAATTCCACGTGGACAAGTTGTCGCG
>JADMIO011434944.1_pt1 | contig 76491 bp, 43 predicted proteins | sample 8958161 | NCBI WGS metagenome assembly JADMIO01 (sample SAMN16585339, study PRJNA669376) | soil metagenome | isolation source: Crop rotation soil | place: USA: Cullars Rotation, Alabama | collected 2011
GCCGCGACTTCAAGTCACGTGAATTCCAAGCTTCGGATCCCACTGTGCTGGAAAGGCCTGTTCGAGGCGTAGGTTAAACCGAGGGGAAAATGGCGGCAAGCAGTTTTTGCGGCGCCGGCATCCTGCCGGTGATTTCACAGGCTGGAAGGCTGGAGCTACGGGGCAAACTCCTTCAACTGCAATCCGACGCGCACGCGGTCAGAGTCTAGCGGTTTCGGTCGTATTTCCATCGGGCAGGCCTTGTCGTATTCACTTGTTCCAACGACGACGATAAATCGCAGGCCGTGCGTTTGAAAAAACTGAGGGGCCCAGCAATCGAGTAAGCCATCCGCCTCACTTGTTTTCAGGCCCTCACCTCGCAGCATTTTCTGCAAGACTTGGCGAGCGTCATCTTTTAGTGAAGCTCGCAAGGCGGCGAAATCCATTGTTAGAGAATCCGCCTTCGCCTCTACACTCGTCCCCAGCGCTTTCCCATCTTTCACTTCGATGAGAATTCCTTTTACCGGCAGCGCGACATTCGGCGAAAAACGCAGCTTTTCTTTTTCCAGATACACTTCACAAAACGTCTGCGAAAGGGTTGGCCCATCGTAATACAAAAATCGCTCCGATTCGCCGCGGCTGCTGACCCAGGAGCAATCGACGTCGCGCAGGCGCGACCACCAGTTGAATTTGCCGGTCTTGGGCACATCAGGCGGTCGCATCCATGAGAGTTTCTGTGGGGTGACGATCAGGCTCTGCCAGCGGACGCCCAGCGACGTCATGATATTCATCGTATTCCAACTATTGCCCCCGGACGTGTCGCGCTGCCGATGTTCGGGCAATAGCCATGGATATCCTTCGCGCGCGTCCTTGAACCATGCCAGACGGTCATTATCCAACTTTGCGAGGCTCTTGTTTGGATCGGGCTCGGGGAATGGCGCCAATCCCCGTCCACTGTAGGTTTGCGCGCTTACGCCGACGCTGAAATCGTCGGGCTTGGGATATGCAAACCAGGGGCGGCCTTGTTTGATGCGAACTTCCAGGTCTACCGCCAGGGGAACATTGCTGGTCAGATGAATGACGGGTTTGTTGATGATGATGGGCCGCTGAAAGACGTGATCGTTTAGAGAGACGGACGTATTCCCCAGGCGATGCACGAAGGGTGGAATTTCCTCTTCGATATTTGAAGGCAGGTGCAAAAACGGATCGCTATTGGTCGCGATCCAGACGCCCCATTCGGCATAGCGGAGCGAATTTGCTAAAGGAGCACTACCTACCATTGCGCGTGCGGCGGCTTGTCGCTCTTCGTCACTGGCGGCATCGGTCATTGATTTTGCCAGCCGCGCTTTGATGTTATCGGGCAGCGCGATTTTCCGCTCTGAAAGAGCCTGCGAGCGCTCGACGCCGATTTCAAATTCCGGCAGCCGCTGACTTACGAGGCGGATGATATTGCTCAATTCAATCGGGGGTTTGGTTCGCAGTTCGCCGCCTGAAGAATAGGTTCCCTCGCCGTTGGGGACCGGATAGGAAGGCGAATGCAGAATCGACAGGGCGTCGATCGCGGCTGCCCGGATGGTTGGATCGGGGTCGTCCAGTTGGGCGACCAATACATCGATGGCTTTTGGATCGCGAAATACGCCGATGAGATGAATGATTGCCTCGCGGAGAGTGCGGTCCTTTTCTCGGCTGGCACGGTCGAGCAGAATCGGCAAGGCATCATCGCAGCGCTGATAAATCAGGTTCATCAGGCCAACGGTTCGCTGGTGCGGATCGTGCGCTGAAGCCAGTTCGGCCCAGATGATCTGCAACTCTTTGCCGTGGTCGATGGTCAGGTCAGCGGTAAAGAGGGCGGGCGAAGGTTTGGTCGTGCTCTGGGGGCCCTTCAGATAGGCGATATCGTTGGCGATGACGCGCTCGCCCATGCGGTGTGGCCAGCCGTAACCGATGATGAACAATCCCGCGGCCAGCAGCAGCAGGGCGATGGTTCTCCGTCGCCAGACTTTGGGGATGAGTATTTTTCCAGGCCGCTGGATCGAAAGCACGGTCGCGCGCGCCAGTTCGCGAATTAGATACCATGCCAGCGCAATCCACCAGATCATTATCGCAGCAACAAACAGGCGATCGCGCCCTTCAAGAGCTTTAAAATCATCGATGCGGGTTTTAGAGAAGACGAGTTGCATGGCCGGGCCGGCGTCGCCCCACCAGAACTGCGGCCGAAAACCGGGCCAGCGCGTGAGCCACGCGAGCAGCGCCAGGGCCGCGGTTGCGACTAGCATCATCGGCCAGCCCACTGGCTTTACGAGCGTTCGACCCCAAGCTCCCAGCGGCCGGCCAAAATTCACGCTTTTGGGATCATTCAAATCAAATTCACGGCCGCATTCCGGACAGCGGCGCGATTCGATGCCCAACAACGGATAATTGCAGGATATACAAAGTGGATGGTCTGGCGGAGGCATTTCGATTCATCGGACGCTTGGGGAGACGAAAAGTTCAGCCAAACTATCCCACACTTTGGCTCGAAACAATCTCCACCTGATCATTCAGCGCCAGATCCGCCAAAGTCTGTTTGCTCATCAGCGCACGAATCCGCACCTTTCCGTTCCCATTGTCCGAATCGTGATACGTCCGCTCGTGAATGTTTGAATTGCTCTCCAGAAACGCCAGCAGTCTTCCATTGGTTGTATCCGCATCCAGCGTTACTTCCACCTGTTGTTTCCGTACGGCACTGAGGACGGCTGCGGTCAATTGATCCAGTCCTGCGCCGGTTTTGGCGCTAATGCCCAGCGATCCGGGATTGAGCGTCCGCCAGAAGGGGTATGCCGTTGCGCCTTCTTCGGTGTCTATCTTGTTCAGGAGCAGGATTTCCGATTTGCCCTTTACGCCGATTTCTTCCAGCACTTCATGCACACTCTTGAACTGCTGCTCGGCGTGGGGATGGCCGACATCCAGCACATGCAACAACAAATCGGCATGGACGGCTTCTTCAAGCGTGGCTTTAAAGCTGGCTACCAGATTATGCGGCAGATCGCGCACGAAACCGACGGTATCGCTCAAGAGCACCTGCGTGCCCCGGTCGAGTTTCCAGGCGCGCGTTTTGGTATCCAGCGTGGCGAAGAGCTTGTTATCCGCGTAAGTCCCCGCAGCCGTAATCGTATTGAACAATGTGCTCTTGCCGGCGTTGGTATAGCCGACAATGCAGACCGTGAAATGATCGCGCGTGCGCTTTTGCACCAGGCGGGTTTTGCGCTCATGAATCTTTTCAATCTCTTCCTTCAAGGCGGAAATTCGTTTGCGCACCAACCGCCGGTCAGTTTCAAGCTGCGTTTCACCGGGGCCGCGCGCTCCGATGCCCATGCCCGCGCCGCTTCCGGCGATGCGCTCCAGGTGGCCCCACATGCGCGCCAGCCTGGGATAGGTGTATTGAAGCTGCGCCAGTTCCACCTGCAATTTGGCCTCGTACGTCTGTGCGCGCGTGGCGAAGATGTCGAGGATCAATTCGCTACGGTCGAGCACCATCGGGCCTTTGCCGTAGTCGCTCCCCAGTTCCTTATTGATCGATTTTTCCAATGCCCCGATCTGGCCGGGCGAGAGATCGTTGTCGAAGAGAATGACATCGGCTTTCTGCTTTGCGGCAAGATGGGCGATTTCGAGCACCTTTCCGCTGCCGATATATGTAGCGGAGTCGACCGATTTGCGATTTTGCAAAATCTGCCCAACGACTTTAGCGCCAGCGGTTTTGGCGAGCGAGCCCAGTTCCCCCAGAGGATCGCGCGGATCGGCTGTGGAGTCGGGCAAAATGACGCCAACAAGAATCGCCTTTTCCTGTTTAACGGTGAGTTCGGTGCGTTTGAGTTCGGACATGGGGTTAGAGAGAAGCGAGAATCGAGAAGGGTGAAGCGAGAGGGATAAAAACCTTAGCGGAACGGTCAGGCCCAGCCATTGGCGGATACAACGCAATCGGATGCTCTAAATTTCGCATGCTTCTCGCTTCTCTATATTGGCTTCTCGCTTCTACGGCTACGCATTTTAAGCGATTCATCTGACAACGCCACTTTCCCTTTTATGGACGAGTCCGCTTTCCGGAAAAGAGTTGAACACTTGAGGCTGCTTGGATAAAAACTCGTCGATTCACGGGCACAGACTCAACCTTTCTAGATAAACCTTGGAATTCATTCCGAGCGATGGCGACTCTCCCAACATCTGTCGAACGACATATACCTTTACCCGAATCACCTCATGAAGTCTCACACGCAGTATCTGACATTCAATACGCACAAAAAACGCGAATATCTCAACATCACCGCTGAGGTCGAGGTGGCGGTGAAAGAATCGGGCATCCGCGAGGGGATGGTTTTGGTCTCAGCGATGCACATCACGGCCGGCGTATTTGTAAACGACAACGAAACCGGCTTTCTGAAGGATTTGGATGATTTTTTAGAACGACTCGCGCCGCAGGATGCCTACTACCGTCACCATCAGACCGGCGAGAGCAATGGCGATGCGCATTTGAAGAATATCGTGGTTCATCATCAAGTGATTTTGCCGGTGACCAAGGGCGTGCTGGATTTGGGGCCTTGGCAGCAGGTGTTTTATGCTGAATTCGACGGGCAGCGGGCGAAGCGGTTAGTCATCAAAGTAATAGGCGAATAGCACTCAGAATTGGTGGACGAATTCATGGCTGATTTGGGATGATTGGAAATCCCTGTGATCTTTCCAACCTGCGCCGACGTCTCGCTCTGACAATCAGCGGCAATGATGCTGGCAGTGCAATCACAAACGGAACAATAATCAAATTGATCCACCACCCTGGACCTACGAAATCAACCCAATCTCCGTTCTCCAGATGGAGTACGCGGGCTGGAACAGGAAATCCTGTAAACCGAAGTGTCGGGCTTGGCTGATATTCGAGATAAAACGTGCACCATACTCCGACGGCGCCACCAACAATTAAAAGAAGTACAAAGCCCGCCTTCAGCCGAACGCTCGCTTCGTCGCGCCAGGAACGAACACCCAGCACCAGTGTGCCACCCAGAAGAAAGGTCAGAATGAGAATCGACAGAAGGATCATTTGTCTTGTCAGATATGCATAATCATTCCTTCGACCATAGTCCTGATTCTACACTGAACAGATTATCTTGGTATCGTTGCTTTGACACCCACCGTACCTGAAATTACTTTCACGTCATGTCCATCCGCACACTTCTCCTTGCGGCATTCCTTTTCATACTTGCGCCATTCACCTTCGCCGAAGACCCACTCCCCAGTGCCCAGCGCCTCCAATCCAGCCCGGTTCTCCGCCATCTAAAGCCCAACCCCATGCCGGCTGCTCCACAGACACCGGCTGAGAAGACCATCGCTCAAATTCACCTCCCTGAAGGTTTCCGCACCGAAGTCATCGCCTCAGAGCCCGACCTTCATCAACCCATCGCATTCGCGTTCGACGATCGTGGCCGAATCTGGGTTGTCGAAGCCAACAGCTATCCCACCAAACGCGCCGATGGCAAAGGCCTCGATCGCATTCTCATCTTTGAAGACCGCGATGGCGATGGCACGTTTGAAACACACAAAGTCTTTATCGAAGGACTGAATCTCGTCTCCGCCATCGAAGTCGGTTATGGCGGCGTGTGGGTCGGGGCTGCTCCACAACTTCTCTTCATTCCCGACCGCGATCATGATGATAAACCGGATGGCCCGCCCGAGGTTTTGCTTGATGGATTTGGATATCAGGACACGCACGAGTGCATGAACAGTTTCATGTGGGGACCTGATGGTTGGCTTTATGGCAATCAGGGCGTTTTCAATCTCGCTCACATCGGCAAGCCGGGTGCGGCGGAGAAAGATCGCACCGAGCTACGCGCAGGCGTGTGGCGCTATCATCCGGCTCGGCATGAATTCGAAGTGTTTGCCCACGGCGGCAGTAATCCCTGGGGCTTGGATTACGACGAGCACGGGCAGATTTTCATGACGCATTGCCGCAGTTACTGGGGCGGCGGCATGACGACGCATGTCATTCAGGGCGGACATTACTGGAATCAATCCAATGCGAATCATGCGCCGTTTATCATTGGTAACCCGCCGGCGGAATTTCCGAGTTTTCGCAATTACCTTCTCGCATCCGCACGGGTGGATCATGGCGCGGGCGGGGCGGGCAAGCGCGGGACGGATGCGATTTACGGCGGCCATTCGCACGTCGGCACGATGATCTATCTCGGTGACAATTGGCCTGATGAATATCGCGGGCATTTGTTCACGCACAACCTGGGCGGGCATCAGATTAATCACATGATCAATAAGCCGCTCGGCTCGGGGTTCGACACCGTCGATGAAGGTCACGACATGGCCTTCTGCACCGATCCGAAGTATGTCGCGGTCGATTTGCAGTATGGGCCGGATGGCGCGGTTTACATGATCGACTGGTACGACCAGCAGCATTGCCATAATCCGAATAGCGAGCGGTGGGATCGGAGTAATGGGCGGATTTACAGGATGGAGTGGAGCGCGACGTATGTGCCGCGGAAGGTCGACTTGGCTGGTGAGTCTGATGAGGAACTGACTAATTTTCTCCTCTCGAAGAACCAGTGGTATGCGCGGCATGCACTCAATCAACTCGCCCAGCGCGCCGCCGCAGGCAAAGAGATCGAACAATTCGCCAGGAATCATATCGTCATGACGGCTTTGACAGATTCCAGGCCGCAAATGCGCCTCTTGGGACTTTGGGCCGCTCATGCCATCGGCGTGCTAACGGAAGAAATGGCCATCAAAACACTCGCCGACAAAGACCCATATGTCCGCGCCTGGACAGTACAATTGTCGCTAGATAAAAAGGCCGCCTCTCCTGCTCTCCTTTCACAATTCGCGAAGCTTGCCGAAACGGATCCATCGCCCATCGTGCGCCGGTATCTCGCCTCGGCGATTCAGCGAGTTTCATCGTCTGCCGCTTGGCCGATCATCAAAGCCCTCGCTCAACATGGTGAAGATCGTGATGATCGTAATTTGCCGCTGCTGCTGTGGGATGGGCTGGCACAGCACATGCCGAAGAACCTGGACAGGGCCTTTGCCATCGCCGCCAGTTCACCGATTTCGCAACTCGCTGATTACGTCTATTGGTACGCGGCCACGTTGCAGGGTGATGGCCTCAATCGTTCCATCGTGGGTTTGAACACGGATGATGCACAGACCCTGCGTCGTCGGCTTGCTGGATTGTGGCTGGCGATCGAATCGCGCGCCAATGTCGCGATGCCGGCAGGGTGGAAGGAACTTGCGCCAAAGCTTTATGCCAACACCGATGCCCGCATCGTTCGCCAGGCCGAGCAACTCGCCGCCGTTTTCGGCGATGACACCATGTTCCCGCGCCTGCGGCAGACGCTGGCGGATAAAGAGGCCAAGCCGGATGATCGCAAGCATGCCTTTGCCGTGCTGACCCGCGCGCTCGACCGCGAATCGCTCGATACGTTTCTGCATCTGCTGGATGAACCGGCCTTTCGCGCCCCGGCGATCAAGCTGCTGGCGCGATTTGATTCGTCTAAGGTTGCCGTTGCGCTGCTTTCGCATTTCGATCAGTTGAATGCGTTGGAGCGAAGCGCGGCCTTGGCTGCCCTGAACAGCCGAGCTTCATACGCCATCGCGCTGCTTGATGCTGTCTCAGCCGGCAAGATCAAGCGCGATCAGCTCACGGCTTTTCATATCCGCCAGCTAACGGCGTTGAAGGATGACGAGGTGGATAAGCGCGTGGCCGCGACATGGGGCAAGTTGCAGCAGACACCAGCCGAGAAACTCGCCAAGATCGCCAAGCTGCAGAAAACATTCGATGAAGCCCCACTCTGGGCCTACGACTCGGGCGCGGGTAAGCAGCATTTTCTCAAGCTCTGCGCAAGCTGCCACCGCATCGACAATGATGGTGCACTGCTTGGCCCACAATTGACCGGCGCCGGCAAGAATGGCATCCGCTATCTGCTTGAAAACATCATCGATCCGGACGCAGTCATCGGCGCCGATTTCCAAGCCACTATCATCCGCACCAAATCCGGCGATGTGCAAACGGGGCTATTGGCCAAGGAATCCGACAGCGCCGCGACGCTCCGCACCGCCACGGGCGAAGTGATTATCCCGACAGCGGATATTCAATCCAAAGAAACGAGTAAAAAATCGCTGATGCCGGAGGGGTTATTGGAGACGCTAAGTGATCGGGAGCAAATTGAGTTGCTGAAGTTTCTGACGAGCCACTAAACCTTATCCACCATCATCATCCCCAGCAGCATCGGCAGATAAATAATCGAAGCGAAGAACAGTTTTCTCGCATCGATCCGTTCCTTCGACACCGCGCAACTGATGCAATAACTGAAGAACGCCAGCCCTAGCAACACGGCGCCCGTCAGGTAGATGCTCCCAGCGATCCCTACGCCCACAGGCAGCAGGCTGGCGGGGAGAAGTGCCATGCCGTAGAGGACGATCATGCGGCTGGTGGTGCGCAGGCCGGGGTCGATGACGGGGAGCATTTTGAATCCTCCGGCTTCGTAGTCGCGGCGGTAGAGGATCGCGATCGCCAGAAAATGCGGCATCTGCCAGAGGAACAGGATGGCAAAGAGCGCGAGCGCGGCGGGACCCAATGCACCAGTGGCAGCCGTCCAACCCATCATAGGCGGGATGGCTCCGGGCACCGCGCCGACGACCGTGTTCAGCGATGTATGGCGCTTCATCGGCGTGTAAATCCAGACGTAACTGGCGAGTGTGATCGCTCCCAGCAGGGCGGTCAGCAGGTTGACCATCAAGGCGAGATAAGCGACGCCCACGACGCCGAGGAGAATGCCATATCGCAGTGCCTCAGCCGGTGAAATGCGCCCGCCGGGCAGCGGCCGATTGCGCGTGCGCGGCATGAGGGCATCATACGAGCGCTCGATCAGTTGATTCAGCACGCTGGCGGAAGCAGCCGTCATCGCCGTGCCGATGATGGCATGAATCAGCAGCATCCATTGACGATGGTGCGGGGCCATGGCAAAACCGACGGCGGTCGTGCAGATGACCAGGAAATTCATCCGTGGCTTGGTCAGCTCATAGAAATCGCGCAGGCGCGAAGGCGCGGTATCGACGCGTGCGCCACTGGCCACGACTTGAGTAAGCTCAGACATATCAGAAGCAGGTTTCATCGCAGTGCCGGTTCTCCCTGTAACGAATCGATCAACTCCCGTTTAGCCGGCCCGCTCGCGGGCCGTGTCGCCGCAACGCGCGAATACAACCTCATCGCTCGAACCGCCAAAACGAACGTCGTCACCAACACTAACGCGCCAACTGCCACATGCGCACTGGCAATATCCGCCGGTTTTTTCCAGATCACGGTCAAAATCCCCAGCGTCAACTGAATCGCCAGCAACACAAGCAAAATCACCGCAGGCCGGGTCAATCCGCGCACCCGATGCTTCCGCAAAACCACCAGCGCCAGCACAATCGTCACAATACTCACCAGCAGCGCTCCCACCCGATGCCCATACGCCAGCCACACCTGCCCCATGGAAAAATCATCCGTATAAAACCACGCATTAGGCCCCAGCACACGCTCCTGCGCCGCATGCAATTCGTTCTGATTCATCGGCGGGATCAATTTCCCAAACGCCAGCGGCGCATCTGGAATCGCCAGCCCCGCCTTATAGTGCCGCATCGTTGCCCCCAGCATCAGTTGCAGGAAAATAATGACCCAGGCGGCGACGGCCAGCCGAATCAATCCATTTCCAGACCGGCCTTCGCGTTCATTCTCTTCTCTCTTAGCAGCCGCTTCGATCCACCATTTCGACGTCACGATGCACATCAACATGACCAGGCAGAAAAACGCCTGCGCCACACACGCATGAACGATGGCCAGATTCAGCTTCAGCAAAACAACCCGTAACCCGCCCAGCACGCCCTGAATGATGACCATGCTCAGGCACGACAGACCCAACATCCGTACCCAAAATCGCTTTTCCACAAACAAGGACCAAAACGCAAGGATAACCGTCAGCAGACCCACAAACGAAGCATAAAGCCGGTGCGTATGCTCGTAAAAAATGTTCCCCGCCCAAAATCGCGGCGGAAAGAGGAACATGTTGTAGCCATAACTGTTCGGCCAATCCGGAACAGACAGCCCAGCATCTTTCGACGTCACTAACCCCCCAATGAAAATCAGCGGAAACGTCGCCCAAGCCACGAACAAGGCAATGCGGTGCAGGTTGCGGTTGTAGACCGGCGCATCATCCGCCCGATTCTTCCCCGCATAATTCAGTTGGTGCAGCGGCAGGTCCATTGGAGATGCAGAATACTAGGAATATTCTGGCCTGTCGCCATGCGATTTTCCTGATGTGCGACGATATGCCGCATCCCCCTCCGCTTAACTCTTGGCTCAGCCCCCGATTACCGCAACTTCTGCACTTCCTGCATCTCATCCGCCTTCAACCCCTTGATGTTCTTCTTCAACAACTTCAAGTCCTCGACATCCACCTTCCCATCTCCATTAAAATCTCCCTCCTCCCACCATTTCCCGTCCTTCCCATAATTCGAGCGCAGAATCAGAAAATCGCTCATATCGACTTTCCCATCCAGATTCGCATCGCCCGCCGGCAGCAGCAACGACATGTACATATCCCATTTCACGCTGCCTATTTGATCCGCTGATTCGAGCAAGCCCCAATACCCAAACTTGGTGTAAGGACCAATGTGGCCGAATTGCGTAAACAACCCACCGCCATTTTTCGTCCAGACATCGAATAAATGCCGGTAAGTCAAAGCCATTCGCCGATCATTCTGCATTTGCCGCTTAAGCTCTTCATTCACGCCATTGGTCGCAGTCAAATGCACGCCCCCTTCATACGATACCAGCGCCATACCATTGGCCTGCGCGAGCGCAGCATGGGCGGCGACCCACTCCGCAATCTTGGTATCAATCCAGGAGTTGAGTTTGGCGAACATCGCATCCGCCGTCGCCCCCGGCTTATCAACATCCGCAATATCTCCCTCGACGCCAAAATATGGCGCAATAGCGACTTCTTTCACCAGCCCACGGTAATGATCGTTTAACCATTCAACCTGCGTCTGCGCCCAGTACGATGAAGCGATAAAGCCACCCACGACAGGCCGTACCCGTTTATCAAATTGCGCCGGACCAAAAACAGTCTTAAAGATTCCCGAAAAACGCCCCAGTTTATCCGCCGCCTGCTGCGCGCATCGCCCAAAATCATCCGATTTCGTCAGATTCGCATTCGCCTTGGCCGCTTGCAGATTGTCCTTCGCCTGCTGGAAACCGAAATTCCACACTTCATTGCTGTACTCAACATGAATAATCGCATCTTTGTGCAGCTTATCGCGCAAAAACGTCGCAAACTGCTTCACATAATCGTCATTCGCCATCAGCGGAATATTCACCCACACATTCCGCTTGGTTTCATTCGCGAGCAGCACAATTTCTTCGAGAGGCACACCCTTGGCGCTGCAGCGGCTGAACATGCTCGGCTTAGGGCGGTCTGCCCATTCCTTCACCGCCTGCCAGTTGGTCTGCTGCCAATCCATGAAGCGAATGGTGGGAAATGGCCTGACGCGCTTCACAAATTCATCGGTGAAGACTTTTTTCGCATCATACCCAGGCATGAGCAATTGAAAATTGCGCATCGGATCATTCGCATTGAGATTGCGAACCTGCAACGTCACCAGATCTTCCCCTTTATGCGCCCCCACCTGCACGCGAGCCGTCGTTACGCCATTCGCTGTCTGAAGCGATCCTGGAACGATGGATGCAAACCCAACAAAATTCACCGTCGCCGTCCCCTCGTATCGCATCAGGTAAACCCCTTCCGGATACCCGCGCAGCAGCGACACCGCATCCGCATCGACCAGCGGATAATTATCCGCCGTCAATTTGATATTCGGATTCTCCTGCCACCCCGCTCCCGCCATCCCCCAGCGGCGGAACATCGATGACGCATCGACATACGCCCGCGAACTCATCCAGTCGGCAAAGCCATCGACATTCACCGCCAGATCAAGCCCCCGCGCTAAACTCGATGGCAACAGGGCAACACACAGCAACGCCAGCCGAATATGCAACTTCATGCCAATCGTTATACCCTAAAAAGCAAGACGCGGCAGAGGGGACTCTCTGCCGCGTCGGGAAAGTTAGGTTGGTTTCAACTCTTATTAGTTATCTCTCAGATTCTTCTCTGCGTCCTCCGCGTCTCTGCGGTGATCCCTCTTATTTCGCGGCGCGCCGCCGCGATTTGATATATATGCCAATGCCACCCGCCGACGCCATGCCCGCCCAGACAGCCGCCGGAAGCGGTACGCTGGAGACCACAGCCGCATCATCGAACGAACTGCTCACACCGCCACCCCCACCACCGCCGCCGCCCGCGCCACCGGCGCTAAGAGCCGCCGCCGCTTCGGGGTCGCCCGAGCCGCCGCCACCACCGCCGCCCCCGCCGATGATCGCAGGCGAGCCGCCGTCATTGCCCGTGCCGCCGCCGCCGCCACCCGCCGTCGGCTGGCTGGTCGGAGATTCCTGAACCGCCGCCCAGGCAGCGTTTGAGCTCAGTCCCAGCGCCGCAGCGCCCAGGAACATCGCGAACGCGAATTTCGTGGTTGAGTTCAATGCCGACACGGAGAGCTTGGCCCCGTGCGAAGTCCCATTTCTGTTCATCATGTTTGAAACCAATCCGGCGATCTAACGCTATAAGATTGACACAATCGCGACTTCGAGCAAATCGAAATGAGGTGTTTCAACAGGCAATGCCGATTGCGCTTCAGAATCTGGGAAAGCTGTATCGAGCAATCGCAAGATGCGGTCCTTGCGGGCATGCAAAGTATGATAATTCATTGTTTTTCACGGCATTTTTTAACAAGAAAACCTCCGGTTGATCCGAAGGTTTCATAGCAATAATCTTTTAGCGGTTGGGCTTGCCCAACGTGTCGCGCGGTTAACTCAATAATCCAAATTCACTTCCTGCGCGCGGATTGACATGGTCCCGTATACTTTCTCAACCCGATTCACGACTCACCCTTCGTCTCCACCTTCTTCGTCTCCGCCTTCTCCCAGGGCGGAATCAGCTTCTTCTTCCTCCCCGGCAACACCCCCGCGATCACCGACACGATCGTCCGCAAAATAATAATCATATCGAGTGAGAAACTCGCGTTTTCCACGTACTCAATGTCGTATTTGATCCATTCCTGAAAATCCAACCCGATCTCGCGCGTCCGCTTCACCTGCCACAGTCCCGTAATGCCAGGCCGCACGCTCAGGCGCGCTTCACGCCAGGCAGGACAAAACTGGTTCTCTTTAAACGGGCTTGGCCGCGGCCCCACCACCGACATCTGCCCGCGCAGTACATTGAAAAACTGCGGAAGCTCGTCCAGACGGGTTTTGCGCAAGAACCGCCCCACCTTCGTCACACGCGGGTCCCACGCGAAATAAACCTGCGGCCCATCCGCCAGGTTCTTTTCCGTCATCTGCTGCTTCATCTTCTCCGCATCGCGATACATCGAGCGGAATTTCAGACAGTTGAACTCGCGACCGCCGATCGTCTCGCGCCGATGCGCGAAAATCACCGGCCAGCCATCTTCCAGCCAGATCGCCAGAAAAATAAACGGATAAAGCGGCAGCGTGAGCGCCAGCGCAAAAACCGAAAACAGCAGGTCGAAAATCCGCTTCACCAGACCATGAACGCGCTTGGCGTTGATCGTGAGCGAAACCGTCGGCTTATGAATGCGCGGCAAATCGATCTGCCGCACCGCTGGCCAGACCACCGGCAGCACCGCCGGCCTTGCCGCTGGATCATCCCACAGCACAAACGGCCCGATCAGCGTCGTCTGCGGATCGACTTTTCGCCCCGCGCCAATCCAGACCGGCCCGACAAATTTCGCGCCCGGATCGGGGTTAAAGGTGCTATCCGCCCACACACCGCTGGCCAGTTCACGCGCCCGCGGAATCATCGCGCCCGGCCCGCTCCACACGCGCGTCAGATCGCGCACCAGCCGCGCCAGATCGACATCGCTTGTGCGCTCATACATCGTTCCGCTGGTCACAATCGTCGAGCGCCGATTGCGCGCCACCAGCTTCCGCAAGATCGGCCACCCCGCCCGCCCAGGCGGCGCATCGCGCCACGCTTGGGCAATTTCTCTGCTTGGCGTAAACGCCGCCCGCATCAATCGCGGCACGCTCTTATCGTAAAGCCGCTCAAAGCGCACAAAGCGGTCATCTTCATCGGTCACCACGCGCTCGCGATACCCGCGCTCGCGGATGTCATGCACGCGCACATAAACCAGGTCGGGACTCGACCAATAAAGCGTCTCAAGCTGCTCTCCCGATTCGATGGTCGCCAGCACATTTTCATCGGTGAGCAGATAAAGCTGCGCCTCACGCGAGATCGGATCCTTCTCGCCAGGTCGCACCACCTGCACGCCCCGATGCGCCCAGCAACGATCATGCAACTGGACTGGGTCCAATCCCCAGACCGTAGGCGCACCCCCCGCCGCCCGCCCCTCCACCGGCGCAGGCGCCGAGACTGGATGAAGTCCCGAGGCGATCATGAATTCTCCATCTCCAAGCGCGGGCTAGCCGCTTGGGCGGCTAGCGGAAACGCGCACGATTCGGGTGGCATGGGCAAGTGTACTCGCTTGCCCGTGGTCTTTCTGCGACCGGTGCCACAGGTCGCGGTACTCCGAGACCTGTGCTGTTCGCGCGGTAAACCACAGGTCTGCGAGTACGCCGACCTGTGGCACCACATCAATCTAACTCTGCTGGGTGCCATGCTCTCGCCCGCCGCGAAAGAGTCGCTCTTCGCGAAACCATTGAAGGCGGGCGTGAGCATGTCTTGGAGCAGCAAATCTTCACCTCTCGCGAACGACTTTCATGGATGGAAAAGCACTACCGCGCCACCACGGGCAAGCGAGTACACTTGCCCATGCCACCCATATAGCACCGGTACTCTACTCTCCATGCCCATTCCCATTCCCACTAGCCGCCGGCAGGCACGAAGCCACCGACCGCGCCAGCGGGCCAAACCGCGCCGATTCATCCGTATCCGGCAGCAGCGCCCTCGGCTCGTTCTGTTTCGCCGAAACCGACCGAATCGATGCACTGGCAACCGAGCGCTGGAAATCGCGCTCTTCCGCCCGATTAAACACGATTCCGAAGATATTCGCCCCGATCGAGCGAAGATGCTTGATCGCTTTCTCCACCAGCGGCTGTTGCTGGCCGCGCGCCACCGCCACGATCACGCCGTCCGCCTCGGTCGCCACGACCGAAGCTTCCAGGCTTCCCAGAATCGGGCCGGTGTCGATCACAATAATGTCGAAGTGCTCGCGGCAGGCCGCCATCAGCCGCTTGATGCTGTTGGGCGAAAGCACGCCCGCATGCACCGCATCCGCGTTGCCGATCGGCAGAATGTACAGGCCCTTGGTCGCGGTCTTGCGCACGTGCCCGCGCAGCGTGCCGAGGTTCAGCGTTTCGATCAGGCCCGGCACGCCATGCGCTTTGAGCCGGTGCGTCAGACCCTGGCCGACCATGTCGCAGTCGATGACCAGCGTCTTACTGCCGCTGGCCGCAAACGACAGACCCAGCGCCATGGTGAGGCTGGTCTTGCCATCGCCGGTGCTGGCGCTGGTGACCATAAAGGTGCGGCGCTTGTCCGGATTCTGCCCGACCTGCAGCATGATGCGAATCTGGTGGATGCAGTGCGCCGCGACGGCCGCCTGCTCCGGATCGTTAAGGCGCTCAGGCAGTTTCGGCAAGATGCCCAGCAGGGGCACGTTGCTGACGCCCTCATTGGTGTCGTCGCTGTAGCGGTAGCGTTTGTCCATCAGGCCAAGGAAAACGAGGATACCCATTGGGAAACCAAAACCACCGAGAACGCCAGCGGCCGCGAACATCTTTCGGCGGTCCTTATATGGCGTAATGGGAACATCTCCGGTCTGGATCACTTGGAGCCGGCTGGCCATGCTCATCTGATCTTGTAGTTCATTGATGCGGCTATGGAAGCTTTCCTGCTCTTTGGCTGCAAGCTCACGGCGGCGCTGAAACTCCTGAATTCGCAGCATTTTTCGCCCGATCTCGACGCGCCCTTTCTGAACTTCGTCGAGTTTTGTCTTCAGTGCAGTTACTTCGCCCTGGAGCCACGCTTCGGACCTCTGCATAAGCAGCGGGATATTGCCACTGGCGCCTAGAGAGGGATTCTCGGCAATCTTCATCTGCATGTCCCGCCACTGCAGTTTGTAGTCCTGAATTTTCTTGTCGTGAGTGTCCAGCAGGCTCTGGAGCTGCTTCATTCTATTGTTGCCCGCTAATACACCGGTGGCGCTTAACTTGCCCATTTCAGATGCAACAGCTTCCCGCTCGGCCAGCAACGATTGCATATACCGGTCAACCATGCCGATCTGCTGCTCGCTGAGTTCATTGATCATGTCCCGCGAATTCTTATTTCGTTTAGCTGCGCCCAATGCCAATTCAGTCCTGTTAAGTTGTTCTTCCAGCCTTCCTTCTTCAGCAACTTTTGCGTCGATGAGGGCACTCAGATCGGCCTGACCCAACTCGCTGCTCGCGTCGTAAATTTCCTTGTCAAGTTTATTGATATCATTGGCAAGCTGTGCCATGCGAATTCGCAGTACATCCAGTCGCTGATTTTCGTCGCCCTGGCTCTTGCTATGAGCGTATTCCGTGTAGGTGAGCACCATCGCCTTTACGACAGCTCCCGCTACATCTGGATTCTTATCCGTATAATAAACGCGGATCAGTTCTGTGCGCGAAGGATGTTCCACCGTCAGATTGTTTGCGACCATGTTTTTCGCCGCCGGATCAGTGCCCAATCCGGTAGCCGCCCAATCCGGGCTGCCCATGGCGCGATCGATGATGCTCCGGCTGGTGATCATCATCGCCTGTGATTGCAGATATTCCTCGAAGTTCGGCATCGGCCCTGCTTCGGGAAACATGCCATTGGTTACTGCTTTCTGCTGCATAGCAATCCGGATCATCCCCTCGCCCCGATAAATCGGCTGTTGGCTGTGATAGCCAAACCAACCCGCCCCAATTGCCAAAAATGGCCCAATCAACACCCCGATCCAATACCTCCCGCGAAGGCTATGATGAATCTTCTTCACCAACCCTTCCTGCGCAGGTAAATCCGCCGGCGCGCCCATCGGGCGGCCCAGATTCGCGCTGGGCGTGTACTCGACCATCTCGCTGCCGTAACCGTCGAACGGCGTATACTGCTGCATCTCGTTGCTCATTTCGGTATCCCTGACCGCAATATGCGGATCATCTCTAACGACCTCTCGGATCCCACCAGTCTATAAAAGATTTCGTTCTGCTTTTGCTCGGGCAGGTTTTCCGGCATCACCACCTGCACCTGAACAACCCCATATTTCAGTTTGCGATAATTCGACGCGGCTTCATCCAGTTCCTTCAGCGTCGCCCCAAAATGTCCATCGGGGAAAATAAAAAAGTTCCGCACGTTCAGCGCCCGCACGCCCTGGGCTTCGTTGCGCTTGAATCCGTATTCGATTCCCTTGATGTTAAGCCCCCCCACGCTCCAGACGCGCTCGATCTGCCGCGTGGTCGTGTAGCCGTTATTCGGATAGCAATTCATCGGCGCATGCCCGGTCATGAACCGGCTGTCGGCCGCCTGAATCACCGAATATTCCGCCCAGTAAGATTCCAGCCCCATCCGCTCTTTCCATTCATACACCAGGCGATTTTCAGCATTGGGCTTGAGCAGATCGCGCGCCTCGGCTTCTAGCGGGCGCTTGGTCGCCTCCCAGGTCCCGAGCTTCGTCGGCAGCCCATCGATCGCAGCCTTGGAGCGCGCCATGAAATCATCCACCCCTTCGGTCGCGATGTTAAGGCGCGCAAAACCCGCGAGGCCCGCCAGCAGCGCCACCGTCGCGATCACCGGACCAAATTGTTTCAACACACTCGACATAAACTCTCGCAAATCGTCAGACCGTAGGGTGTGATTTATCACACCGTTTCAGGCCAGATTCCATGGGCCGCTACTGCGTCCCTCGGAATGACGTTTTTCATTCTTTCACGAAACCACCGCCACCGACTCCAGTTTCTCCTCTTCTCGCTTCTCGTTACCCGCTTCCGGCTTCTCCTCATCTTCCGTTACTTCAAACCCGAGTGCCTTCACAAAACTCACCACAAACATCAGCACCAGGAACGCGATAGGCACCATCGCCCATCCGCTGTAATCATGAAACTGCTCGGCCGTTTTCTGATCCGCGTAACCGAACATCAGAACAGTCGGAATCAAACGAATTACGTTACAAACCAGCGCCGTAACTGGGCTGAGCACAATGATCATCCAGCGCACCCAGTTTTTCATGGGCGTCACAAACGCGAACAGCCAGCAGACCAGGATCAGCGTAAAGACCATCCGCAAACCATTGCACGCTTCAGCGATCAGCACCGGATGGCCATTGACGGTGATCGAGTTGCCCTGCCGGCCGACCGGTTCGCCAAACGCATTGAAAAGCTTTTCGATGATGACGGCCGTCCCCGATTGCAGCGGGTTGGCCATGCCGAGTCGAATGCCATTGGGCACAGGCACCATAAATCCCAGGATCAAAAACGCAGGCCAGAATTTTAATAATACGCCGTGCCCCAGCACCGTGATGGCCGCCCCCACGACAGTCAGCACCGCCCCCATGTGCCACATCGATTGATGCGCGAAATTGAATCCACACCACCCCATCGCCCAGCCCGCCCCGACCATTATTGGACCAAGCCAGCTTGTGCCGCCGCGCACGCACTTAAACTGTCGGCGGTTCACATACATGATCGCCGCCCCGAATGGCAACGCGAGGAACACATGGCTGTGCTCTTCGATATGGAAACAGATATTGGCCCAGTCGCTCCAGCTCGACCACATGGCTGCCACCGCGGCGAGCACGAGCGACCCCGCCAGCGCCAACTCGCGCCCTGTCCATGGCAATAATTTATCGGACCGTTCAGTCATGATTATGTGATTCGTGGCACCGGCATCCTGCCGGTGAGCCACAGGCTGGAAGCCTGTGCTACGTCAAACCACCCAAAGTGAACAAACAGAGAGGTCGCCCCACACGGGACGTCTCACCTCCGGCATTTCAATATAGATTGTATCTTACCGCGCAGCCACTTCCGCATTCATTACAAAACTGTCGACCACAGTCTCACCAGCGGCCAGCGTTCCCCCCGGACAGACGATAGACCTTACCACCATTGCCCCAGCTTCCACGACCGCCCCTTTTAACACCACCGAATCATGCACCTGGGCATGAGGATGAATGCTTGCGTCGTTCTCCACGATCGCAAAGGTTGGACGCCGGTCTTCGGCGAACGGGTCGTTTGGCAGCGGCTTGCCCTGGCTAAGCCGATAACGCCGCTGCAAGGCAACGATGTATTCTTCCAACGTGCGGATCGGCAACCCGCTCGCAGAGGTCTGATAAACGTGATTTACTTTAAAGTCTTTGGCAATAGCAGGTAAGGCCTGCTCTTTCATATCGATATAGCCGCTCTGCGCCACTTTGCGCAAAGCCCGGCAGCGCACCAGCATCACGCCGCTTGGGGTCCCATCCGCGTGGGAAATCAGGCTCACATCACCGTTCAACTCGGCCATGGACCGAACCAATTCGGTCAGGGGCGAAAGCAGCGCCTGGGCGGCATTGGCAACGATCAACACATCGTCATCGTTATATTCAGCCGAAATATCGCGCAAAAGCCCGCCCGTCCCGCGATATGCGGCGAGGTCTCGTTCGACCTGGATATCGATCCCCACTTCATCTTCCGGCAAGACGGGTTCGATTGAATTGCGATCCACCATGACGCGAATCGGCAAGGAACCCACTCCGACCATCCGTCGCAGTGCGCCAACCTGGTCCTGCCAATGCGACAAAATGCTGCGCCCGTCTTCGAGGGGAAGATCAAGGAGCGATCGTTCAATGGCAGCAGTCAGTTTGTTTTGTCGAACCGCGCCGCCCAGCAGGATGACAGCTTTGACGTGTTTTAAGACTGCGGGAATTTCGCCAACGCTACTGGTCAGGTTCAGCGCGGGCGCTTCAAGCGTGGTCGAATGGAATTCGGTCGCGAAACCGGAGAGGAAGGATTGGTAAACAGTTTCCGCGCCGTTACGTCCATCCACATTTCGCGAACGCCTGCGACGCGGCAGGCGCGGAGTTTGTGGCGCTAAATCGGCTTCACTGACGGCGATGTCGATGCTGCCCATGCCGGCATCGATGCGCATGAGCGCGGGCTTGTTGCCAAACCCAAGTTTGCGCGCCATGCCTCGGCAGGTAGCACCAGCCAGCAAGCGAAGGGCGAACGGTACACCTTGGACTATATAGCGTTTGAAGAGCCGGCCCGGTTCCTGGACCATCCGGTGGACCCATTCAAGACCGGTCTTACGCATCCAGCGCGGGGCGCGTTTCACGTCGCCGCAGAGGAAACTGAAGCTGATCCCCACGCCAAGCCACCACGTGCCGGGGAGGCGATCGCGCAGGCGCTCAATTAATCGTTCTTGTTTGGGCGACCCGAGGGCGACGAAAACAATGTCCGGTTTCGCGCTGACGACGGCAGTCGTCAATTCGAGCATTTTGTCGGCGTCTTTTTCAAACCCAATGCCAGGGCAGTAGGTGCCGGCGATTTGAATTTCAGGATGGCGCTTGCGGAGCACATCGGCGGCGGATTCGGCGGTGCCTGGGTCGCCGCCCAGCAGAAATACGGTTTTGCCGGTTTTGGCGGCGGCGGCGGAGAGGCTTGAGATCAAATCTGATCCCGCCACGCGCCCGGGCAGGGGGGTGCCTTGCAATTTGCTCGCCCAGACGAGGGGCATGCCGTCAGCCACGACGAGGTCCGCTTGCGAAACCAGTTGTGCAAAGTCCGCATCTTTACGGCAGCGGCGCAGGTGATCGAGATTGGGCGTCACCACGACTCCGCCGCGACCTGAAGTGCTGCGGCGAAGGATTTGGGCAACACACTGTCGCTCGGAAATGGCGTGGACGTTTACGCCGCACAGATCGATGACGCTGGGTTGCTGGGCGAAGGGGAAGACATCGATCGGTTCCAACGCGAGTTCGGAATCGATGGCTGGCGCAGTCGCGCGATCGGTGCGAACCCATTCCTTCTGTGGCTTGAAGATAAAGGTGAGATAAAGCGGGATTTTCCAGATGACGTAAAACGGCGCGGCCAGAAGGCTCATCAGCGGGAGATGCTTGCGTCCAAATTTCAGCCAGGCCGCAGCGATGCAGAGAATCACCATCGCGCCGCCGCCAACCAGCATGTAAGGCGCGATCCAGGTTGCGCCGTATCTGGCGGCGAGGAAAGCTGCGCCGATGGCGGCGATGAAGAGCATCACCAGCAGCGAAAGAGGCGGCACCGCCAGTTCAAGAGCGAGTGCGAAAGCGCTAAAACTGCGGCGGCTGACTGCGCCCTTCAGCAAGCGCGGCACTTGCGTGAAGAGTGTTTGTAGGTGGCCATGTTCCCAGCGGGTGCGCTGACTGACAGCTGCCCGGCGTTGCTCGGGAAGCTTGCCGGTGACCATGGCATGTTCGCAAAATTGCGGTGCATGACCCGCGAGCGCCAGATCAAGACCAAGCTGCATGTCTTCGACGATGTTGCCGCTGGCGAGCTTGGCCCGGCGGATGATCGACCAGGGGAAGGCCATGCCGGTTCCAGTGAGCAGGCAGGGGAGACCCAGACGTCCCAGGCCACTTGGGCGAACCAGATTTTTCACCATGAACGCCAGCGCAGAGACGAGATCCTTTGGACCCGGTCGCGAAGGACGTTCGAGCAGGTAAACTGCTTGCGCGGGTTTGCCGGTCTGCGTGACTTGATTAGCGAGGGCTTCCAGCGCGCCATCGTGGATGTGGCAATCGGCATCCATCATGACGACGATGCCCGGCGCGTTCTTTTCCAGATGCCGCATGCCAAAGTCGAGGGCGTAACCTTTGCCCCGGCGATGTGAATCGTTTCGTTCGATCACTTCCGCGCCATGCTGGCGGGCGATGGAGGAAGTGGAATCGTCGCAATTATCCGCGACGACAATGACGCGATCTTCCTTCTGCACCTGCGGCATCAAGGAAGCAAGGGTTGCACCCAAAACTTGTTCTTCGTTATGCGCAGGGATTAACACAGCCAGGCTTTGGCGTGTAACTTCGCTCCCCTTTTTCTTTCGCTTAGGCAAAAGCGCCGCCAGGCACTCCGCGCAAAGAACCGTGACAGGCACTAACAAGAGCGCCGTAACGGCAAATATGAGAATGTTCACCCACTGCAAGGCCTACTCCCAACAAAAACCCACTAGGCAGGAAAGGCGGTTTCAGTAATTTTCAACGACTAGCGGTCGATTTCAAGCAAAAAACACAAACTTCGTGACGATTTCATGAAAAGTATGAAACTAATATGAATCGTATTTTACCTATCCTCTCCTACCTACCTATCCTCGCCTCCATACGGATGACTCCGGTTTGAGAACTTGAGGACGTTGGGTTTGATTCCTGAGCATTTAACTTTCTCTCTGCACCATTAGCTATTGCCCTGAAGAGGTGCGATAAGGTCACTGCTTCCTTTCTCGCATCATGCTTCTGGGCGACGCTTTGCGATCCTCGATCACCCATCTGGCGGAGCCGCTCCACATTCTCACATAAAACCTGCTTCATGGCAGCGGCCAATTTGCTAACAGAACCCGCAGGTACAAGATACCCGGTATTTAACGGTTCGACCAATTCTGGTATTCCCGCGACATACGTGGATATTACTGGACGGCGCAGTGCTAACGCCTCCATCACGACGACCGGGAGGCCTTCGGCAAAACTGGGTAGAATCATCGCGCGGCTATCGATGAGATGCTGTCGGACCTGCTGGTTGGTCATCCAACCGGTGATTTTGACGTGGTCCGATAAATCGTTTTCGGCAATGCTCTTTTCAACTTCGCGCCGCATCGGGCCATCGCCCACAAGGATCAACTCGAAGGGGATGATTTCGCGTTTGAGTTGAGCGGCGGCTTCGACCAGCAGGAGCTGGCCCTTTTGTTCACAGAGCCGACCAACGCAGGCCAAGCGGTTGGTGTCGGACAATTCTGGTGCAGTTGAATCGAGGAAACTCGCATCGACGCCGCAGTGCACGACGTGAATCTTGTGCCAATGCGAATGATCGCACCAGCGGAAGAGCTGGGATCGCCCATATTCACTGACAGCCACAACGAATTGCGCCCGCGCGATTTTCTCACCGAGCTTAAGCGCGAGAGGGCGATCGAATTCTTCAGGGCCGTGGCAGGTGAAGCTGTAGGGTGGGCCGCCCAATTCATGGGCGAGCATGGCAACGGCGGTGCTGTTGGTGCCAAAATGGGCATGAACGTGCTGCGCGCCGGATTGTTTTAACCATTTGATGAGCACGCAGGCTTCGGCGAGATAGATAAGCTGGTAGAGTCGGCCGCGCTCGCCGTGCTTGCCCATCTTCCAAGCCAAACGAAAGGCTTTTGCAAACCTTGCAGGGTGAATGAAGAGTGTTGCAAGCAGGGCGGTTGCAAGGCCGAGCGCGCCGACGCCAAGGATGACACGGGCTTTTTCTTTCTCGGCTTTGTCGCCCGGATCAACCAATTCCTGATCCCACGTGCGAACGGTATAGCGATCGACTTGGAAGCCGAGCGCTTCAAGCCCGTTAATCTCGCGGCGGATGAAGCTCTGCGAGGCTTGGGGGTATTGGTTGATGAGATAGGCGATCTTCATCGCTTGTCCTCGCCAAGTTCGACCGGGACAGGAATCGGATTGGCTGGGCCTTTATACTCGATTAGCTTGCTGGGTTGGCGCGTCAGGCGGGCGAAGAAATACTTCAGTTGTCCCAGCATCTGGGGGAATTTGGCGAAGAGACAGAGAGTGGTATAGAGGCGCGAATCCGAAGCGGAGAGGTTTTTCCCACTGCGGCAATAGCGATAAAGGCGGAGCCATTGAACGGGGTATGCTAAGAGTAAAATCAAACTCCATCCGCGCGTGGGCCAGGCGAGGGAGAATGCGAGCAGGGGGAGGAGGAGGCCCCAGAACCAGTTTCGTCTGGCGTTGCGGACTCTGAAGCGTTCGGGGGTGCCGCCGAAGAGCGCTGCGCCCTCTGCGAAGGCGTAGCCGGTGCGCTTTTCCCGTCGCCACCATTGGCTGAAACGGGTCATGGCGGCATCATGGAGGGTCATTTCTGCGTCGAGGCGTTCGATTTTCCATCCTCTTTCGCGCAAGCGGAGGCAGAGTTCGGGTTCTTCACCGGCGATGAGGGTATCGTTGAAACCTTTGACGGATTGGAAATGATCGAGGCGCATCATGGAGTCGCCGCCGCACTCATTGGCGTCGCCGATGGGAGTGTTCCATTCGATATCGCACATGCGATTGTATCTAGATGCGTCGGGGAAGCGTTCGCGGCGGCGGCCACAGACGGCGGCGAGTTCGGGGCGGGTTTCGAGGCGGGTGGCGGCGATTTCCCACCAGGCTGGGTTGATTTCGCAGTCGCCATCGACGAATTGAACGAACGAGATTTGTGAATCGTTTTGAACTAGGCGCTCGACGCCGGCGTTGCGAGCGCGGGCGGCGGTGAAGGGGATGGTGGTGTCGAGCTGCACCACATCGACGCCCATGGATTTGGCTAATGCGACGGAGTCGTCAGTAGAACCGGAATCGACGTAGACGGCGCGGGTGGTGTGGCCTAGCGAAGATTCGAGGCAGCGTTTAAGGCGCTCCCCTTCGTTGCGGCCGATGATGACTAATCCGATGTGATGCACGAGGGGATTGTACCTTGATGAGGGGGTGGAGTTGTTGTGACCTAATGTGGGCAGTTGGGGGTTGCTGGCGAAAACACGGCTCGCAAGCGAGACCGGCTAAACAAGAGAGGGTTCTTTTCTCAGGACGACGGCGAAGGCGGTGATGTGTTTGAAAATGTAGGGGGCCTGGCGGGCGAGCTCCCACCACTTGGCGGGGCGGTAGAAGGGGACGAGGAGGCGGGCGAGGGTACGCGAGAGGGGGCGACCGCGCTCGGCTTTGTTCCATTGCCGCCAGTTGCCGGAATCGATGATGGCGCTGTCGATGAGTTTTGTTCCGGGGAAATGGGCGTGAATCTCGGCAACGTCGGGGCGGAAGAGGGTATCGATGGGGTCGGCGTGGTAGGGGTAATCGTGCGGGCCTGAGACGAAGAGATAGCCGCCTGGTTGGAGGATTTTCATGACAACTTCGCAGATTTCTTTGCGGACGGTGACGTGCTCGAAGAGGTTCGAGATCATGGCGGAGCGAATGCGGAGCTTGGCGATTTGTTCTAGGAAGGCGGGATCGAGGAGATCGCCGACCATATCGACGCCGGGGGCCGGTTTGATATCGAGGTGGATGACTTTGCCGGCTCGCTGGCGCAGGGGGGCGAAGATGTTGGCGTCGATGTAGGGCTGGGTCTGAGTGCGGAATTCGAGCGTGGAGGAGCCGACGTTGAGGAGCGGAAAAAGCTCATCATCGTGGATGTCGGCGAGACGTTGGCCTAGCCATTGGGATTCGAGGAGATTCATTTCTAGTTGCCAGTTGCCAGTTGTTAGTTGCCAGAGAATAGTTGCCAGTTGTTAGTTGCCAGTTGCCAGTGGTTTTTCGATGATTCTTGCGGGGACGCCTACGGCGGTGGCGTGGGGGGGGACGTTTTGGAGGACGACGGCGTTAGCGCCGATTTTGGCGTGGTCGCCGATGGTGATGCCGCCGAGGATTTTAGCGCCTGCGCCGACATCAACGTGGCCGCCGAGGGTGGGGTTGCCGGGGGTTTTGCCGCCGTAGCCGATGGTGACCTGCTGGCTGAGGAGACAATTTGGGCCGATGACCGCGCCGGGGTTGATGACGATGCCGGTGGGGTGGGGCAGGACCAGGCCGCCGCCGAGCTGGCAATTGAGCGGGATATCGGATGCCGTGACGATGGACCAGAAACGATGGGAGAGGATGGCGATTTTCGAGAGCATAAAACCGATGGGACCGAGGCGGCCTTTCCAATACTGATATCGGCGGATGGAGCGGAGGAGCTTGCGCGAAGGTTCCCATTTGAGGAAAGTGCAACGTTCGCGCGACCAATCGGGGGTGGAGGCGGAGATGGTTGGCTCGGCGCGGGTGGGGGAGATTGGGGCGTCTAGCGCGGGCATGGGATGAATACAACCACGAAGGCTCCAAGGCACGAAGGATTTGCGAATGTCGATTTGCGATTTGCGATTAGATAGAAGCGCATTTACGGGTTCAGTTTTCGATCGCAAATTGAAAAACGCACATCACCAAATTGTCGCCTGTAGTTTCCTTATGGTTGGCGGCGGGGTCAACGGGTGTTGTGGATGAATTGGAAGAAGTCGCAGTATTGCCGGGCGACGGCGGGCCAGGAGAAGCGGGATTCGGCTAAGGCGCGGCGGGCGGCGATTTGGGCGGGGGATTGCTGGGTGAGGGCGGATTTCAGGGCAGTGGTGACGGCTTGTTCGTCGGAAGTGTCGATCAGGTGGGCTTGATCCTGGAGGATCCACTGGGTGACGGGGGTTTGGTGGGCGACGATGGGGAGGCCTGTGGCGAGGGCTTCGATGTAGATATTGCCGAAAGGTTCGTCCTGGGACATGTGGAGGAGGCAGTTAGCGGTGCGGTAGAGGTCGGGCATTTTTTCCCGTGGGAGGGTGAGGCGGGTGTAGCGGTTGGGGAGGAGTTGGTTGGCGAGCGTGTCGACTTCGTGGCGTTGTTCGCCGTCGCCGGCGATGACTAAGTGTGCGTCGGGGTTGTTGGCGGCGGCGCGGATGCCGGCGAGGACGTTTTTGCTGGGGATGAGGGCGCTGACGATGAGGATGATCGGGGTTGAAGGAGAACGTCGAACATTGAACATCGAACATTGAACTTCGAACGAGGGAGTTGATGCGGGGAAGAACTTTGTCGTGTCGACGCCGTTGGGGATGAGGGCGCAGGGGTATTTGACTTTGTGGCGGTTGTAGTATTCGGGGTTGGTGCAGACGAGGCCATCGCAATTGAAGTATTTGTATTCGGCGTTTTTAGCTTGCACCATCCAGTCGCCGTTTTGGGTGATGAAGATGTGTTTGGGCGAATGGCGATCATTTTGGCTGCGGCGGAGGAGGAGGTTGCTGTAGGGGTAGCCGCAGGTGACGGTGAGGTCGAAGTCTCTTGGTCGGTAAGTGAAGAAGAGGCTTGGGGCGGCGGCGAGTTCTTCCCACATGTAGTGGTCGCGGACCCAGGGGGCTTTGGGAAATTTTTCGAAGGTTTCGCGGGGGAGGCCATGGAGTTGTTTGTAGTGGTAGGGTTGGTTGGGGCGGGAGGGGCCGGTGCCGAAGAGGGTGATGTCGAAATTGGGGTTTTGGGCGGCGTGATAGGCGACGGTTTCGAGTGCGACTTCAGCGCCGCGGTTGACGCGGTGAAGGCCGGGGAGGGAGAAGAGGATTCTTAGTTTGGATTGGGGCAAGCGGGGGATGTCGAAGGGCAAATGTCAAAGGTCAAAAGTACGGGTAGTGGGTAGTTTGATATTTACCTGCGAAAAATCGCTATCAGAATTGCCGCCGCGATAACTGCCGCCACGACGACGCGAGAAACAATCGAGAGCCAGAAAAGCAGTGGACTCCGGGAAACGTGCTCGAAGGGCGGCTCGCCAATGCACGCGCGGCGAGTTTGGAGCGACGACCGAATAGACAGTACCGAATAGCCAACGGAGATCGCCCCGATGATGCAGAGGAAGATTTGGTAGTCGGTCACCCCAGCTATTCTACGGCATTAGTCCAGCAACGCCACGGTCTCTTCCAACTCCCAAGCATGATCGGCCAAGTCAGCTTCCATCGCCGGACCCACTACCAAAGTACGAGGTGCCTTAGCGAAAATTCGGTTCTTACCAATGAAGTTTGGTAACATGGCTCGATGAACTTCTATTACATCCAACAGGGCATCTCAAGTATTGCTATTGGTGCGGTCTTGGCCGGCGCCGTCATCTCGTGTAGCCGGGCTTGCAAGCCGGCAACGATTTTGCAGGCGATCGGAGCGGCCATGCTGGTCATTAGTATTGTGATGAGCCACCTCGTTCCAATGAGCGCTGACCCAAAAACCTTCAAGCTCGAGCCGGTTTGGATATGGCGTTTCGAACAAGTTCTTTCCTGCCTAGGGCTCGCAATCTTTGCAGTGGGGTATATCGTTGAGAGTGTTCAAAAACCGAGACAGGGTTCAGGTGATGCGGTCTCTGGGGTATAGTCGTCATTTAATCGAGGTTTGCTTTCAGATGATCATCCTCAGAGGCCCGTCTTATTGTAACGTTCGATGAATCCGCGTTCTATTTCTTCCCAACGAGCATCTGTCATTTCGTGAGCCGGGCTTTGCAGGGCTTCAAGGAGTTTTGCTTCGAAATCAGCTTCATCCTTCACTTTTAAGTGTTCAGGGCCGTCATAATCTTTCCCGTCGGATTCGCGCTCATCCAATTCGAGGTCTGCTTTCACTAGCGCGACGATGTATTCTCCAATTGAGCGATGTCCGGATTCCACTGCGCGACGTTTTAACCTGGATAGCAGATCGTCATGGAATTTGAAGGGCTGGAAAGTCATGGCCCTTATAATTTATCATGGGTGGGCCGCCCATGCCACGTTAAACGCGGAGAGGTTTGAGCAGGATCGATAGGGCGTCGCTTACATTTTTGTAGCGGTCCGGATCCGATTTACGTTTGCCGCTCAGGAACATTTTGGCTTTCTTCATCGTGAGGGCGAGGATGTCGCAGAGTCTTACGGTGGCCGCGGCGGCTTGGCCGTAGCATTTTTTTTGCACCTGGTATCTCGCTTGCCACATGTAAGTGCTTTTGAGTTTTCCGCTGACTCTGGTGGGGTCGGAGGATGAGCCGCCGATGTGGGTGATGGCGACGGCGGGGTCGTAGTGGACTCGCCAGCCATGTTTGTGGAAGCGGAAGCAGAATTCGATGTCTTCGCCGTAGAAGAAGAAGGAGTGGTCGAGACCGCCGCCGATCTGCTTGAGGGCGGTAGCGCGCATGAACATGAACGCGCCGCCGAGCCAATCTACGTCGCGTTTTGTTTTTAGAAGTTCATCGGGGACGTCGTAGATGTCGGCCCAGCCAAAGCGTTTGGGCCAGACCCAGGGGAGGCCGAAGGAGCAGATGGCTTGGCGGAGGGGCGATGGGAAATCGCGGGTGACGTTTTGGAGGGATTGGTCGGCGTTGAGGAGGAGGCAGCTCATGACGCCGACTTGCGGTTCCCTTTCCATCAGGTCGTAGCAGTATTTCAGTGCGCCGGAGTGGACGATGGTGTCGCTGTTAAGGAGCAGGGCGTAGGGGACATCGTTGTATTGTGATTGGAGAAGATCCAGGGCAGCGTTGTTGCCGCCTGCGAAACCGCGGTTGTCGGGGAGGGGCATGAGGGTGGCCCAATCATGCCAGTTGTTCTGTGCGATGGCGTTGGCGATTTGGGTGGCGCTGTCGTCGCCGGAGCCGTTTTCGACAATGATGGCGTGGAAACCGCCGGGGATTTCGGACTGCTTGTCTTTGAGGGAATGGAGGCAGTCGAGGGTGAGTTTTGGGGTGCGGTAGTTGAGGATGACGATGAGGAGGTTCATGGACGAAAGGGGAATGTCAAAAGTTCGATGTCAAAAGTCAAATGTGGAAAACACGGCGAGGGGTTTTGCGAGATGGCGCGTTGAGAAACTGACGCAGAGAAGCAGAGGAGCGGAGAAACAGAGAGAAGAAGGAGCTGCTTTTTAAGGATTGAGGATTACCGACGCGGCCATCATTCTCGGGAGAAAGCTTAGTTCCTAACCTCTGTTTCTCTGCTTCTCCGTTTCTTTGCGACAGAATTGAAGCAATCCGCGATTCCGAGTTCAAGAGGGTTTGGGGGCGGAGTTGGCGGACCATTGGACTGTTGGTGTGGTTTGATCCTGGATCAGGCCGCTGGCTTTGAGGACGTTTTTCAGAGTTGCGCCCCAACTTTGGTTCAGGTCGTAGAACTGGGCCTGGGCGGCGTGGCAGGCGGTGGTTTTTTGCTGGTAGAAGTTCAGATCGTCGCAGAGTTTTAAGATGGCGGCTTGGTAGGCGTCTACATCATCAGGGGGGACTTCAACGACAGCGTCGCGGACGTATTCGAGGGCGGGGCAGACGCTGGAGGTGATGACGGGGCGGCCGGCAAGCACGCCTTCAGCCACGACCTGATTGAAGCCTTCGATGAAGTCGGTTGTAGTGGGGACGACGACAACATGGCAGCGGGAAAACATCTCGCGCATGGTCGGTTTGTTGCAGTGGCCGTGGCAGCGGAAGCGATCGGTCAGGCCGGCGGCTTCGGTGGCGGCTTTGAGTTCGGCCAGTGCGCCGCCCGCGCCGCAGATGTCGAATTCGATGTCTTTTCGGCCAGCGGCGGTGTAGCGCTTGCAGATTTCCAGCAGGTCAAACACGCCTTTGTTGCGTTCGATTCGGCCAGCGAAGAAAACGCGGAAGGGATTGCGCACTTTGCTCGGCTCGCCGATGTCTTTGAATTCTTCGGGGCGGTAGCTGGGGAGGAATTGATGGACGGGTTTGAGATGGTGGCTTGTGAGTTCTTCCAGTTGATCCGTGATGTCTTTCGACGCGCTCATGATGCCGGCGACCGATTTGCCGAAGAATTTGCGATTGAATTTACCGATCAGGCGCTGCAGGCCATGGAGCGAACTGCCTTTTTTCCAGAGCACGCAGTGCATCGTGGGGATGACCTTGATGCGGAAGAGGCGGAGAATTCGCAGCGGGAACCAGTGACAGGTGCCGCAGACGATTACGACTGCATCAGCGCGGTACGTGATGGCGGACCAGATGAGGCGAAGGGCACTCCAGAGTTGGCCCAGGTGATATTTGATGGCCGAGCCGCTGTGGTGCCAGGGAATCGGGCGATGCTTGATGATGAAGGGGCCATCGACCTGTCGGCCTTTGTTGGGGTTGCAGGCGATCACGCAGGCTTTGGCATCTAGTTCTTTGATGAGGTCGTAGAATTGTCCGGAATAGGTCATGGAGACCTGGGAGGGATCTTCGCGGCCTGTTTTCCAATGGCGGTAGGTGCCGAGCACATCGCCCGGACCAGCCGCGTAGAGAATTCGTAGAGGCTGCGCCATGTCCCATTATCTCCGTAAGCGGGGCTTTCCAAAATAGAGCGTGGACGTGGGGAAGTATAGCACGAATTCGTGGGGGAGGCGATGAATGAAATGTCTGAATGTTGAATTCATGCTATTGGCGATTAAGAGGCTTTTGGTGCGCTGGTTAACCACGGTTGCGACTGGGTTGGATGTCGGTCGATCGATGCGAGAACGCGTTCGAGCACAGCGGCCCAGCCTTTGCGAGGCTCGTAAAATTGTTCTTGGACCTGGGTGCAGGCACTGCGCCTGGACTCATACAACTGGTAGTTATCGCGCAGTTGTAAAATTGCGTCGGCATATGCCGCGACATCATCGGGCGGAACTTCGACTACGCAATCTCTAACCAGGGCCAGCGCGGGGCAGACGGAAGACGTAATGACGGGGCGACCGGCTAGTACGCCCTCGGCGACGACTTTATTGAAACCTTCGATGAAATCGCTGGTGGTGGGGACGATGACCACATGCGAGCGGCTGTACATTTCGGTCATGGTTGGTTGATCGCAGTGGCCGTGGCAGCGGAGGGTTTGATTGAGGCCAGCCGCGTCGATGGTTTTGCGTAAATCCTGCAAGGCGGAGCCTGCGCCGCAGAGATCGAATTGAAAATCGGTGCGGTTCTGCTGAATCAGTCGCTGGGCGATTTCGAGAATATCGAAGACACCTTTGTTGCGTTCGATGCGGCCGACGTAGAGGACGTTGAAAGGTGAGCGGCTATCGCTGGGCGGGCGGATTTTGGCGAAACTGCCGCGGCGGTATTGCGGGATGAAGGGTGTGATGGGGCGCGATTTATTGTGGGTCAGCTCGCCGACTTGTTTTGTGATTTCATCGGAAACGCTGATGATGGCTGCGCAACCGAATCGGAAGAACCAGCCGTTGATTTTCTTGACCATACGCTGGAAGAGGGTCTGGCGGCGGCGGACTTTGGTCCATAAAACGCAGTGCAACGTCGGCACGACCTTGATGCGCATCAATGTCATCAACCAGAGCATGAACCAGTGCGTGCCGGCACAAACGACGGCCACGTTGGCGCGAATTCGCAGGGCTGAAATCAGCAGGCGAAAGCCGTAATAAAATTGTCCGAGGTGGTAGAAGAACCCCGATGCTGTTTCGAAGGGAACGGCCCGATGAACGATGCGGAAATTCCCGTCCTTTAATTTTCCTGGAATCGGGCAAGTGGCGATGACATATGCCTTGGCGTCCAAGTCGCGCACGACATCGTAGAATTGACCGGAGTAGGTCATGGCGATCTGCGAGGGATCGTCGTGGCCTTCCTTCCAATGCCGGTATGTGCCCAGGACATTACCAGGGCCGGCGGCGTAGAGGATGCGCAGCGGTTTGGACATGATGCAGTTTCCCCCTTCGAACAAGCCCCCTCATCCATGATTCATCGGACTTGCGGCGGGTGTTGCATGGCTTTTTACGCGATTTGGATCCGAAATTCTTAGCCCAACTATCGCATAAAGGGCTTCAGGCGAGCTTCATGCAACGTGCCCGGGTAGATCCATGCAACATTAGTATCCATCGATTCATCGTGTTGATCGATGAGTTTGAGATCGAGCTTTTGACGGCCCCATTTGCGGCGTAACCCTATATCGTAGGCCTTGTATCCCTGACCCAGCATGAGGTCGAATAGCTCTTTTACTGACGCCCCGGCGCGATGCAGATGTTGGCCGAGCACTTCGGTGACGACGGCTGGGCGGTATTTCGCAAGGGTGTTTGCAAGGCCGCGGAGGGCGCGGCATTCGAAGCCTTCGATATCGACTTTCATGGTGACGGGCGATTTAAGTGCATCGGGCAATTCATCATCGCCGCGCATGACTTTCACCGTGTGTTTTTCTGAAATGAGTTCGGCTTCTTCGCCGACGGGCGTGGCGAGTGTTCCCATGCCGGAATGCTTGGTGACGATGCTAAGCGTCAGTGTGTCGGGTGCATCGGACAGGCCGACCGGATGCAGCGTGACATTGCGGATGTCGTTATCCGTCAGCGTTTTGGTGATGCGCTGGGCTTCGCGCGGGTTGGGTTCAAAGGTATGCACGCGGCCAGCATCGCCGACGAGCCGGGCCCCCAGCAGCGTCATCATGCCGATGTTGCCGCCGACATCGATGAATGTATCGCCCGGGCGAATGCAGGCCATCACGAAGCTTTGGGTGCCCAATTCGTAATAGCGTCCGAGGAAATAGATTTGCCGCTCGGACCAGGATTCGAGCGACAGCGGCATCTTGTAGCCATGCAGTTTGCCGCGAATGGTGTAACTGGGCGCGCCATCCCAGCGCGTGTGATCGAACACGCCCACGGCTTTGAGTACTTTGCCCCAGCCGGGGAGTTCCATGCGAGCGTAGGGGACCGCTAATCTTGCGAGGATTGGAAATGACATAGTTGTTCTCGTAGTTGAAGCTGCAGGCTTGCGCACATGTGGCACGGGCGGCTCGCCCGTGTTGTTGTTTAATCAAAGAGCCGCTTGCGCGGCGAAACATGGGCGAGCCGTCCATGCCAAGATGGTTAACTCCAAGCAGTTTGTTCAGTGCGGCGTTGCACGACAGGGAAACCGCGCCGCTGTGGCGCTGTGAGGCTCGGTTTCTGGCCCGAGACGATACCGGCCAGGCCGCCCAGGCCCAGGATAAAGAGCGGATTGAGCATCGCGTTCATCAGGTTATCGATGGCATGCAAGACGATGATGATCGCGAATGCGACGACGCCCGCGACCATTGGGTCGCTCCAATCCTTGGCGGCTAGCCTGCGTTTGAGCAGCATGACCGGGCCGATCTGCGCGGCGAATAGTGCGATCAAACCGATGATGCCGTTGACGCCGATGGCGATGACCCACAAGCCATCGGGGATGGAAATGATCGAACCATCGGCTGCCAGCACCAGGTTCGCACCATTGGGCCCCCAGCCGAAGGTTGGCTTTTGCATCGCCTTTTTCAGCAGCATGTTTTCATTGTCGAAGCGGCATTGCAGCGACAGGGCGCGATCTTTTTCGGTGACGTCGGCGATGAGGTGGAGCAGGTGTTCCCCTTCCCATCCGCCGATGGATCGCGCGGCCATGTAAATAAATGGAATGATGCAGATGATGATCACCACGATGTAATTCTTCATGAATTTCATCGCAAAGAGCACGCCCCAGCCGAGCAGCAGCAGGGCTAGCGCGCCGGAGGATTTCACTGCAAATGAAGTCACGAGCAGAGCGATCAGCGGTAGAACGACCGGCATTCCAAACAGCGTCTTGAGCGATTTCGTCCACCAAAGCCAGGTTCCGGCGAGCGACGCCGCCGTCATCATCATGCCGACAGCCAGGCCATGCTGCATGTAGACCATCGGGCGATAGCCGCCCATACGGATGACCTGGTTGAAATCATGCTGATAAAAGCCGTAAGTCATGAAGTGCAACTGCGGACTGACGGCGCACTCGAAGAGACAGAACGGCACGTAGATAACTCCGGCGATGAAGACCCAGACGGCCAGGCCGCGCATGCCCAGAAAATCGCCGAAGTAAACGCGGCCGAGGATATATGGAATGCCCCAGACGACGAATTGAGTCGCGGACGACGCCGCGCCGTCATAGGGGGATAGGCCGTTGCTGACCGCGGATGAATAAGGGACGAAACACCAGACCGCCATGGCCAGATCGACCAGGGTTGGACGGAATGCAAAAAGCCTGGGCGTATCGAAAATCAGGACGCCCAGCACCGCACCGACACTCGTGGCGGTGTGCTTGTCCCACTTCACAAATGGCAGTGGCAAGGCAAGCTGTGGCAGGAAGAGCCAGCCGATGACAAACCCCGCCACTAGCGCCCGCCGAGCCGGCATGAAGGCAAATAGCGCCACCGCCAGCGCAGGCCATCCCCAGATGAGGAGGATGGAGAGAAAATTGGGGGCGCCCATCATAGGGGTTTAAGAAGTTGCCAGTTGTTAGTTGCCAGTTACCAGTGGTTTGCATGTAGCCGTTTTCCACTGGCAACAGACTACTGGTTACTATCTACTCTTTCTTACCTTATTCCCCGCAGCACTTTCAATCCCGCCCAGGAGCAGGTGATTACGCATACTGCAATCGCCGCCACGCCGTTGTACATGACGCGATGCACATCGAAGGCTGGCAGCATGTACGGAACGGCGATGCCCATCAAGCAGAGCAGCAGGAGCAGGGCGGAATAGAAAGTATCTTGCCGAAATATCGAAATCCCGTTGCGAGCCATTTCGAGCTGAATCATGAAGTGACCAGCGATTTTTCCCGCTGACATGCCGACGATAAATCCGACAATTCCAATATTTCCGGCCTGGTGATTGAATTTCAGATCGATGTACCTGCCGACTAACCCGCCGACGATGGTCACCACCATGTTGACTGCATTACTAATCGCCAGAATGCGCGTTTTGCCCAAGGCGAGCAGGGCGCGGTCGGCTGAGACCTGCAGCAACATGACCCACGCGCCGATGGACGCGAACTGAGCGATCATGCCGGCTGGGTGCCATTCGGGCTTGAAGAAAATCACGATGAAGAGCGGCCCGCCCAGTACCACGCCCAGCGTCAACGCCATCGAAACTGTCAGAATCAGTCCCCGCGCCCGCCAGAGTACGCGGCGCATGTCTTCGGGTTTGGTTTCAGCCGCCCGTGAGAGCGCAGGAAACAGTGTCACACTCGCCAGTCTTCCGATAATTTCCGACGGCAATCGCACCAGGTTCAGCGCCAGGAAATAAAGACCCAGCCATTTCTCCGGCATCATCTTCCCCAGCATCGGCCGATCGATCTGCATCGCGGTATAGGTGATGAGCGTGCTGACCATGATCCAGCGGCCAAACTTCATCAGCTCACGGGCGACTTCTTTATCCCAATAAAATCTGTTTCGCTGGCCGGGCATTAAGAAGTGCGTCGCAAAGAGCCAGAAGGCATTGGAAATCAAACCACCCAGCACGATCGCCCAGGGCGTGTGCCATTTCCAGGCAATGGCGATCTGTGCTGCCACGCCAATTAACTGATAGATCAACGTGAGAATCGTGATTCGCCCCAGATTGAGATGACGGTTCAGCGAAAATGTCTTGGTCGAATTAAATCCGTTGAGCAGGGGGCCTAAGCCCGCCACCGGCAGCATCACCAGCAGATAATGCGCGTTTCCCTTATCGCGATAAAACCAGTAGACCGGATAGGCAATCAAGCAGCAGCCAATCCAGAGAAATACGCCTCGAATTGCGTGCAGCGTCCAGGCAGTATTGAGAAAGGCAGGGTCGTCTCCGCGTTTGTTTTGGATGATCGATTGCTCAATCCCGACATCCGAGAGCGCGGCCAGCGCGGTAACGAAGACGCTGATCAGCGCGATGGTGGCAAAATCTTCTGGAACCAGCAGGCCTGCGAGAATCGGGCTGCTTAGAAATCGTACTGCCTGCCCAAAGCCGAATGCCAGCATCGTCCAGAGGGAGCTGCGCACGACTTTGTCTTTCAGCGACTGGCCATTGCCGTTCTTCGCGACCTCACCTGTCGGAATGACGCGAGTCTCATAATGGAGAACGACTGGCCGCTGCGCATCGCGCAATTCGGCAGGCGCCCCTTCATCCGGATCAGGTACGATCAAATCCACATGTTCGACATGACGGCTCGAACTACTCATTCATTTTCACCCACGTCCATACCTTCCAAGGGCGGCGAGAGACCGAGGATGGTAGGCATACTATACTGCAAAAGGGAGGGAATATCCTATTTTCAACGTTGCGAGCTGCATTTCCAACGTAGGGCTTGCTTTAGCGAGCGCAATTAACCGCCGCCGCGCAGCGTCCATCTTCTGCGCGTGCCAATTCGACTCTAATTCGTTTGGTCATCGCGCGAATTTCGCTCGCTGAAGCAAGCCCTACGCAACTTCACCGCGCGGAATCTTCCCGATTGCTTTGCGCGATTAATTCTCGTTGGAACAAGGGATACCATGTCCGCATTTCTTCTTTGCTCTTACTGAACATTTCCGCCATCATTCGCAGCGCCCGCCAGGTTCCCTTGGCGCGGGGCATTTTCCAGCGCAATTTGCTCAAATCGGCCAGGGATTCGCTCAAAACGCGCCGCCACATAAATTGCCGGTAGAGCCTGCGTGATCGCCCGACATCGGTGCTGTGAAGCACATGGAGGGCCATGAAATTGAGATAGCGGAGGGTAAAAACGACCTCGCGCGCCAATCGTCCGCCTGGCGCTTCCAAATGACATTGGCGAGCTGATGGACAAAAGGCGATCAGGCCTCGATGCTTGATGCGCTCGGAAATATCCCAGTCTTCGCCAGCCGCGTAACGCTCGAGCATTTCTTCAAACCGGGCTGTACGAACAGCTTCGGTTCGAAACGTCGCTGAGCCGGTCGAAAAGCGTGTCGGAATCAGGTTGTATTTCTTCAGATGCGCCGGAATCGGTTTAACCCCTTCCACCCCATCATAGGGCAATAGCTGCAGATGCGACCAAAGGAGGTTCCGCATGATTTTTCGCAGCGGATTGGCGCGCGATTCATCTCCGCTGACGTGGCCTTGCGTCGGATGGCCCGGAGTGACAATCTTCAAATGTTCGTCTGGTACTTCTGGCACAAAGATCGGCGTCAGCGCCACCACCTCTTTGTTCACATCCGCATCATACACGTCCATGATCGCGTCGGCGGTATCGGGAAACAGCAGCGAATCATCATCGAGCATGAACGCCACGTCGCCGCTCGCCAGTTCCAACCCCTGGTTTCGCTGGGCTGTCAGACTCGCGCGGCGAGCGCCGACGTACACAAAGTTGATGTCTGGATTGGCGGATTCGAATTCCGCCAGTATCGCATCGCGCGTCGTCTGCCAGTAGGGGCTGGCATCAACAATGATCACTTCGCTTGGCCGTCGATGGGAAGCAACCGCGCAGCGAATGCAGCGCGGCAGGACCTTCTCGCGCTTAAACGTACAGACAATCAGTGACCACGCCAGGCGCGCTCCAGCGCGCGGCCGATCTACTTTTGACGAAGCCAGAGCGGGTTGATCGAGCATGTTGGTCACAGGAAAAGCTACCTGACTGATGCAGAATCTTGCAAAAGGATGTGGAATTGATCACACGGCAAGGGTGTGATTTCGACTACAAATCCGGCACTGGCATAGCAAATTGCGGTCTGGGAAGCGATTGGTCGAGCACCCAACGATAAATCTCCAGCGTCTGTTTGGCCTTGGCCGCCCAAGTAAACTGCTCGCGCGCCCGTCGAAACGCCGCATGGCTTTTCTCTTCGATTTTCGCGGGATTGGTCGCAAGATCCGCCAGGATCGTTCGGAATGATTGAATGATCTGTTGGCGGTTACCCATCGGCACGAGAAATCCGGTTTTCTCTGTCACCAGTTCCGCTGGCCCGCCATAATCGAGCACGATGGGCACGACGCCAACGGCCATGGCTTCCAGCGCCACCGCTCCGCCAAATTCGCGCACGCTCGGAAACGCAAACACATCTCCCTGGGCCAACCAGTCCTGCACCTTATCGTGCGCTACCCAGCCACGCAGATTGATGTTTTCAGGCGACCCGAGCTTAGCGAGCAATTCCTTCAATTCTCCCATCATCGGGCCATCGCCGATCATATCGAGGATGACGGCTCCTTCTTTTGCTAATGGCGCGACAGCTTCGATCAGCATGTCTGCGCCTTTGTAGGGCACGAGTCTTCCAAGGAACACGACACGAATGGGCCGCTTGGCTTGATGATTTCGTTTCAGCGTAAACCGCTGCGGATCGATTGCATTTTCCGGCAGATAGAAGCAGTGCTTCTGATACTGCTGCGGCATCTGTTTGAGCGTGTCGCGCGAGGCGACAAGGATGGCTGATGCATCGCCGCGGGTTGAGCGATAGGCGGGCATGAGTTGATATGCGCCGCGCACGTACGAGAGCCATTCTTTTTCTTTTCGACGGGCGGCATCAAATTGGCGAGGCCATGGGACGCCGCCGTTGAGCGGGCCGAGAATAAAGGGCACGCCGACACTTTTACACTTGGCCGCCAATGTGCTCGGAGCTGTTGGACTCAGTGGCGTCAGTCGATGCACAATGTCGAACTCGCCCGCTGCCAATCGAGCGCCAAATGCCTTCCAGACCAGGTGCTCAAAGTAGTAATAGGTCGGGACGAATAGCGCTGTCTGCAGCGTCCACCCTTTGCCTCGCCCAGCGATCTTTTCGCCCAGCCACCAGGCGATCTTGGCTGGTTTCTCCGCATCGACGGTGCTGAAATCGATTCCCTCGCGCCAGCCAACACTCCGCAAATCCTCCCCATTCCGCCAGTGCGTCACCACATGAGTGTCCGCCAATTCCGCCAGCGCCTTGGCCTGCGAAAACCCCACCAGCGGCACGCTGATCATTTTCGGATTGCACGATTCAGCGATGAGCAGGACCTTCAAGCGACGATTTGTGTGCGCCTTGGTCGCAGGCACAGTTCGCACGTCTTGCTCGATCATCGCTCCGTCCATGTCACGCTCGGGTGGCATGGGCAAGTGTACTCGCTTGCCCGTGGTTTTGGTTCTCGCCACGGGCTATGGAGTACCATAGCCCATGCCACCCAATTCTATTTCGGTTTCTGGAAGAAATACGCACTGGCATTCTCCCCCACCGCCTGCATTTTCAACTCCGGATGCGTCGTCAAAAACTCATCGACCGCCTTTCGGCATCCGCTGAAGGAATCGTAATCATCAAACTGCATAAACCCGCCCGGCGACAGCACCGGATACCATTTCTCCAGGCACAACTTCGTCGGCTCATAAAAATCGCAGTCGATATGAGCCAGCGCCACCTGCGGCACATTCACCTTCGGAAAGGTTTGATCAAACCACCCACGATGAAAATTCACGCGCTCTTTCTCCACTTTCAGCGCCTTCATCACGGCGATCACGCGCGTCGGGCTGCCCACGACCTGCCCCGTCCAAGCCGCTGCTTCGGCGCCATCTTCTGCTGTCGTCTCCGGAAGACCTTCCCATGCATCAAACAAATGGACTGGCCGGGGCGGATTGGCATTGCGACTCGACCAAGCCATCAGCGCCGCCGTGCCGCCGTCCAATACGCCGCATTCGACAATCCCGCCGGGGATGTTTTCTTTCACAATCAAATCCGCCAGCCGCACCAGATTCTGCTGGCGCACCGGATGCGATTGTGTAAACGGAAATACTGAGCGATACGGCTCTTCCAAATTCATGAACATCCGCTGATAGCGCTTGCGTAACCCGCGCAGCGCTGGCTGCAACCGCTTCGGAATAAAAGGCCTCAGCCACCGCCAGCTCTGGCGCGGCGCATAATGCTCGCCCGTATTGGCAACAGCGGCAGGGTTTGGATGAACGTGTTCCATATCAACTCCTCAAGCGGTTGTTTTCCGTGGGGTGCAAAATTATCACACCAAATCGGCTTATCGGGCGGCGGCTACAGGTTCTTGCACCGATTTGATGTTGGCCTCTAGGTCAGCAGGGGCCTGATAACCCGGCGGCAGTTGGTTGAATAAATACTTATAGAGATGACAAGCCCAGATTTTACTGTCAAAATTAGTCAGTACATGCTGGCGGCCTGCTTTTCCCATCCGTCGACGGAGGTCCGGATCTTCAATCAAGTGGATAAACGCCTTGGCGAGGTCAGGCGGGCTATTAGGCGGCACCAGAATTCCGGTCTTCCCATCCACGATCAATTCCTTCGCCCCCAGCGCGTTGCAACCGATGGCTGGCACTTGCATGGCTTGGGCTTCCATGTAGACGACTCCCATCGGCTCGCCGTGACTGGCGAGGACGAAAATATCCGCTTTTTTCATCTCATCGAGATAGCGCTCTTCTGAAAGATTCCCGAGCATCTCCACGCGATCGCCTACGTCCAGTTTTTCAACCAGTGCCCGCAGGTTATCGCGATCGGGTCCATCGCCGCCGACTTTAAGCTTGGCTTGGATTCCCTGATCCTTCAGGATTTTAATGGCTTCAATGCTGTGATTGTGATTCTTACTCGAAACCAGCCTTCCCACCGCCAGGATCACCGGCACCGGATTCTCGGGCTTGCCAGCTGGATCAGGTTTCCAGCGCCGGCTATCGACGCCGACTCGGCCCAGCGAATATTTTTCGCGCGGGATCATCTGATACTCGCGCTCCATTTGGTCCACCATCCACTGAGTCACAAAAAAGGTGTGTTGTGCCTCGCGGAATTTCTGCTCCATTGCGCCGCCCCACCACTCAATGTGGGCATTGACGATCATGCTCCAAGGCACACCCGTCATCCGCTCGATCATCATACAAATTATTGCTCCCTTAGCAGCCGTGTGCGTATGTAAATGCGTGATTCCATGTTTTCGCATCAACTTCGCCAGATGACAGGCCGGAACAATCAATGGTAGTACATGTTTGAAGCGAGGCCGCTGGGATGGATCGACGTCAATCGTCAGACTGAGCCAAATGCTGCGAACGAACCCAATAGGTGACCACAAAAACCCGACCAATACCAGCCATAGTGCCTTGAAGATGCTGATAGGCCACAGGTATTCCGTTTCCGCTTCGGCTGTGTCCGCCCAGGCATGTTTAGCCCGGTCGGAGGGCTCGGCGTGGCGCGTAGCGAAGATCTGCATGGGGACCTGCCATTCCCGCATCCATGAGACCTCGCGCCAGAACCATAAATGGCCCTGGTGCGGGAAAACGGTCATCAAATACCCAACTTTCATCCTTCAACAACTCCGTCTTTTAGCTGCTTGGCTTGCCGAGCACGTTGCGTGTTCACTAATACATTATGGAGACGTTACTTTGCAGGATAACCCGCATCGGTCAAGGCTCCGCCCCCGTCACTTGCGCAAATCACGCCAGTGTTCCCGAACAACACCACTAATCGTGCAAGCAGGATGCCCGCACCTCGAGGCTACACGCTGGCCGTATCCAGCCGTTCCAGCAGTGCGGCCTCTATATCAAGGCTTACAGCTTGCCCTAACGTTTTAACCCTCAAGATCAATCGGCCGGGGCGTGCGTGGTCTTCAACTTCACCGATCATTCCCCTAAGAGGACCGCTGGTCACTTCGACCATGGTCCCAATAGTCATCTTCTCATAAGGTATCAGCGTCAGACCCGCTTCCAATGCGCGCCGGATTTGTGCTAGTTCAGCTTCCAGTTGTTGCTGATCCGGGACGGCGATGATTTTTGCCACCCGCTTGGTGCGGTCGGCAGTGTATGCATCATCCAGACTGCCATGCAAAAAGAGGTAGCCGGGGAAGACGGGAACCTCGCTGGTAAGTTTTCGCTTGCCGTAATATCGGACACTGTTCTGCAAGGGTAGATAATGTTCGATGCGTCGAGCGGCTAGATCTTTCGCCAGTGCCTTCTCCTGCCGGGCGAGCGTATGCAGTACATGCCAGCGGGCCTCGGGATTGGATAATGACGATATAGAATCAGTCTGATACATATGTAATAGTCCGCTTCACCGGCTTTATCAGCATTTACGGCAGGGGGCTTTTGAAGCCGGTCGATTTTGTCAGAAGTCGAATCACGTCTTGTCCGGTTAATATGCAGTCGCAAAGTTTATGAGCTGTATTAATCCAACTACACTCGAGCCTATCGAAACTCCGCCTCCTTTTACTACTGACCAAATTGAGGCAACCCTGAAGCAGGCAGAACAGGCGTTTGAAATTTGGCGCAAGTCAGCGATGGAAGAGCGCGGCCGATTGATGAAAGCCGCGGCGGCGGTGCTGCGGCGTGAGCGCGACCGGCTGGTCAAATTGATGGCGGTCGAAATGGGCAAGCCAGTCACCGCTGGCGAGCAGGAGGTGGAGAAGTGCGCCTGGACGTGTGATTACTTTGCCGATCATGCGGCTGCGATGCTTAAGAGTGAGCAAGTCTCGACGGATGCGGCTCATAGTTATGTGCGGTTTGATCCGATCGGGGCGGTATTTGCCATTATGCCGTGGAATTTTCCGCTTTGGCAGGTATTTCGGTTTGCCGCGCCGGCTTTAATGGCGGGGAATGTGGGATTGCTCAAGCATGCGCCGAATGTGCCGGGTTGTGCGCTGGCGATTGAAAAGGTTTTCAAGGACGCAGGATTTTCTGCAGGCGCGTTCTCGAATCTGTTTCTCTCAAATGAGCAGGCTGCTGACGTCATCGCTCATTCGGTTGTGAAAGCGGTGACGCTGACGGGAAGCGGGCGCGCGGGTCGGGCAGTGGCTGCTGAAGCGGGCAAGGCACTTAAGAAAGTTGTGCTTGAATTGGGCGGATCAGATCCGTTTATTGTGTTGGAAGATGCAGATGTTGAATCAGTCGCGCGAATGGCCGCCAATGCGCGGACGATTAACGCAGGGCAATCCTGCATCGCCGCCAAGCGATTCATTGTCGATCAGTCGATCGCGGAAGATTTTGAATACCACATGAGCCAGGCGATGAAATCGCTGAAAATTGGTGATCCGCTGAGTCGCGAAACAGTGATTGGGCCGCTGGCGCGGATTGATTTATTGGAAAATCTGGAAGATCAAGTCCGTCGGAGCATTGAAGCAGGCACGCGACTTGTTTGTGGCGGAAAGCGGGCTGCGATGAAAGGGTATTTCTACGAGCCAACCGTTCTGGCTGGCGTTGAGCCCGGGATGGCGGCTTTCGACGAAGAAACTTTCGGGCCCGTCGCTGCGATTACGCCTTGTCATGGTGCCGACGATGCTGTTCGCCTGGCCAATCTCTCGCGATATGGTCTGGGGGCATCGATCTGGACGAGTGATATTCAGCGCGCCGAACGCCTGGCTGCGCAGATTGAATCCGGATGCGTTTTCATTAACGGGATCGTCAAGTCGGATGCGCGACTGCCTTTCGGGGGCGTCAAAGAGAGCGGATATGGGAGAGAGTTGTCCCATTTCGGCATCCGTGAATTTGTGAATGTGAAGACGGTTTGGGTAAAGTGAATTCTCCCTTTCAATGGGGGGCTAAATCGACGAAAATAATCAGTGGTGACTTAACAGGAGGTCGCCTGAGTACGTCGGTTTCGGTGGATCTTGGCGTTGGACAGAAAGACCCGCGCTCGCTGCGGGTTCATCGTCTGCCCGCCAAGCGCGATGTGCCTTATGTGCCGACGGATGATGCGGTGGTGCCGGCGATTCTGCGATTGGCCAAGGTTACTGCCGATGATGTGATTTACGATCTGGGGTGCGGGGATGGGCGAATCGTCATCGCCGCCGCAAAGCGATTTGGGGCGCGCGGCGTGGGTGTTGAGATCGACCCGATGAGAATTGAGGAATGCCACGACAACCTGCGCCGGGCGGGCGTTGGTGATCGCGTGCAGTTTCTGCAGAAGAGTTTTTTCGATGTCGATCTTTCGCCAGCGAGCGTTGTGACGCTTTATTTGCTTCCCAGTTTGAACATCAAACTTCGACCTAAGCTTCTAGCGCAGCTGAAGCCAGGGTCGTGTGTGATTTCCAACCATTTTGACATGGCCGACTGGCAGCCGGATGAAATCGTTTCGACCCATCATCGCAACCTACATCGCTGGATGGTTCCCGCCAATGTTCGTGGTGAATGGCATTGCAGTGCGAATGATCACTCGGACCGTCGGCGTATCGTTTTGAAGCTGACGCAGAGCTACCAGATCGTCACTGGCAGGGCAGCCGTTTGCGAGCATGAGGGGATGATTGGCCTAGGCAGGCTGGCGGGCGATGAATTGACGTTTCGGCTGGTCGAATGGGGGCGCGGCGGGGCGATTATGCGGTATTGGGCAAAAGTCACCGGCGATCAGATTCGCGGACGCTGCTGGGCTGAAGGGGAGGAAAACAAACCGGTCGAATGGGGCGGATTTCGGCGGGCAAGCAAGTCGTTGCATGCCGCTCAGGGCAGCCAGACCAGATGCGCGCCGGGCTGAACCGTTCTGCCCTGCGAATCACGAACACGCGAGCGATGACCATCGGCGAGGCGGAGCAGCTCGACGTGTGGATCAGTGACCGATCCGATGATGCTGATCGCGAGTTGGTCGGACCCGGGTGACCATGCAATGTCGGCAACGTGGTTCAGAGAGCCTTCGGGGACGTACTGCTTTTTGCGATTGCGCCCGTCGCGGTCGCAGGTCCAGACAGAGCCGACTTCGACGTAGGCGATCTGTTTTCCGTCGGGAGAGACCCTGGGCATCGCCGGCGGCTGGGTGTGATCGCCGAATGCCTGCGGTGTCGCATCGAGCGATTTGACGAAGAAGAGGCCAGATTTTGAGTTGGGCAGATATTGTCCGCCCGATTGCGCCATCGCGCCGGCCATCACAAGCTCGCCCGTTGGCGTCCACGTCGGATACGAATATCCGGGAAAGGACGCGAGCACTTTGCCATCGCGGTCGGACACGCGAACCTCGCTGTAAATGACCATTTTCAGCGGCTCGGTGAATGCGCTGTAGTTCACGTAGTACGCGATTCTCTGACCATCGGGAGAAAGGCTGGCCTGCGCATCGTGAGGGAGGACGGACTCGCGCGTCTGGATCAGGAATTTCTTGCCAAGCGGTTTACCCGTGCCATCGACGATCTGAAGCAGGCAGTTGTACCCTTCGAGGCTTGTGGTCAGGTACTCATCCCGTTTCGACAGCCGATGCCGGTCCACGCGGCCATCGGGCAGCGTGCTGTCGATATTTCCCTCCGAAAGCGCGATGCACCGTGTGGGCGCTGATCCGCTGATCAGCAGGGTGCCGAATACGCCGGGGTTGGGCGCGGATGTCTTCGCGTGCGTGTCGCCCTTAGCCGCGCTAGGATCGGCGCGCGACGGTTGATGACCGTTCGCTATTCGATCCGCCGCCGCCGGATTTGGTGTATTGTTCGTGAAGCTCACCTGTAGTTGCTTTGGTTTTCCTTCCTCTTTGCCGGCGGGCAGGTTGACGACGATGGTCGGGCAGCCATCCGGCGAAAGAGAAAGTGCGCCGCTGCTCCCGCTGAAGGGCCCGGTGACAAACGCAAGCGTGTTGTTGGCGCCGTCGAAGCGATAGCTCCCGCTCTTCGGCCCGTCGCTCCACTTGGGCATCATGTAATTCCCCTGGCCATCGAGCGCGAGATCGCCGCCGGCAAATGGCACGACCGCAATGCTCGGTTGAACCCTTGCAGGGAAATCCATCTGTCGGGTGACGACATTGAAGGTTGCCTTGGGCGCGGTGATGATCGTCGGTACCGCCATGACTCCCACGTATGTGCCTGGCGGTAGCAAGCCGTCGCCGGTCTGATCGGCGCCGGTGGACGTCATTGTCGTGCTCCCGGATAGACCCGCCGGCTGTTTCGTCGAGCGGTCATCACATCCGACGAGCGCGCTTGTGAGCGCGAAAATAAGTAACGCAATGGTTCGCATCAGAGTCTTTCGTATTCTGACACAACGCCTGAGAAGTCGTTAGTGCAAGCGGCTGAGGCTGCTATACGTGTAAGCCGTCGAAATGCTCGAATTTCGCCTATCCCAGTCGACTATTTGGTCACGCGCTCTAACTCTTCCAAGGCCACCATTGCTTCGATGAAGTTGGGATTCTGGGCAATGGCGGTCTGGTAGAGTTGGCGGGCTTGAGCGAGATCGCCCTGCATAGCGAAGACCGCGCCGAGGCGGAAAGTGAGCACCGGATTTTGAGGGGCAGCAGATTGAGCGGAGCGGCAGAGTTGCAGGGCTTCAGGAAAACGATTCAGGTGCGCTAGAGTCAGACCCAGTGAACTGATAAGGCCTGAACTTCGCGGATCGAGTTGCACAGCAGCGCGAAATGAAGATTCAGCTTCGGCGAATCTTCCCATGCGTCGATAAAGTTCGCCGAGATTGGCATGATAGAGTGGCACGCGCGGCTGCAGTGCGACCGCCTGCGACATCAGATGAATTGCCGCCGTGGCGTGGCCCATAGAAGCCGCGCAGATGCCGAGATTAGTTAAGGCCTGTGCGTTTTGTGGGTCGCGTTCGAGGATGTGGACGAAAACGGCCCGAGCTTCGTTGTTTTTTCGCTCAGCGAGCAGTTGCTGGCCGATCATCAGGCATTCGGGGATCGATTTGTCCTTGGGGAGGGAAGCCGAGTGTTTTTCGAGACCTTCTTTGATGATTTCCTGCACGCCGGTCATCCCATCTCGTCCAAAAGCGCGGGCGAGAACTTTGTAATGATTATTGAACTCCGCACCGGCGGGACTGTGCCAGATGTACTCGGCGATTTTAGATTTGGTGACGTCGACATCGGCTTCCTGTTTGCGGCGGGCGGCGTCTTCTTCCGCTGTCATCGGCACCAGTTCGTAGCTTGGGCGCTGGGGGAGAAATAGAACCTGTGCGTATGCTTCGCCTTTGCGAAACACATGCGTCTCACCTTTACGCGGCGAGCGGAAGACGACAAACAACCGGCGCGAGTACCATTCGTTCTGCAAATGTCCGATCATCGGGAGAGGAACATCCGGTTCATCCGCCGTGAAAAAACGCGGATGCGGTTCCGTGCGCAAGACATAGCCTGGCGGCGGCTGAAGATCGAGCTTGGTGTTGAAGAGGTAATATTTGGAAGCATTTCGCGGCGAGAAGGCGATGAATTCACCGCCGGTCAGTTGCACGCCCGGTTCCTTGGAAAAATCCCAGTCGAAGCGGATCGTGCCGTTCTCATGGATCACCCGGCATTCGGTTTCGTACGGATAAATCAGCTCCAGGCCGTAAGTTGAACCTTCAACGAATGGCAGGCAATGCCATGGCTGCGGCTGCGAGCCATCGACCATTTTTTGCGGCAGCCCGCCCCAGCCATCGGTGGACATGCGGATGGGCTGGGGAGGTTGCGCTTTGTCGGTGGCGCTGTATTTGATCTTAATGGGATCCATTTCTAGTTGTCATCATACATGCGAATGACGGGGGCGAGAAGAAAAGGGTTTGAGATGGGATTGCGCGCGGGAAGGTCACGGCCCGCAAGCGGGCCGGCTAAACGATTCATTCAAAGAGTCGCAGTTGGCGGGTATCCTGCACGGTCGATTCAATCTGCCCGTTCGCCAGGCGCGTGAGGAGGATTTCGCCCGGTTTCACCTGAGACGGATCGCGAATGATCTGGCCGGTCTTTTTGTGCGTAGTCAGACTGTAACCGCGCTTCAGAATTTCCTGCGGGTTGACGCAGTTCAATCTTGTGCAGAGCAGATCAAGTTGCTGCGCATGAGTTTTGATCGATTGACTGACGGCGATGGAGAGGCGCATTGAAAGTGCTTCAATGTTCTGAGATTTCAAGCCAATTAGATGTCGCGGATGTCGCTCTCGGAGCCGTGCTTCCTGGCGTGAAATTCGCTTCCGCGCTCGGCGAAGTCGCTCACCCACTGAGACAATCATTGTCCGCTGCCGATCATCGAGGACTTGCCGAAGCTGGTTCACGCGATCGAACGGCCGGCGGAAGAACTCGTGTTGCTGGATGTGGAGCAGGTGCTGCCGCGCATGACGTAGTGTGGAATTGATCGCGCGCGAAAGTTGCAATCCGGCGCCGGTCAATACATTTTGCGCATTTCGCCAATTCTGCATTGCCACCTGCGCAGCTTCGGTGGGCGTATGAGCGTGATAATCCGCCACAAGATCGGCAATCGAGACATCGATTTCATGCCCAATGCCCGTAATAACGGGAATGCGACAGGCAAAAATCGCCCGGGCGACGATCTCTTCGTTAAATTCCCACAAATCTTCCAGCGATCCGCCGCCTCGCCCGAGCAGGATCACATCGATTCCAGCTTGGCGACTGAGATGCGTGATGACCGCGGCGATTTTTTCGGCGCTGCCATCGCCCTGGACTGGTACGTGATAAATCTGCACATGCAGGAATGGAAACCGGGCAAAGACCTTGAGCATGTCCTGCAGAGCTGCCGTTGCTTGGCTGGTGACGAGAACCAATCGCTGTGGGTAGGCCGGAAGAGGTTTTTTGTGTCGAGCCTCAAATAACCCTTCAGCCTCAAGTTTGCTTTGGATTTGCTGCCGCGCCAGCTCAAGCGCGCCTTGACCAACTGGTGTGAGTGTCGTCGCGTAAAACTGATACTTCCCCTTCTGTGCGTAGATACCAATCCGGCCCGTAGCGATCAGTTCCAATCCATCGATCGGGCTAAATTTCAAATTCTCCGCATCCGACCGAAACATGACGCAATCAATGCAAGCCGACGCATCCTTAAGTGTAAAATAAAGATGACCCGAACTCGTGTGAAATTTACAATTGCTGACTTCGCCCTGGACGAGCACGCTCGCTGGCACTCCGGCTTTGATGGCCTTTTCGATGCGCGCGGTAAGCTGGGAAACCGTCAGCGGCTTAACACCCGCAGCCGCAGGGGTGGGCTTGGCCTTTTCGCGCAGGCCTTTTTGAAAATCCCAGAAATTGGTCGGGGGCATAGGCTCGAGTGTAGTCTACTCTACCGAAGAATACAGAGGTGTTCCGAACCCGCCGGACGGCGCGTAGGATGGTGAGCATGGCAAGTTCGATGAATCAGGTAAACCCTGAGCGACGCTCAAATTGGCGCGTGGCGCTGCTGTTGGCATGGCTAGCCATCATCAGCGGCGGCACGAGCGCAATTTTTGCCGCTGGCGAGGAGGGGAAAATGGGGGAAGTGGAGATGATCGTCCGCGGGCCCGATGGCAGGGGGCTGGGTGGGGCGCGGGTGCTAGTGACGCCGGCAGCCCGACCAAGTGACGCGGGCAAGTCGCGCGAAATTGCGGCCCAGGCCGATGGAGAAGGGCGCGCGCGCTTTCAATGGGGCACTGGCGTTGTGCGGCAGATGGATGTCAAGGTCGAAGGGGTGGGATATGGCTACGTAGGCGCAACAGAAATATTGGCGGATAAACCCGCGAAGGTGAATCTGCCGCCGCTGGTGGCGTATGCGACCGTGACCGGTTTTATGCCGCTGGAATTGGCGACGCCGCGCGCCGTGGTGAAATTCCAATCACGCACCAATTCGTATGATGAGGATTTGGTCATCCCTTTCGTCGCCGATGGCCGCTTCAGTGCCAGCGTGCGGATGGGCAAATGGCATGTCGTGGCGATGGATGGGAATACGCTTTTGGCTGAATCGCCGGAGGATATTTCACTGGTGCCAGGGCAGGTGCTGAAAAACCTTACCCTGAAGAAAGCGGCGGAAGTTGAGATCAAACCGCAGCCCCGCGTAGCACCTGCTCAGGCGAATGGGCCATGGGCCAAGGGTACCGTGCGCGATGAAGCCGGCAAACCGGTGAACGGCGCTTCGGTTTTTCTCGTGGGCGTCTATTCCACCGGCATGCGCATGTTTGAGGCTGCCGCAAAAGCGACTACCGATGCGGCGGGTCATTATGAAATTGCCGCCGAGGGAAATCGGCCATTGGTGTCTGCAACCGTAGTTGCATCGCTGCCCAATCGCCCACCCGCGTGGTCCTGGGTCCATCCAGCATCGCCCGCAGCAAAAGGAGAAACTCAAAAACCCGCGCCCGATGTCGATCTGGTCGTACCATCCAAAGGCGGATCGCTGGAAATTACCGTGCGCCGCGAAGGCCAGCCGGTGACGGGCGTTTCGGTGATCGCATGGCTCGAAGGCGTCGATCTGCGCGATTCCTGGGCCGCCGGTTCGACCGACAATGAGCGCCGCGAGGTTGAAGACATCGTGCATCCAGTCAAGGCGGTAAACGGTGCGGGCGTGGCGCGGTTTGATAATCTGCTGCCGGGTCAATATCGCATCGTCGCAGCCGTTGGTGATGTGGCGCGCGTGCGCGATATTCAGGATTCATCTCTCTGGGAGACGCTCGATCCGTACGCGATCACTGAAGGCGTTTCGGTGAAAGTTGGTGCGGTAACGAATTACCGGATGAACATTTTCACGCAGGGACATCGCGTTCCGATGAAGGTCACGCGTGGCGATAAGAAGCCGCTGACGACGACCAACACGGTCTTTGAATATACGTCGCCTGCTGTGGGAGAATGGGCGCGGTCTGTCGAGCAAAAGCCCAATGATGTCCTGCAAGGGATGTTTGAAGCGCCGGGCCTGCACCGCATTTCATTCAAGTATCGCGACTCAGGCGTAGGGACAATGCGGGTGGGCGATGAGCCGTATTATGAAGCCGCTGGTTACGTAGGCGCATCGCATCTGCTCGAAATCAAAGCGAAAATCCCGGCGAAATTCACCGTGATGCGCTATGACCCGGGAAATATTGCAGTTGAATTGCGTGATGCGAATGGCCAGCGGGTGCGCGGCGTGGTCGAACTCGATGAAGTAGCGGGACGCCGCGCGTTTGCCGGATCGACCGATGCCAGCGGCATGATCCGATTCGAGGGCGTGCCCACATGGAAGTACATCACACGTACATTTATCAATGGCACAGCGCAGGTGGATTTGGGAAGCGGCGATGCGCCCTTGTCAACCGCGGATGCGTTGACCGGTCGCTCCGCCGTGCTGCCGCAGATCATCGAGGTCTCGCCCAATACCGAGCGGCAGATTTCATTGAAGGCGGAAATGGTGGGGTATGTGTTGGGGACTGTAAAACCGGCGGCGGGGCACACCGCGGCGGAATATTCCGTTGCAGCGATGTCGGGCGATGAAATGATGCCGGTGCATTATCGCGGCAGCACGGGTGAATTTGTCGCCGGGCCGTTCGCAGCGGGGAAAGTGCGTGTCAGTGTTTGGCCAGCCACTGGAAATCCCCGCGAATTGATTGGTCAGGATGTGACCATCGAAGCCGGGAAAGTAGCTAGGGTCGAGCTGACAGCCCCTGCACCAGATGCAGCGACAGGCGGAAATGTCACACCCAAACCTGGAAGTCGCGTTCCATGGTCGAGCGGCGTGGTCATGCAAATGTCGGGGCGCGTGTTGCAAAGCGATGGAAAAACACCTGCGCTGGGGGCGCGCGTGATGTTACTCGGGCCGCCTGATGCGGAACCACTACTCTCAGGTCTGACCGATGCGCGCGGTACAATTCATTATCGTGTGCTCCCGCGAACCCAGCGGACAGACGTTGGAACGATGAAACAAAGCGCCATCGTCGCCTGGCTGCCTGGAACCAGTGGCGCGGTGATCAAACCGATCCCAGGAACAGCGGCCGACAGTCTCGAACTGGTCTTACCGCCTCCCACTAAACTGCAAGGCAAAGTAACCATCGCCGGTCTTCCGCCACAGGGGCGTAACGAAAAAATCCGCATCATGACGGGCAATCTCGACCACCCCGAGTTGAGTGATGTGCTGAACGTGCAAACCATCGCCCAGCCGGACGGTACCTTCGAACTATCAGGCCTCACCCCCGGAAAATATGAAGTGCAGGCGGCGTACGATGACATCTGGTTATCCGAAAGCGCGGCCATCACCGTCGGCAATACGCCGCTGCAACCCATTTCGCTCAACGTCGGTACGCCGGGCGGCCCATTGACCGTGAGAGTTGTCGGACGTGGTGGCAGGCCGATTCCAGCGCGGCAGGTCACGATCGATCGCCCCAAAGGGCCCTTGGCGAAACTGCTCTGGCCGGCTGAATTTGTTACCGATGGCGCTGGCGAAGTCTGGATTCCCGCCCTCGAAGCCGGCCAGCACACCGTCCACGTCCCCCGAACCAACCGCAGCGGCGAGGCCACCGTCATCGCGCTGCCTGTGGATATCGCCGTGGCCCTCCAGATTCAGATTGATGAAAAGACCAATCCGTAGGGGCTGGGATGTCTTCAGACAGGGCCTATAATTGGCCGATAAGACAGCAGATTCTCTGAAATAGCATTAACTTTTAACGACGACACCACCATGCGAACAATCCTCGTCACCGGCGCAGCCGGCTTCATTGGATCGAACTTTGTCCGGATGCTCCTCAATCGCGGCGAGCGCGCGCGGTTGATCGCCTTCGACAAACTCACCTACGCCGGCAATCTTGGCAACTTGCAGGATCTGCTGGAAGCGCATCCAGACCAACTCGTCTTCGTCAAAGGCGACATCTGCGATGAAGATGAAGTATCCGCCGCCTGGTCGGAATATGGCGTGAATGAAGTCGTTCACTTCGCGGCTGAATCGCACGTCGACCGCTCGATCCTCGGTTCCGGCCCCTTCATCCAGACGAATGTGGTCGGCACGCAGGTCCTGCTCGACATCGCCCGCAACAAGAAGGCCGATAAATTTCTGTATGTTTCGACCGATGAAGTCTACGGCACGCTCCCCGAAGACAAGCCGGAGATCAAATTCACCGAAGAAACGCCCCTTCAGCCCAACAGCCCCTACAGTGCCAGCAAAGCTGCGGGCGATTGCCTGGTTCGCTCCTACTTCCATACCTTCCACATGCCCGTGCTCACCACGCGCTGCTCCAACAATTATGGCCCCTACCATTTCCCCGAGAAACTCATCCCGCTCTTTGTGACCAATCTCATGGAAGGTAAAAAAGTCCCCCTCTATGGCGATGGCCTCAATATCCGCGATTGGCTCTACGTTGAAGACCACTGCGATGCCATCTGGACGGTGCTGAACAAAGGCAAATTTGGCGAAGTCTACAACGTAGGAGGCAACAACGAGATCACCAACCGCGTCATCACGGAAACGCTCATCCGCGAGATGGGCAAAAAATGGGACGACTGCGTCACCTATGTCAAAGACCGTCCCGGCCACGACCGTCGCTACGCCATCGACGCCAGCAAGATCAAACGCGAACTCGGCTGGTCACCCAAATACAAATTCGAGCAAGCCATCAAGACCACCATCCAGTGGTACAAGGACAACGAATCCTGGTGGCGAGCCATCAAAAGCGGCGAGTACCTGAAGTACTACGAAGCCCAGTACGCCGGGCGGTGAAAATAATCTGGGTGGCATGGGCTATGGTATTCCATAGCCCGTGGCGAGAACCGAAGACCACGGGCAAGCGAGTACACTTGCCCATGCCACCCGAAAAATCGGTCGCGACGAAGCGCCTCAATCCCCACGTAAATCATAACAAATCAGTCTCGGTTCAGTCTTATGCAACCGATCCCCCGAATTCTGATTGATATAAAGCAACCCGCGCGACAAAACAGGCGGCGTCCAGCTCTCCCCCGCTGAAAACAACCAGTTTCTCGATTGCACCTTGCAACCGGTTGGCGAAAGATCGAGATAGCATAGATGTCCCCACTCCGTAAAACAGAGCGTCTTCTTATCCACATACAGAAGCTGGCATCGATCGGTGCTCAGCTTGAGAACCCGTTTCTCACCGTCAGGCGTGATGACGTTCTCTGAAAGATCAGGCTCAATGCGCCACTTCTCTTCACCCGTCTTTTGATCCAGACAAACCAGCGGACAATCGCTGGGCCCATGCCCATCCGCCCCGTACAAACATCCATCCAGCGGCAGGGCCGTCATAAAATGCGTGCCGAGCTTATCATTCTCCCAAAGCTGCCTGGCTGAGAGTTTTTTATCTTCTCCCAATTGCAGATCGAGCAGCGTGCCGCCCTTGCCGTAGCATTCCGCGATATAAACCTTGTTGTCAAAAACCACCGGCGCTGAAGCATTGACCGATTCATACCGCCGCCCGCGCCAGGGAAACGAAAAATCAACCGACCCATCCACTGGATTGATGCAGAGCAGCCCTCCCGTCGCAGGCCGCGATTCGCCGCCCGCAAATACAAAAACCCGGCGTTGGTCATGAACGGTCGTAGCAATCGGAGAAGCATAAGAAGGTCCCCAGTCCTTCGGCGCAGGACTGGCCCAGCGCGCCTTGCCGGTCTTGACATCGAACGCGACGACGCAGGCATTCTTCGCCCCCACGTTCATAATCAGCAGATCTTTTTCCAGCAGGGGGGCGGAACCGACACCAAAGAAATTAGGATCAAGTTTGAAGTCCGCCAGAATCTCGCGCTTCCAGAGAATCTGCCCGCTCTTCAAGTCAATCGCATGCAGCTTCCCCTCGACACCCAGCGTAAAGACCAGCGAATTGGCCGTATCAATCACAGGCGTACAGCGGGGCCCATTCGTGTATCCGTAACGATCCTGATATTCGCTCGGATAAACAACCCGCCAAAAACGTTTGCCCGTTTCACGCTCAAGACAATCAACCACTTCCTCATCCTTCAACCGATGAAAAAGAATCAGCCGATCCCCCGCAACCGCCACCGGCGCATAGCCCGACCCTTTCTGTACTTCCCAGACAATCGGCAGGTCTTTCAAGTCGCTGCGAAGATGCGTCTCCGCCGAAAAGGGAGAATGAGATTGACCCAGAAAGCCAGGCGAATCGACTGTAACCGCATCCTTAGCCAGCCCGCGCGGCGCTTTGTGAAACGTTAACTCGGGTTGAGCAGTCGCTTCCGGCTGAGCAATTTGCTTGAGCGTATTGACGATTGGCGGGGCCGGATCAGTAAATTCCGCGGCTGAACTGGTCAGCGTCAACGCCGCAAGAGCGAAGGGAATTAAGCGAAGATAGAAGTTAAAGAATAGCACGGCAAAAGATTTTACCGTCCCGCGATATTCTGACGAGGTCTGCTCCGACAGGTTCCGCGATTATCCGGGTCGCCGCCAAACCTGCGAACCCGGCGTATTTGTCTTTCACTGGCAACTGACAACTAAGAACTGGCAACTCCTCTTCATTTCCCCGGCCTCCCAAACACCTCCACCTCCACATAATGATTCTGCTCATCCGCCGTGCTTCCCTTGCTATAGCAGCGGACATATCGCGCCTTCAGTCCCTTCACCTCAATCAATTTCCCTTCCGAAGTCTCGAAATACTCCCGATCCTTCCCCAGGCCCAACCCGGCTGAGTTATCCTGGTCGTTGTTGAAAACGGTTCGCACATTTTCAATGAAATCCGGATCATCGGCGATCTGCACAACGACATCGCGATAGACGCGCGGCTCGGCGTGATAATGCCAGATCACGATGGCGTAAATCTCGCACGATTTCTGCAGATCGATCTGTGCCCATTGCAGGCCCGAAGCCATTTCCAGCCAGGCGCCATTCGTGCCTTCCTTGGCCCCATCTGTCACCATTTCCGCCGTTCCGCCGACGGGACTGTCATCACTCAGCTTCACCGGCTTTTTCAATGAAAGCAGCTCGACGCCCTTAGGCACCATCAGCGCCGGCCGCGGCTTGCCGGTTGGCTTTTCCACCGTCGTCCCCGCCGGCAGATCCTTAGGCGTCCCCACAAAAAGCGGCTGCGGCAATGCAATTTTCAACTCCACCTTATCCGAGGACTTAGCATCGTCCCCCGCCAGCAGGCCAAGTGGGAAAAATCCAACAAACATCGCAGGCAGAATCATTTTGATGAATCGCATACTTCAAATACTCCACTAAGCACCCAATTGTTTCTCAGCGAATCCGACCTTCCACGCTGACTCCTCTGGAGGCGAGTTCTCTCTGTCTACAACGCATTATCTTACCGCTCAACGCCGTTGTCTTGGAAAAAGACCAATCTCAGGCGCACTTTCAGGACCTTCAAGCTGCTCTCTGAGTTCCGGACTGATCGACCGTAAACGGTAGTATTGGTTGAGTGGATAGACATACGCCAACGTGTGTTTCCAAACCACAGGCTGGATGAAAACCATAGGAATCGCCCAGATCACCAACGTCAGAATCGCCACCGCAATTCGCTGGCGTTTGCGGGCGACAAACGCCTTTCCGACCAGCACACCCAAAATCAAACCGACGACGTGGGCCGTATTGCCGATGTTTCCACCGAACATGTTGACGACGGTACATACGAACAGCCATCCAAACATCGTCTGCACGGTGTATGGATTCGCGGCCTCCGCTGCATCATCGCGCCGGCGCGACATAATCCAAAGAAAACCGAATAGGCCGTAGACAACGCCCGACGCCCCAATACCCCCAATCCCTTTTGACACCAATAGTTGGGCCGCGCTGGACGACATCGCAAAAAAGACATACAGCAACATCGCCACCCAGGGCCCCAGCCAATTATCAATCACGCTGCTGAACCGCACAAACATGACCGCATTAAAAAGAATATGCAGCAGCCCCCCATGCAAAAACGTGCAGGTAATCAGCCGCCAAAGCTCCCCATCCGCCACGCGCCACGGATAAGCGTAGAATTTGGAAAGATCAAACTGCTTATACTCCGCGCCAAAAAACGCAATGAACGCCGCTATCGCAGCGTAGGTGAACATGGGCGGGCCGTTGTCTTCCTGATAATGCATGGAAGGACAGATAGTTTGCCTGCCAATCGGCCATTGGGCAAGTGAAGCAAACTTATGCTGACTGTATAATGAACCCAATGACCTGGCAGCGATCCTTGCATGGAGTTATCACAATTGCGCTCGTAGCATGCGTAATTGCTTCTACCGGATATTTTCTCAATTGGGCTTTCCATTCCCCAACACCGTCAGAATTCGCCGCAATGGCCAGGCCATGGATACCGACCGTGCAGGCCTTTTACGATTACAAGGCCGATCATGGCAAGATGCCCCGGAAACTGGAAGATCTGGTTCCCGACTACCTGCCGTCAGTACCAAACGTGGCCTATCACGACAACGTGTTGATGATCCATCCCAAGGTTCCGCATACACTGATCATCTATTCATTTGTCGAGGGGGAAGAAGGGTGGTCAGCTCAAGGCGAAGAAGGAGTCGGGCCATTGCCCTTACCAAAGATTTATTCGACGCATTCAGTTACAAATCAGCAACCCGGCCACGCTGCGACGACTCGTTCTACCAGCCCACAAACTATCCAGCCTTAATCACTTCATCTGCCACAACAAAAACGCCCACTGATCCGCCTGCTGCTCCTGGCGCTGCCGTTTGGTCGACCCAATCCCATGCCCGGCGTCATAATCAACCCGAAACAGAATCGGCTTCCCGCTGGCCGAATCCGCCTGCAACTTCGCCGTCAATTTCGCGCTCATCCAAGGCTCTACGCGCGGATCGTTAATTCCATGTGTCAGCAGAATCGCCGGATATTTCACGCCCTTTTCCACGTGAACATAAGTGCTCATTTCATACAATCCCTCAAACCCCTCCTTCGTCGTCACGCTGCCAAACTCCGGAATATTTGGCACGCCATTGGTCGTCGTTTCCATCCGCAGCATATCCGTGCAGCCGACGTTGATAATCGCCGCCGCAAAAAGATCAGGCCGCTCCGTCACCGCCCGCCCAATCAAAATTCCACCCGCGCTGCCGCCTTCTCCCGCCAGTTTCGCTTTCGACGTATACCCCTCCTTCACCAGATACTCGCAGCAGGCGATAAAATCCTTCCACGTATTCGGCTTGGTCTTTTTCTGCCCCGCCAAATGCCACTCCTTCCCAAATTCCCCACCACCGCGCACATGGGCGTGCGCCAAAACTCCGCCGCGCTCAAGCCAGGCAATGCTCGTCGCGCTAAAGTGCGGCGATGAAACCATCCCATATCCCCCATACCCACTCACCAGCGTCGGATGCGACCCATCCAGCTTGATCCCCTTCTTATAAATGATCGACAGCGGCACCTTCACGCCGTCGTAGCTCCGAGCCATCACTTCCTTCGATTCAAATTCATCCAAATCATCATATTTCCCCGGCGGCTGAAGCTGCGTATCCGTCAGCGTATTCGTCTTCGGATCATAACTGTAAAGCTTCCCGCCGCGCGTCCAGGAAGAGGTCGCCACCAGCACTCCATCCAGATCAGCCTGCACTGAGATCGCATAACCCGAAGGCATGCCGGCCGGCAATTCAATCGCCTGAGCTTTCGCCCCCGCGCCATAAGGCAACCGCCAGATTCGATTCATCCCCGCATCCAGCACGCCTACATAAAGCGCATCGTGCCCCACTGAAACTGATTCCACGACCGATTCACTGGCCGGAACAACCACTTCACCCTTGGCGAACTCCGGATTCTGTAGACCCACCCGAACCACCTTGAATCGCGGCGCGCCAGCCGAAGTGACCAGATAAACATCATCCCCATGCACCGCAAATCCAGTCACCTCATCGGATACATCACAAATCTTCTTCCAATGCACCTCGCTCCCCTGCAACTCTGAAACAGGCGCGCAATAAAGCGTCAGTTCATTCGCATCCCCATGCTTGACCTTCCCAATGGCAAAATTCGATCCCGTGTTCAACACCACACTCGGAAAATCCGTCTCCGCCAACCCCGATAGACCGTGCTTCATCGAAAGCAGCAGCCGATCCTCGGCCACCTTGCCATTCAACTTATGCAGCATCGCATACGTCTGCTTATAAACCTCCGTCGCTGGCGCGTTCTCCGGCAAATCCCGCCGCCGGCTGTAAACAAACCCGCTCGAATCCGCCAGCCAACTGGGCGGCGTGTAATCCGATTCCATATTCGCAATCGTTTCCCCCACATCCTTCCCCGCTGCCACATCCAGTACATGCAGCACCGTTTGCTCCGACCCCGCGGCCGCTAAACCGTAAGCCACAAACTTCCCATCCGGCGAAGGCCTGCAAAACTCCAACGCAAAATGCTTTCCCGGCTGCGACCACTTCTCCGGATCAACCAGCAACTTCTCCTCTCCAGTCTTCCCATCTTTCCAATACAGCTTGGCCAGATTCTCTTTCGCCATCGTCTTCAGATATTCCATATCCCCGTTGGGCCAGCGGTGCACAATCGAAATCCGATAAGGCGCACCCGCATCCAACTCCCGAATTCGCGCGAGTAGCACATTGCGATCAGGCAGACTATCCAGCACGTGCCGCGCATAATCCGCCTGCCCCTTGATCCACGCCTGCACTTCCGGATCATTCAAGTTCTCCATGTACCGGTAAGGGTCGGTCACTTGCGCGCCAAAGTAAGTATCAGTGACCGGGCGAGCTGGAGCCACTGGCGGTTTCGCTGTCGTCGTGCTTATCGGTTTGGATTGTTCGGTACAAGCCATCGGACAGACGGTTAATCCGCAAATAAGTAAAAAACGAAGAAATGAATTCATGGAGGATCACACGATTGAGACTCCCCAATTCTGTCACAAAGCGTTCAATCGAGTTTGGCAATCTATCGGGTCGAGGCCACTGCGCCCAGCAGGTTGCAGCAGTCAAATGTATGAAACATTCACCGATTTATTATAAATTGCGAAACATAGCCCCTTTGTGCCAAGAATTACACCTCTGCAATCGATGTAAAAACATATTAATTTGCCGCAAAAAGGCGGTCTGAACAGCCTGCGAACCCCAAAAACCCGGATTTTGCTTGCCAAATCGGCATATTTTGATTATTACTATCTTTTAGCGTCCAGAATTGTCGGTGGGAGGGTCTGTATCCATCGCCCATTTCAGACGCTGAACCATATCCGGTACGTGGGCCAAATGCGTGCCGATTTTAGGTCCAACTTGTGGAGAGTGGGATGAGTCAAGCGAGTGGAAGTGGTCGTCGCGCCACCGGTGCGCGGGGTTTTCGATCTGCTTACAATCCGGGGCAGCGTTTTGCTGCGGTGCTATCGCTCATGGCGATGGTCTGGTATTCCGCCTTGCCTGCTGGCGCTGCGGTGAATTACTGGCAGCAAACCGCCAATCCCCCACCCAATTCCATCTGGGACAACATCGATAACTGGCTGGCGGGCATCCCCACGGCCACCAGTGATGCGATCTTCCCAACGCCTATTCCAGCGACAGGTGGTGCGATCACCCTCGTCAATGGCGATCTGGCCAACTCTCTCACTTTCCGCGACGCCTATACCCTCAGCGGCGGAAATCTCACCCTCACCAGCGGACTGATTACCGTCGCGCCCTCCTCCACCGCGACGATCAACTCCGCTCTCATCGGCACTGGCGGCATCACTCTCGCGGCGAACAACGGCCTAGCTGATCCGGATTCGCAAATCGGCGGCGGCACGCTTGTCCTGGGCGGTACTAACACCTACTCCGGTCTAACCACTATCAATTCTGGGATCCTCAGCATCAGCAGCGCCACCAACCTCGGCGATGCCTCAGCGACCAATTCACTCGTCCTGGCCGGCGGCACCCTCCGTAGCACCGGCGCTACCGTCGACCTCGGCACGACCCGTTCGATCCTTCTGGGCACCGGCGGCGGCATCCTCTCCACAGGCACCGGCAATACCCTCACGGTCTCTGGCGCTCTTAGTGGCACGACTGCCCTCGGCGTCACTGGCGGTGGCACCGTCATCCTCGGCGCGGATAACTCTGGTTACAGCGGCGATGTTACCGTAGACTCCATCGGCGGCACCACCAACTCCCTCCTCCGCCTTACCAACAACAACGCTATCACCGGCGGGACCGTCACCCTCAAGCAGGGCACCATCGCCGGTGGTACTGGTACACAACTCGATCTGGCGAATGTCACCATTGGTTCGGGCGCGACACTGGTCATGAATTCCAATGTGGGCGGCAACTTCCGCTCGCAGCTCGGCGTCAGCACCGGCAACTCGATCTGGAACGGTGCAGTCACCTTGAACGGTGATGGACTGGATCAATTAAGTCCCGCTTCGGGCGCATCACTCACGATGAATGGAGCCATCACTGGCAGTGCCGGGTTCACCGGCACGTTGTTCATTCGTGGAGCCGGCACCGGCACCATTAACGGCGCTGTCAACATTCCCAATGGCACGTTGAACAAAACCGATGGTGGAACTTGGACCATCAATTCGGGCGTGACCGCCGCTGCGGTCCAAGTCTCAGATGGCACCATGAAACTGGGCGCCAGCAACATTCTTCCCTCCGGCATTGCTCTTACCGTTGGCCAAGCCAGTGGCACCAGTGGAACCTTCGATCTGAATGGTTTTGACCAGTCCTTCGCCGGAGTGCAGGTTGCCACCGGCTCAACCGGAACTGAGCGCATCGTCAACAGCGCTGCGGGTCTTTCCACCCTGACCCTTAACACCGCGGGCAATGGCACATTTACTGGTGTTTTCGGCAACACCAATGCGAATAACCTGAAATTGGTGCTGAATCTGACCGGCACCGAGACATTCACAAGTTCCAGCTCCTATACCGGCGGAACCGCGCTCAACAGCGGCACGCTGAAAATCGCCAACGTCGGCGCTTTGGGCACCGGCGACACGACCGTCGCCAGTGGCGCGGTGTTGGACACCAGTCCTCTTGCAGGCGGCAATGTCTCTGGAAACATCATCCTCAATGGCGCAACCCTTCAACACAGCGTTCCCAATCAGTTGGCCTTTGCTACCGGCAAAGGCGTCAACGTTTTGGCTGACAGCACCATTAACGTTGCCAGGCCCGGTCCGATCGGAAAAGTACTCCTTGCAGGCGGCCAGCTTTTGAGCAGTGGGGGCGTTACGCTCACCAAAACAGGCGGGGGCGATCTGCAACTGTCGGGTGCGAATCCGGGTTTTGCGGGTTCGCTCAATCTGAACGGCGGATTCCTGGAAGTTCAGAATTCAGGTGCCTTGGGCAGTTCTCCGGGCGTCACGATCAATAACGGCGGCGAATTGCTTCTGACGGGCGGGGGAGTCGCAACCAGTGCCCCGGCGAACGTTTTCAACACACCGCTCACGCTAAACACCGGAGCGACAATCAGCAGTAACGGCATCGGGCAGACGGATTTTCAGGGGCCGATCAATGTTGCGGGCAATTCCACCATTGCTCTTCGCTATTTCCAGACCAGGACTTCCCCCGCGCAGACTAAGATCAGCGGAACGATCTCCGGCACTGGAAACCTAACCGTGGCCGGAACGCCAATGATCACGATTGGCGGCGGCGGCTTTAATCCAACTGTCTCGAGCGTACTGGTGAGCGGCAATAACTCCGGTTATTCCGGCAACATCACCATCAGCCACGATGCGCAACTGCACGCGGTGCAGGGCTCTAGTAATGACGCCCTGGGTTCTGGAGCAATTAACCTCAATGGCGGCATGCTGAGCATCACCCCGCAGATCACCTCTGCCGGCGGCACCGCTGGCTTCCTCGCGAAATGGGCGCTAAGCCCGTCGCTAATCTCAAACGGCATCATCGGCGGATTTGATTTTGGCTTTAACAACACCGGGAGCGGTCTGACCAGTCAAAATCTTTCCATCACCGCCTCGGCCATCACCACCCCCGGCACCATCAACACCGGCGACATGACCGTCGCCGGCAATCGTCCCGCCGCCATTAACAGCTCGAATAACTTCGGCATCGTTTATTCAGGCATCCTCAAGATCAATACCGCAGGTCCGTATGTCTTCAGCCCCGGCAGCGACGACGGCACGATCGTCACCGTCGACGGCATGGTGGTCGGCCCGAACGATTTTTCTCAGGGCGTAACGACGCGTTCGGGCGCAATCAGTCTCAATGCCGGCCTGCATAGTGTGGTCGTCCGTTACGGTGAAGGTGGCGGCGGTACTTCGGCAACTGTTAACTACGTTGGCGCGGATACCGGCAACGCGGCTGTTTTGCTGGGGAGCGTCGCGGGAACCATCACCACTCCCAGCACCATCTCCAATATTCTCGGCACCGCCACCATCGACAACAACATTTCCACCGCCGCCGGCAAAGTCTCGACCATCGACTTGGCTGCGGCGAATGTCACCAGCACCGGCACGCTGAGTCTCGGCACCGGTTCAACGCTGCAAATTACCGGTCAGACTGGCAGCGAAACGTTCACCCAGCAGGGCGATGTCACGATCAACGGCGTTGGCCGCATTGCAACCCATCTGACCGATATCGACGGCTCGAACGTCGGTGTGCAGAACCAGAGCGCCGGCGCTGATATGGTTATCACCGGCAATATCAATGAAGCCACCCCCGGCAGCACCTTCATCAAGACCGGTGCCCGCACCCTGCAAGTCAATGGCACCTTTAACAACACCGGCGGAATTGTTCTCCGCGGCGGCACACTGCTGCTCGCCAATCCGGCGGGCGGAGCCATTCCTGACACCAGCAATATCACGCTGGGCGATGGATCGGGTGCCGAAGACGTCGCCATCACCCTTGGCGCAAATAACCAATTGCCGTCGTCCCTCGTGCTCAAATTCAACAACCGTGATCGCAATGCGAAACTGAACCTCAACGGGTTCACGCAGACGATCACCGGTTTTGATGCGGTCGGCCGGCTGGCGATCATTCAAAATCTTGAGGCCAATGGATCTGGCACTGGCACGCTTATCGTCAATAACGCGACCGATACCACATTCGCTGGGCTCATACGCGATCAAAGCGGTACCTTGGCTTTGACTAAACAAGGCGCCGGTACCCTGACCCTCAGCGGCAACGGAATGTTGCAGACGAATCTGGCAGTTTACACGGGCACTACCACAGTTTCCCAGGGTAAACTGCTCCTGCTTGACCAAAGCGCTTTCAACTCCCCCGTTGTTCTCAACGGCGGTTCCCTTGAATTCCAGCAGAACTTCGGACGCAACAACACTTATGGAAAGGGCGTTACCGATAACGGCCTCGGATTCACCAAGTCAGGCCAAGGCGCACTGGTTCTAAGCGGCAACAGCACTGTGACCGGCACGGTCAACGTCGCTGGCGGCGCGATGGTTATCCAGGGAGCGATCGGAAACAATACCGTTCTGCCGGGCGCTTCAATTAACGTCTCTGCAGGCGGCCAACTCGACCTTTATGGTGCCGCCGGTGTGTCAACCTACAATAACAACGTGACGCTCAACGGCATCACCCCGGGCGGCGCAATCGCCGGCGCTGTCAGCGGCGGTACGATCGACAACACCCTCAGCGGAACCATCACCCTTGCCAAGACCAGCAATGTCAGCACCGGCTGGGCCGACAAAACTTTCCGCATGACCGGCCCAATCACTGGCCCTGGTGGGTTGCAGTTCGACAAGATGTTCTACACCCAGCAGCCACCTGTTTTCCAGGTGAATAACGCCGCCAATGACTATGCCGGCGGCACTACCATCAACGCGGGCACGGTTTACTTCACTGCCGGCCTCCCCGCTGCGGGCAATCTCAAGTTCGGTGGGTACTTCACACAATCCAGCCTTGGAACGCTCAGCGGCCCGAATCTTGCCTTGGGCACCAATGGCATCACCGGCGGCTTCACTCGCGCCATCGGCACGGGCGATGGTCAGGTCTCCTTCGCGGGTGAAGGTGGCGGCTTCAGCGCCATCGGCGGCACGCAGACCGTCAACTTCGGTGGAGCAAACGGCCAGGTCGATTGGGGCGGCGCGGGCTTCAGCGCCAACGCGGCCCTCTGGTTCAACGGCAGCAACAGCCTCGGCGGCGCAAGCGCTTTCAACGCCGACAGCGAAGTCAATGTGACCAACGATATTCTCCTCAGCAACGGCGGCATGCGCCGCGTCTTCGTCGTCGACAACAACGGCTCAACCACCGACCAGGCCCGTTTCTCCGGCGTCATCTCCGGCACCGGTGGCCTCATCAAAGACGGTGGTAACTCCGCGGGTGGCGCTGCCGTCGGCGGACGACTCATTCTCAGCGGAGCTAATGCCAACACCTATAGCGGCGTCACCGATGTCATCGGTGGCGTGCTTGCTCTCTCCAAGACCGCTGGCGTCAATGCGGTCAGCGGCGATCTTTTCATCGGCGGTGTCCAGAACAACGGCACCCGCCGCATCGTCTACCTTGGCGCTAACGAACAGATCTCTGATACTGCCAACGTCGCCCTCATCGGCTCCAATGCCAACAACGGCGACCTCCGCCTCTTCGGTTTCAGCGAAACCATCGGCAGCCTCAGCGATCGCAGCGGCGGCGGTATTGTTGAAATCGCTGAAAACGGCGACACCGGCTTCTTAAACGTCCCCATTGGCGCGACCGCAGCCAGCACCCTGACTGTCGGCGGCAACAACACCGACGCCTTCTACAACGGCTTCTTCCGTAACAACGGCGGCGGCACCACCGGCTCCCTGTCGCTGACCAAAATCGGCACTGGCACACAGACTATTTCCGCTGGCCAGCAAAGCGGTCAAGGCAATGCCAGCTACAACGGCCCGACTCTTATCAACGCTGGCACCCTCCAATACGCAAATCTCACCACATTCAACTCTGTCCCAACTATCGCCCCGGGCGCTAACCTAGCCTTCCTTGAAAACATTGCCCAGACCGCCACCTTCGGTCAGATCATCGGTGGCGGCGGTAATGTCATCAAGAATGGCCTAGGCACTGTCATTCTCAACCAGGTCAACACTTACGGTGGCACCACCACCGTCAACGGCGGCACCCTCCAAATCACCAATACTCAATCCGCCAATGCCACCGGCGGTTACATCGTCAACAACGGCGGCACGCTTCTCATCGGCAACGGTACCAACGCTGGCGTCCTCTCCAATAACAACAACATCACCGTGAACGCTGGCGGCATCGTCGCCTTCACCCGAAACAATGCCTACGGCTACACCGGCATCATCTCCGGCGCAGGCAACGTCGAAGGACGCACCGGTGGCGGTGTCATCACCCTCTCCGGCGCCAACACCTACACCGGCTCCACTACTGTCACCGGCGGCACAGTCGTACTCGCGGGTAGTGGAATCTCTGGCGGCGGCTTGAATGTCCGCACCGGTGGTACGCTCACCCTCGATTTCGGCCAGGCTAACTCCAGCGCCACCGATCTCGTGGCCCCAACCGCCCCAGTCACTCTCGGCATCAACACCTTCGTCAACGCCGCCCCCGGCGGAACCCTCAACATCAACGGCGCTGCCGCTGGCACCAATGCTCAGACCCTCGGCAACGTCTCTATCAATCGCGGCGTCAATAACATCAACCTGAACGTCGGCGCAGGCGGCACCCTCGCTGCCAATTTCGGCACCTTCACCGGTTCGACCGGCGGCATCCTCAACCTCGGCCTCCCCGCTGGCGCAACCGCCACGACGACCTCCACCGGCATCGGTGGCATCCTCGGCGGCTACGCCATCACCGGCGGCAACAGCTACATCGCCGTCGATGGCACCGGCAACCTCACCGCCCTCGCTGTGGGCACCGCCGACACCTATGGCCCCGGCGTCAATACGGACGTCGTCGCCGGCGGCGCTGGTGCAAGCACCAACAGCATCCGCTTCAACACCGCAGCAGCCAACACGGTCACTTTCACCGGCAACAATTCCATCGATTCCGGCGGCATCCTTGTCACCTCGAATGTCGGAAATAACTCCAGCACCCTCACCGGCGGCACGATTACTGCGGGCGCCAACAATGGCATCTACATTGTCCAGAACAACACCGCCAACACCCTCAATATCTCTTCAGCCATCGGCGACGGCACCGGCCCGACCAACGTCACCAAGGCCGGCGGCGGTACTCTTATCCTCAGCGGCACAAATGCCTACTCCGGAAACACGATTGTCGCCCAGGGAACTCTCGTTACGCTCGGCACCACCGGCGGCGGCAACGCCCAGGCGCTCGGCGGCGCTACCCTGCAGATCGGCGACGGCGCCAACAACGGTATCCTGCCAAACTTCGGCCCCAACGCCGGTACCGTAGTCATCTCCAACGGCTCCGACCAAACCCTGTCCACTCCCTTTAACGCCAACAACAATTTCAATTTCATCGCCAACGCCCTGAGCAATGGCTCTAGCTTCCAGACCGGCACCTTCCAGAAGACCGGTCCCGGAACGCTCACCATCACCAATGCCCTGATCGCCGCCAACTTCCACCCGCGCGCGGGCACCACGATTATCGATAGCGGCGGCAACGTCCAAAGCAACGGCTTCGCCAGCATTGGTCTGGCTAACGGCGAAAATGCCACCCTCACCATCAAGGGCGTCGGCAAATACCTCGTCAATGCTGACATGAACGTCAGCGACCAGAATTCCAGCCGCGGCACCATGAACGTTCAGGATCAAGCCATCGTCAGCGCCGCCAACCTCTTCGTCGGCAAGACCGGCACTTCTGTCGGCGTGGTCAATCAGACCTTCGGCACGGTAAATAACGTCGGCGGCAGCAATGACTGGCGCATCGGCGGCAACGGCACCAACAGCGCCGATACCGGCGCATACGGCGTCTACAATCTTTCCGCTGGCTCCTTTCAGACCGCCCGAAATTTCCAGATCGGTGCTTCGGGCATCGGTGTCTTCAATCAGACCGGTGGCACTGTCAATGTGACTGGCGGCTTCAACGTGGTAGGTCGTTACGTTGGCGGCAACGGCTTGCTCAACATCAGTAACGGCACCTACACCAACACCACCACCAACCATATGATCATCGGTGAAGGTGGGTCGGGCGTCGTCAACGTCAGCGGCGCTGGCCAGCTGCTGTTCACTGCTGCAGGCGGAGCAATCAGCCTTGGGTCGAACAACGGTGGTCCCGGTGCTGGCGTTCTCAATCTCCTCTCCGGTGGGTTGGTTGTAGCGCCTCAGATTCTCGATGAGAAAAATGGTCCCGCCGACGGCAGCAGCATCGTAAACTTCAACGGCGGCACGCTCCGCGTCACTACTGGCTCAACCTTGGCCGGTACGTACATGGGCGGCCTCACCAACTCCGTCATCTACAACGGCGGCGCATTCATCGATACTAACGGCGTCAACACCACCATCGCCCAGCCGCTCCTCGCCCCCACCGGCAACAGCATCTCCGGCATCGCCGTCGGCACCGGCGGCAGTGGCTACGTCGGCGAACCCATCGTCAAGATCACCGGCGGCGGCGGCACCGGCGCTACCGCCCGCGCCATCGTCTCCGGCGGCGCTATCACCGGCTTTGTCATCACCAGCCCCGGCAGCGGTTACACTTCTGATCCCATCATCACCATCCTCGGCGGCGGACCCACGGTCGCTGCCACCCCCGGCGCAGTCACCAGCGCACCTGCCGATTCCAGCGGCGGCCTGACCAAGCTCAATACCGGTACGCTGACCCTCACCGGCACCGGCATCTCCACCCTCGCCACCACCGGCGCAGTCCAGCAAACCTACGGCGGTGCGACCAGCGTCAACGGCGGCACCCTCACCCTCGATTTCACCGGTTTTACCTCCGCCAACACCGCCAACGTTATTAACAACCCCAACGGCTTCCTGAACCTCGGCGGCGGCACTCTCAACCTCTTTGGTCATGCCAACGCGACTGCCATCTCCACCCTCGTCGCCTCGACTACCAGCGGCAGCAACTCCGTCACCCTCACCACCGGCGCTACCACTTCACTGGTAGTCGGCCAAGCCGTCTCCGGCCTCAACATCCCCGCTAACTCAATCGTCTCCTCCATCACCAGCGGCACCGTCTTCACCATCAATCAAGCCGCCACCGCAACCGCCACCGGCACCGCACTCACCGCCAGCGGCGGCAACTTCACCTCCAGCCAGACCTTCGCCTTCACCACCATCAACCCCGGCGCTTCTGCGATTACAGCCACCCCAGGCGGGGGCACTACCCTGAACCTCGGCATCCTCTCCCGCGCGGGGGGCTCGGTTGATATCCCCTCCAATATCACCGTCACCACGGTTACTCCCAATAATTTTGGCAGCACGATCATCGGCGGCTACGCGACATACGGCGGCGGTGCAAATTGGGCGAGCAGCGCCGCCCCGGGCGACTTTGTCACCCCAGGGAACATCACAGCTCTTTCCTCCTACATCAATGACACTTGGGCTGCTGGAAACAATACCACCGTCACTGCCAGCACCTCGCAAGCCGGTATCACCGACAGTCTTCGCTTCAATAACAATGGCGCGTTCACCGTGACGCTCAGCGGAACCACAACGATCAATACCGGCGGCATTCTCATCACCCCCAGCGCCCTGGCCAGTAACAACACCATCACCGGCGGAACGCTGCAACCCGCTTCCGACGTTGATCTGGTCATAAACCACTACAACACTGGCACCTTCACCATCGCCTCGATCCTGGGACCCAACGGCAACGGTGCGGTAGTCAAAGCCGGCCCCGGCACGACGATCTTCAGCGCCGCTAACACTTACCTCGGTAATACCGTCGTCGGCGCGGGCACCCTTCGCCTTGGCAACGCCGCCGCCATCCCCAGCGGCGCGGGCAAGGGCGATGTCCTCGTCAATGCGGGCGCTACCCTCGACCTGAATCAGCAAAGCCCGACTATCAACAGCCTCAGCGGCTATGGCACCGTCACCATCCAGACTGCCCCCTCCGCGTCCACTACCTACACCCTCACCGAAGGCGCAAGCGGAACGAGCTCAACCTTCAACGGCGTCATCAACAACAACGGCAACGCCGTCATCGCCCTTACCAAGACTGGCGCAGGCACGCTGACCTTGGCCAATCTGGCTGCCGGAAGCTTCACCGGCGCAACCACGATCAGCGGCGGTGCGATCGACATCGCTACTCCGCTGGCTTTGTCCAACAACACCACCGTCAACGTTAACGTCACCAACGGTCTCAAGTTTGATACCACCGTGCCGGTCATATCAGCTCTGGCCGGTAACTCAGGCTTCGCTCTCCAAACTCAGGCCGGTGTCCCAGTCCAACTCACTATCGGCAATAACAACGCTGGTGCAACCTACAGCGGCGGTCTCACCGGCCCCGGCACTCTTATTAAGAGCGGAACCGGCTCCGAAACCTTCACTGGCGCTAACCTGAACACCGGCGGCCTTGTCGTTAATGCCGGAACCATGATCCTTCAAGGCAATGACTCCGGCGCTAGTGGTCTGCTAGTCGTCAACAACGGCGGCCTGCTGCAACTTAACAATTCCAATTCCCTCTATGGCTCCAGCGGCCGTAACCTCCTCGTCGCCAATGGCGGCATCGTCACCCCGCAGGCCTACACCGCTAACACGGGCTCAACGGGCTTTGGCACCAAAGCCGCTCCCCAGATCCAAACGTTGCTTGATCGAATGGACCCTGGCTCAACCGGCGTTCTCGCTCTGCAAGCCGATGCCAGCATGCAACGGGCCTTCAGCGAAAACCTTGACTTCAGCTCCAGCGGCCAAGTCTCCCTTGGCTCGACACTGACCACCACGTCCGGCTTGGGCAACTCGCCCGTGCAAGTCACCGGCGTCATCACCCCCAACGGCAACACTTACCGCCTTGGTGGTGGCGGCGGCCGTCTCGCTCTTCCCAACTCCGCCTCGCTGGCTGGCAATAACAACCTCGTCACATACGGTGGTGGAAACGTTAACGGCCTGTTGTTCCTCAACGGCAGTTACAGCTTTACCGGCAGCACAACCCTCAATGGCGCCACGATCAATAACGTCCAAACCGGAACGACAATCATTACATCTCTTGCTGATGGCGGCAGCCCAAGTTCAATTGGTGCCGGAAGTGCCGACGCCAGCAATCTGGTTCTCAATCAAGGTGTTTTGCAGTACGTCGGTAATGGTTCGTCCACCAACCGCCTCTTTACCCTAAGCAACACCCCGACTCTCCTGGATTCCTCAGGCTCGGGCCCTGTCAACTTTACCAACACCGGCCCCATCGCCTTCCTCAATAGCGGCGCTCGCACCCTCACCCTCCAGGGCAACAACACCGGCGCGAACACCATCGCCGCCGCCATCGGAGACGCCGTCAACGTCGCTGGCACCAGCGGCAACCTTGGAAGTGGCGCAACCGCCATCACCAAAAACGGCAACGGCACCTGGATCCTCAGCGGCAACAATTCCTTCAGTGGTGGCGTCACCATCAACAACGGCGTCCTGCAAATCGTCAGCCCCGCTTCTCTGGGCACCAGCACTGTAAACGGCGCAGCTTCCATCCTCGTGAATGGCAGCGGCGCTGTGGCGCTTGGATCAGCCTTCAACGGCTCTCTCCAGTCCACCCTCAACCGCATCTCCCCCCTGTCGAGCGGCACCGTCGCCCTGATGGCTGACACCAACGAAAACCTCAACCTTGATGGTGGTTCAGCCGGTGCGGGTCTCCCCGGCGTCTTCCTTGGCGCAACCGGCAACGTCACCTACACCGGAAACCTCACCCCCTTCGGCCAGCAGTATCGCCTGGGTGGCGGTGGTGGCACTCTCACCTTACCCAATGGTGGTCTTACCGGCCCTCGCCAGCTCACCATCGGTGGCGGCGGAGCAGGCGCATCCTTCGTCAATAATGCCAACCTCAACGGCTCCGTCGTTCTCGGCGGCACCAGCGATTACACCGGCGGCACCGTCCTCAGCTCCGGCGCTATCCTCAGTGCCACCAACCTCGCAGCCCTTGGCAGCGGCCCCCTCAAGTTCCAGGGCGGCTTCTATCGCGCTGTCGATAACACCGACATCACGCTCTCTTCCGATGGCGTCACCCCGCGCGATATCCGCATCGGGCCTGATAGCACCGCTGCGGTCACCGCCGCAAATACCGCTAACATCGATGTCGTCGGCGGTGTCACCACCACCTTCAGCCAGACTCTGGGCCAAATGCCCTTCTATGGCTCCAACCAGACTCAGGCCTCTCTCACCAAGTGGGGCGCTGGAACCCTCATTCTGGCTAACGGCTTGACCCTTGGATCCTCGGGCGGAACTGCCTCCTCCAACTCCGGCACCCTCATCGTCGAGCGCGGCACCCTCTCCATCCTCGCCAATCCCACCAATTACAACGGCAATATCCAGATCGGAAGCAATAACGGCGGCGTCGGCACGCTCAAGCTCGGTGCCAACAACGTCTTTGCCAACACCCCCGCCCAGTTCACCTCTGGCTCTATCATCGATGTCTACAACGGCTCCACGCTTGATCTCAATGGCTTCAGCGACACCATCCGCCAGGTCCGTGGCATGGGCGCTATCGTGAATACCGGTGCGGGAAGCCCCACCCTTACGACAGGTACCGTCGCGACCGAAAACATCGTCTTCGCTGGTAACCTGTCGGGCAACTTTACCCTCAAACGCGCCGGCAATATCGGCGTCCAGTTCGGCGCTGGCGCGGCGGGCGTGAATAACAGCGGCATCGAGCTTTGGAACAACTACAACCCCAACTTCACCGGCAAGTTCGTCGCTGACGGCGGCGGCATCCGCTTCCGCGCCGATGGCACCCTCGGTTCCACCAGCGAACCGCTCGTCGCTGATAAAGTCACCCTTGATAACGGCGGCGTCCTCTACTCCGCCGGCGGCGTACCGCTCGTCCTGGGCGCTAACCGCGGTATTACCCTCGGCAGCGGCGGCGGCATGATCTGGGCCTTTAACAGCAACCCGCTGGTCGTTAATGGCCCCATCACCGGCCCCGGAATGCTCACCATCGCTGACGACAGCGGCACCGTCCTCCTCGGCAGTGACAATAACAACTACGCTGGCGGAACCCAGATCAACAGCAACGGCGGCAGCCGCGGCATGCTCGTCATCGGCACCGGCGGCACGACGGGTTCTCTCCCCGCGGGCAATGTCACCTTCGCTTCCCCGGTCAGCCTCCCCAATGGCCGCCTCTACTTCTTCAAATCCAGTGACATGACTGTGCCCAACAATATCAGCGGGCCTGGTCTGATCATCCAATTAGGTGCTGGCACGACCACCCTTACTGGCAACAACACCACCAATCAAACCACGATCGTTGAAGGCGGCAAGCTCCGCGTTGATTTCACCGGTGGCAACACCCCCATCGGCACCGATACTCAGTTGACCATTGCTGGCGGTGACTTTGAATACGTCGGCCCAGCCGGCGACAACACACTCCGCCTTGCCACCCTTAACAACAATTTCGGCGGTAACTTCTCGCAGTTCGCCAACGGCAACACCGGCGATACCAACATCATTTCCACCTACGGCGGCTCGGGAAATCAGAAGCTGCTGTTTGGCGGAAATGCCCGCACCGGAACTGCCGGTACGGTTAACTTCATTACCAATGGCGGCAGCAACGGCACCACCAACAGCATCTCCTTCGCCAGTGGCCCAGGGGCAAACAATGCCATGGGCGCTGCTTACTACTTCAACGGTGCTGACTTTGCTGCCTACGATCTCGGCGACTTCGTCCGGGCCGCCAACTTCGGCTCGGATGCCAATACCTCGCTCAACGCCTTAACCAGCGGTCGCTTTGCAAAACTCACCGCTCCGATCACCAATGCTGCCGCTGTATCAATGGCCGGCATTGAATTCTCCGGTTCCAACAACAACCTGACCATGGCTGCTTCTGCCGCGCTGACCATGAACGGCAATCCCGGCGGTCTGCTTAAGAGCGGCGGCGGTCAATCCATCATCGGTGGTGGCACTGGCGCAACCCTCAGCAACAACAGTCAGGAACTTATTGTCCGCACCGACAGCGCAACCGACACCCTGCGGATTGACATCCCCATCACCGGCACCGCTGCCCTTACCAAGAGCGGCGCTGGCACTCTCGTCCTCTCCGCCGCCAATACCTATGTCGGCACCACCTTCATCGATAACGGCACTATCCTGCTCACTGGCAATGGCGTGATTGGTTCCGCGGCGAACAGCTCCAATATTATCCGCATCGCCAACTCCGCCAGCTCGACCGCGACCCTCACGATCGACAGCCCCTCCGCCAGCATCATCGCTGGCAACAATACCCAGGGCGACACCCTCCGCGTCGGTGAATCTGGCAATGGCACCGTCAATCAGTCCGCCGGTACCGTCAATGCCAGCCAATTCCTCACCCTTGGCGAAAACATGGGTTCAACCGGCACCTACAACATCAGTGGCGGAACGCTCAACGTGAAGAACGTTGATGCCGTCACCCAGGCGCTGCTAGTGGGTCGCGCCGGCACGGGTACCCTCAACATCAGCGGCAACGCAGTTGTCAATGTGAAGAACGGCGCACAGGTGCAACTGGCCGCTGGCGTGTTTAACTCCGCCACTACCTACCAGGCTACGGTCGCCAATAACGGCCTCTCCACTGGAGTCGGCACGATTACCCAGACCGGCGGCACCTTGCAGGTCGACGTCAAGAATGGCGGATACCAGAGCAACGTCTATGGCGCTGTGATCCTCGGCGTCGATGGCGCTGGCACTTACAACCTCAACGGTGGTACTCTCATCTCCCCGGTGATCGCCCGCGGCCATGGCACCGCCAACTTCAACCTCGGCGGCGGCACCATTAAGGTCCCCGTCTTTGACCCCAACAACGCCCGCAGCCTGCCGCTCTCCATCCTTAATATCGATCTGCCCATGAATCTGACCGGCACCGGCGCTGGCAAGGGCACGATCGACACCAACGGCAGCGACATGACGGTCACCGGCGCGCTCTCCGGCACCGGCGGCATCGCCAAGAACGGCGCTGGCACCCTCACCATCATTGGTTCGGGCAGCTACGCCGGCGGCACCGACATCAACACCGGCACCGTGGTCAGCTCTGGTAACAGCCTGGGCACGGGCACCGTGAACGTTGGTGCAAACGGCACCCTGCAACTTCAGGGTCTTCAGCAGGGCCTGCTTGCCAAGTTCTATGCCCTCAATCACACCGACATTAACCCCGCAGTCACCTCTGGCAGCGCCAACGTCGCTACCGAATTCACCAGCCTCGATAACTTCAAGAGCTACCTTGCCGGTGGTCCGCTTGTCGCTGTCGAATCTACCGCTGCCCGTGGCAAAGTCTCGGTCAACTACCTTGAAAATGGCGGCGGCAACCAGATCAGCGCTATCCCGCCTGCCCTTCGCCAATTGACCGATGGTCAGTTGCCTTTCATCGCCGACATGAGCGGTAAGTTCAATGCACCGGTCGCTGGTGACTACACCTTCCAGACCCGCAGCGACGATGCCACGGTTGTCTTCATCGATGGCCAGGCCGTTGTTGATAACAACCGCGCTCAGGGCCAGACCAACCGTGCCGGCACCATCAACCTCACCGCCGGCCTGCACGATATCACTGTCGGTTACAATGAAGGCGGTGGTGGTTCGGGCTTCTCAATCGGTGTCACGGTCGCCGGCCAGGGTCAGTCCTTCCTGATCGGCAATGAGTTGAATATGTCCAACGCCCTCCTCAGCTACGGCAGCGACACCCTCACCATCGGCTCGCTCGCTGGAGCTGGCACCACCAACCTTGGTGCTGGCACGCTGATCACCGGCGGCGACAACAGCGACACCACCTACGCCGGCGTCATCACCGGCACCGGCAATCTCACCAAGCAGGGCACCGGCACCATGACCCTCACCGGCGCTAATACTTACACCGGCACCACGACCATCTCCGCCGGCACCCTGCAGGTTGGCAATGGCGGCACGACCGGGAACCTTGGAACCGGCCCCGTTACCAACAATGCCTCGCTGGTTTACAACCGCTCCGATGACATCATCGTCTCCAATGCCATCTCTGGCACCGGCTCCCTCACTCAGGCTGGCGCTGGAGCCCTCCTCATCAATTCCAATCAGTCCTACACCGGCGCGACAGTCGTCAACGCCGGCACCCTCGATGTCACCGGCGGCTCGATCGCTTCCAGCAGCGGCGTGACCGTCAATACCGGCGGCACCTACAACGTGGGTTCCAGTCAGACCATCAAGTCCCTCACCGTCAACGACGGCGGCCTCACCCGCCTCGCCGCTGGCAGCCCGCTCAAGATTCTCACCGTCGGCACTGGCGCGACGCCCACCCCCGTCGCCACCAATGGCACCGGCAAGATCGATCTGAACACCCACGCGATGGTCGTCGATTATTCCGCTGGTGATGATGCCGCCGCGGCCGCCTCCGTCCGCTCCCAGATCATCAAAGGTTACAACGCCAGCGCTCCGGGCGCGGGCGATGGCGACTGGAAAGGCACGGGCATCACCTCAAGCGATGCCGCCCTGACTTCCGGCCACGCTGTCGGCTATGCCCTCTCCAGCGAAGTGCTGAACATCAGCGGCAATCAGACTGGCGACTTCATGGGTCAGACGGTCGATGCTTCCTCCGTGCTCGTCCGAACCACCCTCAACGGCGACTCCAACCTCGACGGCCTGGTCGGCTTCCCCGACTTGGTCGCCGTCGCCCAGCACTATGGCCAGAATGATGGTCAGGCCACCTGGTTCGGCGG
>JADMIO011294149.1_pt1 | contig 76485 bp, 56 predicted proteins | sample 8958161 | NCBI WGS metagenome assembly JADMIO01 (sample SAMN16585339, study PRJNA669376) | soil metagenome | isolation source: Crop rotation soil | place: USA: Cullars Rotation, Alabama | collected 2011
CGCGACAACTTGTCCACGTGGAATTCTAAGCTTAGGATCCCAATGTGCTGGAAAGCAGGTTAAAGCCTTTGCGGATAACGGACGACTGGAAGGCGCCATTACCCACAGCGCCGGATTTGCGCCGATGCCGCAGGGAGGCAGCAAGCTTCCGGCATGTACCATCAGCAGGATCTCTGCCTGGATTGATCAGGGTGCGCCTGATAATTAATTTTAAAGTAATTTATGAAAATGTATAAGAAAATAATCATCATCGTGCTCCTTTGCTTTGGAGTTGCAGGGACCGTAGGAGCCTACCTTTATTTTAAACCTGCCAGAAGCTACCGTAATTCAAAACCTGAGCTGACGGTGGCAGCCCGGGAGATCATCCATGACTATGCAACGGGTGAAATGACTGCCAATCAGAAATACCTGAACAAAGTGGTGGAAGTACATGGCATTGTCAATGATATCTCCGAGGATGACCTGGGCGTTGCCAACATCAATCTTTCGTTCGACAATGAGATGGCAATGGTTTCATGCAGCATGGATACAACAGTTAAAGCGGATTTCTCCGAAATAAAAAAGGGAGACTTTGTCAGGATTAAAGGCCTGTGTACAGGCATGCTTATGGATGTCGTGCTGGTTAAGGCCGTTATGGTAAAGGAATGACCGGGTCACCAGCTGGTCAACTTGTTAAATTCTAAATTTTTAAACCGAAAAATATGAAAACCAAATTTGTAAAATACGCCATGGCTGCAGCCTGCCTGCTGATGTCATTTGCGAATGTGCAGGCTCAAACGAAACTCTTTACCAGAAATGGAAATGTAACTTTCAACGCCGGCACATCGCTTGAAACAATTGAAGCCGTTAACCGGAAAGCAGCAAGCGTCCTGGATCCTGCTACGGGACAAATGGAATTTACCGTGCTGATCAAGGCATTTGAGTTTGAAAGAGCCTTGATGCAGGACCACTTCAATGAAAATTATATGGAGTCGGATAAATATCCCAAGGCCTCCTTCAAAGGAAGCATAGTTAACAACAAGGATGTTGATTATACAAAGGACGGCACCTATCCGGTGGAGGTGAAAGGGGATCTGACCATCCACAATGTAACGAAGCCTGTTGATGTAAAGGGAACGGTAACGGTTAAAGACAAAAAGGTAAATGCAAAATCAGGTTTTGAAGTTACCATTGCCGATTATGGCATTACCATTCCAGGGGTTGTGAAGGATAAGATCGACAAACAGGCAAAGATCAGCACCGATATTGCCTACGAGCCGCTGAATAAATAATCCGGTGAGATATCTGAAAAAATTAATTCTGCTTTCAGGCGTCCTGTGCAGCAGCCAGGGGTTGTTTGCACAGGACGACCTGATGAGCCTGATCGATGACAACCAGGAGAAGCCCGAGAAGGTGCGTAATACCTGGAAATCCACGAGGGTGATCAACGCGCAGTCATCGGAACAGCTCGCCAAAGGGGTGCTCGATTTCAGGGTGCTTCACCGTTTCGGATTTATCAATACGGGTGCTTCGGAAGTGTTCGGGCTGGACCAGGCTACCATCAGGCTTGGGCTCGATTATGGAATCACCGAATGGCTCACGGTTGGTTTCGGAAGAAGCAGCTTTAAAAAGGAGCTTGATGGTTCCATCAAGATCAAGCCCATCTGGCAGACAAAAGGAAAACGGAATTTTCCTTTTTCTCTTACCTGGGTTTCGGGGATGACCATGAACACCATGAAGTGGGAGCAGCCTGAACGCAAAAATTATTTTTCGTCGAAGCTGGCCTATTACCATGAAGTGATCATAGCGAGAAAATTCAGCGATGCCATTTCGCTGCAGCTGTCACCCATGCTTATCCATCGCAACCTGGTCGATTCGCTCGTGGATGAGCACGACGTATGGGCACTGGGAGCGGGAGCCCGGATCAAGCTTACCAAACGGGTGTCGATAAACATCGACTATTTTTATCTAAAGCCCGGAAGGACGGCAGACCTGTTTGAAAATCCATTGTCAGTTGGTTTTGATATTGAAACCGGGGGTCACGTGTTTCAGCTTCACTTCACCAATGCCACGGGCATGAACGAAAGGGCATTCATTACCGAGACTACCGGCGAGTGGTTTAAGGGTGATATTCATTTCGGATTTAATATTTCACGTGTCTTCACCATTGGCAGCAGGAAAAGTAAAAACTAAATGATGATTAATTATTTCCGGGTCTGCTGTCAGGAAGGAAGAATGATCGTAAAAGTGGCGCCGGCGCCCGGTTCTGCTGTTGCATAAATAAGCCCGTTATGATTTTCAACGATCTTCCTGCAGAGTGCAAGGCCGATTCCTGTTCCTGAATAGGACTGCCTGCCATGAAGACGCTGGAAAATGGTGAAGATCTTTTCACTGTATTCAGGCTCAAAGCCAATGCCGTTGTCACGGAATACAATGCGTATATAGGGTTGGAGGAAATTCAGCCTTGGGTGTTTTTTCACTTCCTCCAGCGAAAGGTTCTCATAGGTGATGTCGATTACAGGAGGAAGCTCGGAATATTTAAGTGAATTGCTGATGAGATTGGAGAACAGCTGTGAAAGCTGCAGCGGCACTCCCCGGATCACCGGAAGCTTTGGATAATTGATCACTCCCTGCTTTTCACGAAGCAACAGCTCAAAATCGGTTTTAAGCTGTGCCAGTATAAGGTTAAGGTCGACCTGGATAAATGCGTCTTCAGAATTCGAAATTCGCGAAAAGTTAAGCACATCCTGGATGAGCTGCTGCATGCGGAAGGAGGACTGTATGATCTTTTCCTGGTATCGTCTCAGCTGTTTTTCATCATTGAAATTGTCGGCCAGCAGGTTGGAGAAGGTCTGAATTTTACGCAACGGCTCCTGCAGGTCATGGCTGGCTACATAGGCAAACTGCTCGAGGTCACGGTTGGATTTGAGCAGCTTGGTGTTCACCATTTCAAGCTTTTCATTGGCCTCCAGAATATTGCTGATGTCGTGACCGATGGTGAGCACCCCGTAAACCTTGCCATCATTGTCTTTCAGTGGTATATAAAAATTCTCAAAAGATCTTTTTACAATGGGTGAGCGGTATTTTTCATTGTGCACATATTCTCCATTAAGCGCCCTGTTAAGGTCGGTTAACATGCCTGACTCACGGATCTGAGGAAATATATCCGCTGCATACTGACCGATGATCTGCTCTGTGCGCATGTTATAAAAATCCAGCGCTCTTTTGTTCAGCATGATGTAACGCAGCTCCATATCGAAAACCGCGATGAGATCGACCGATGAGTTGATGATGGTTTCCACGAAGTCGCGCTGCTGCCTTAGCGCATGTGTTCGTTCGTTGACTTTTATTTCGAGCTTCTGGCTGAACGACCTGATCTCATCATTCTGAGCATGGATCTGAACCAGCATCTGGTTGAATGCATCGGTCAGCGCGCCAACCTCATCATTTCCCGATTTAACCGCCCGAACGGTATAATCGCCCCGCTCCGATATTTTTTTCGCGGTCTGTTCCAGCGCAAGAATCGGCTCTGAAATGGTTTGCTGCAGCAGCTTCGAAAGCAGGTAAGCCACCACCAGCGAGCCTGCTATAAGAAGCATGGCGATCATCATATACCGCCGGAGCTGGTCATACATGGCCTGCAGATCGGAGCGGATATAGAGGGTTCCCAGCTTTTCGCCGTTCTGGAAAACCGGCTGGAATCCGGAAAGATATCCGCCATCAAATGCAAGCTCATAGCGGTCAGATGGGGGAGGAAAGGTTCCGGCAGCAGTGTCGGTCGGATACCTGGCGAAAAGCTTACCGCTGTTGTCATACAGGCATGCGGCTACAATATGCTTTTCGGCACGAAGCGCATTGAGGTTCTCAGTGGCATCTTTCGGACTGTCGAAAGCCAGTGCTGCCGAGCTGTTCAGGGCAATCACCGATGCAAGGGTGGCTGTATTGGATTTAAGCGCTTCGCGGTATGAATAAAATTCAAGCAGTATATAGGCAGAACCCATCAGCAACAGCACAACCATGCTGGTAAGCATGATCACGCTCATCAGTTTGCGTTGGATGGGTGCGTCTTTCAGCCTCATAAAGATCAGTATGTCTTCGCTACGCTGAGCAGCTTGGAGCTGATGGTGATCTGTGCTGCTTTTGCGGCTTCCGTATTGATCTCAAACCTGATTTTATTGTTGTCTGTATAAAAACGGACCATTCCTCCAAGCCTGGTAAAGGAGGGCCGTTCTCCGACAGTGAGAATGCCGCGGCCCTCCACGCTTTTAAGTATCCGCCTCACCCTGTCCTCATCCTGGAGATTTATATACAGGATATGACATTCCTTCACATCCTTTTCGTCCTCATACCTGTTGACGACGATGGGATGCATGCCTACTTTTTCTCCGGCAACCGATTCTTCTATATACGTGCCGAAGGGATTGTTTCCGATGATTGCAATGACAAAAGGATCATCAGGTGATGTGAAAGCTTCAGGAGGCCAGTCGATAAAACGGGTGAAATTGAAAAGAAAAACAGCTTTAATTTTGGATGCAGGCGCGCCACCCTCCTGTGCCGATAACGGGAAAGAAAAGAATGAACCTGCCCCCAGCACCATAGCCAGTGCTGCGCACAGATAAAAAGTATTTTTTCCCGGTTTCAAAATGTTATGGAAATTTTAGCCATTAATCTTCTTGGGATCCGGTGTGTTCCGAATTCCAGGTGACTTTTTTGTGCAAGGTGCTGCCCTGACACGGCAATATTGAACCACTTGTAATTATAAGCTATTCGTATATCGTAAGTGATATATGACGGAACCGGCATGACCGTAAAGGAACGCGGCAGCACATCCACATACCTGATCATACCATCCAGCTCGACATATTTCACGGTGATCATCGACTGAACAAGGAACTGGTTTTGAGGATCTATCGCCTCCAGCCTTTCTGTTTCGGGAAACGTCAGATCACCTGTGCTTTTAAATTTCTCATACAGATAAGTATATCCACCCCGCAGCTTCCACCAGTCGGTGACCAGGCTTGTCGAAGAAATTTCTGCTCCATAAGAGGTTGCTTCCAGGTTGTTTCCGAAATAAAAGATTTCGACAGAATCGCGGAATGAATCGAGGCTGCGCAAATCCGTGTAGGAGTTATAGAATCCTGCAAGCGAAACTGACAAGCGTTCAACAGGCCGTGTCCGGTACCCAAGCTCGTATGCGATCACCTTTTCAGATTTGTAATCGTCGATGGAGTGAAAATTATAAGTGTATAGGTCGGCGTCAAACCGTGAAGGGGTTCTGACACCCTGTGAGACTGCTGCCCAGATGGTATTTTTGATGTTCGGTGTCCAGGCAAGCCTGATGCTGGGATGCACTTCAAAGCCTGTGAAGTCGTTATGCAAAACCTTGGTGCCTGCCGTAAGATCAAGCCTTTGGGGAATGATTGAGATCTGGTCCTGTATAAAAACGCTGTAATTGTGAAGGGTTTTATGCTGCGGCCTGATCGTAAGCGAATCACTTTGCCCGAAATTGTCTGCCTGCCTGTAACCGAAGCCCCATACGAATTTATTTCTTTTGCCGATGGTCAGATTGTGCTGAAAATCCATATCGGAGGTGCTCAGTTCATCCCTGAAGAAAGCCCTGGTGCCGGCAAATGGTATATCGCGAAATGTTCTGTCGAAGTAGACCTGAAGGCTTATTTCAGATCTCGTTGAAAAAGTATGATTCCAACGGCCGATCACATTCTGGCCGTTAAGATCTGTGGCTGCGGTATCATCCTCCGATCCTGCATACAGGTCACCCTGTAGTGTGAAACTGTTTTTTGATCCGGGAATAAAATCCATTCTGAAACCGCCCTGGCTCATGTTCCAGTCATCACGGGCGTCATGATTGCCCACACGAGTGCTGTTGTAGTCATAACGCTGAGCATATACGCGGTAAAAGAAAGTGGTGTCGATGTGACCGCCATAACGTACTGCTGCATGATCGCGGAGAAACGTACCGGCGGCAGCTGTTGCATACAGCCCCTGAGTTTGCCTGGCGCTTTTGGTGGTGATATTGATAATGCCGTTCACGGCATTGGCGCCCCATAGTGATCCGCCAGGTCCGCTGATGACTTCAATCTGATCAAGATCTTCGAGGAGAATGTTCTGAACATCCCAGTACACCCCTCCGAAAAGTGGCGTGTATACCGAACGGCCATCGATCTGTACAAGCAGCTTATTCGCCAGTGTGCTGCTGGCAACAGCTGCTCCGTTAAATCCTCTTGCCGTAATTCCCCAGTCATGCGCTCCTGATTGAGCCACCTGCAGATTGGTGGCAAGCCGCAGCGCTTCAGGCAACCGGGTGGCAGTGGAGCGCCTGACATCATCAGCCGTGATCACCTGGATGGCCGATGCCACTTCCGACAGGCGCTCGGGACTTCGCGATACGGAAGTAACCACGATATCCATCAGCTCTTCCACCGAAAGCTTTTTGAGCTCCTGAACGGCAGGAAGCGTATCCTGCGCCATGCTTTTGCCGGGAATCATGCAGCAGCACACCATCAGTGTAAAAATGGCCATCATGGGTTTCTGGATGATGCCCTTCAGTATATCGGTAAGCACATTTATGTCGGAAGGCTTCACGATAAAATCAGTGGCGCCAAGCCGTTTATTCTCCATGATCGTTTCCGGATCGGTGCTGGTGGAATACATGTACACCGGCACGTTTTTCAGGTGATCGATCTTTTTAATTTCTGAAAGACATTCCTGCCCGTTCATCCGGGGCATGTTCATATCGATAAAAATAAAATCGGGGACGAAATTCTTGTCCCCTTTCAGCTTTTCAATTGCATGCATGCCGTCATCGGCAAAAACACATTCGGCAGGTCTTTGTGTTTTGGAAACGGCAAGGCTGAAGATCTCCTGGTCATCGGAGTCATCATCAACCAGCAGACAGACGAGATTTTGCATGGGGTCAGTTTAGGAACGGTCAGCGAATTTAAGGAATTTCGCTATATTTTATGTTGAGACAAAGGCCGTTGACCGGATTATTTTTTTTTAAGAATAATCTTATAAGACATTGTAGAACAATGTTATAATGAAATCAATTAAATGATATGATTCATCCTTTGGTAAATAATTGCCCAGTATGAGGAATGTTATTTTTTTTTCGGATCAGTTCTTTTTCGAATGCTGTTTCTGAAAAACCATTGCTGGTTCAAAATGCCGGCTGCGTTAATTCAACAAAAAAGCTGTGATCAGGCAGGTGGATCATAGGTTTTTCAAGGGAGAATACCGGAGTGGAACCGGTGACCTTCCCGCCTTGCAGGCGGGACGCTCTATCCGGTTGACTTTATAAGGGATTGAATAAAAGACCTGCTTTTTTTCAGCTTAATTTCAGCCTCTCTTTTCATTGCCTCACCTCTTGAATCAAAGCATTCGGTATATACGATAAGCCAATCGGCAGCTCCAAGGTTTTTCCTTCGTCTATGATGCAAAACACGATTATTCAGATCGTTAGTATGTCCGACATAATAACGATCTCTTGAGTCTGAATAAATGATATAACAATAAAACATCTAAAAAAAATCCCGCTTTTGCGGGATTTGGTGGAGAATACCGGAGTCGAACCGGTGACCTTCCCGCCTTGCAGGCGGGACGCTCTATCCAGCCGATTTGATAAGAACTTGGTGGAGAATACCGGAGTGGAACCGGTGACCTTCCCGCCTTGCAGGCGGGACGCTCTATCCGGTTGACTTTATAAGGGATTGAATAAAAGACCTGCTTTTTTTCAGCTTAATTTCAGCCTCTCTTTTCATTGCCTCACCTCTTGAATCAAAGCATTCGGTATATACGATAAGCCAATCGGCAGCTCCAAGGTTTTTCCTTCGTCTATGATGCAAAACACGATTATTCAGATCGTTAGTATGTCCGACATAATAACGATCTCTTGAGTCTGAATAAATGATATAACAATAAAACATCTAAAAAAAATCCCGCTTTTGCGGGATTTGGTGGAGAATACCGGAGTCGAACCGGTGACCTTCCCGCCTTGCAGGCGGGACGCTCTATCCAGCCGATTTGATAAGAACTTGGTGGAGAATACCGGAGTCGAACCGGTGACCTCTTGCATGCCATGCAAGCGCTCTAGCCAGCTGAGCTAATCCCCCATGGGTTCCTGAAAATTTCAGGGCTGCAAAGAAATAAATTTTCCGCTGATTTTGAAAGTTATAATTGAATATTATCAAAGATAATCCCTGCAACCCGGTCTTTTTCAATAAACCCATGTCTCATGATTTTCGGGTTTATTTGACAATCCATCCCGCCAGAAGCGCATTTTTGATTCAAATCATGCCATCATCTTACATGGGTGTTTAAGAATTTCCGCCGATCACAGTGATTGCCCTCGAAATTGAATGGTCAATAATTTCAAGGCTTACAGGAGCATATCTGATCTGTCCACCGCTTTTATTTTCATTTCGAATCGTGACTTTTCATGCATCTGACAGAAACGGGTATCGACAAAAAAATACGGCTTCCGGGATGCACATAAATTTGAGCACTTCTGAAAATGTGATTTTTCTGAAGTGCCGTTTTTTAATATCCGGGAGTGTTTTATCCCACCTCAATAAAAGTTTCAATAAATAAGAACAAGAGTTCCTGATCAAGCCTGCTAATTTAAATCACTATATTAAAATGAAAACAACTACTCTCAACTGCAAAGTCAAAGCATCCGTATTTCTGCTGTGGATGCTTATGCTGTTGACCAGCGCCGGCAGCTTTGCCCAAAGCTGCGCCAATTATGCTGTTTCAAGAGCAACCGGCATTTCCTATTCATCCATTGCCGCTACCGGAAATTCGGTGCCGGGATGGAGGGGTCAGGTGGCCAATATGAATGATGATAACAGAAGCAACCCGATCCCGATTGGATTTGATTTCTATTATCTGGGTGTACGCTACAATGCCGTCAGCGTGAGCACCAACGGTTTTCTGGATTTCTCCACCACGTCGTATGATGGTAACTGGCCCAACGGCGATCCTTCTGCCCAGCCTGCAGGCTATGCTACCTGCAGCGGTAACATTTCCTACCGGGAGAATGGCGCAGCCCTGTACAATATACCCTGCGGTAACGGAACGTCACCCAACTCTTTCGATGGAACCTACTGGGCGGTAGCGCCGATGTACTGCGACTTAAACTGTCCGACCGGCACCATCAACCATATAAAATACAAAACCCAGGGCTCTGCACCCAACCGTGTATTTGTGCTTGAGTACATCAGCATGGATGACAAAACCGGGTCCGGGGCGGATTACAATTTTCAGATCAAACTTCAGGAAACAGTTGGTACCATTAAATTCCTTTACGGCAGCATGATCACTTCTGCCATGGTACCTGTTCCTTATTCATGCGGACTTAACGGCCAGATCACGACCAATCCGCCTTCTGCTGCGCAGCTTCTTACCCAGCAGGCTGATAACGGATCGGCATTTTCGAATACCGTTCCCGGCATGCACTTCGCCACGCCAACATCCAACAGCAGGCTCACCTTTACACCTCCCGTACCGGCAGATCCTTCTTCAGGCCTTACCTTTACCGGCATCACCACATCAGGCATGACGCTGAACTGGTCTGACTGGGCTTCAAACGAAACCGGGTACGCTGTATATATTTCCACTAACGGTACCACCTATACGTACCATGCCATGACGGCAGCCAATGCCGTTTCATATGCGGCAACGGGACTTGCCAACGGAACCTATTACTGGAAAGTTTACGCCGTTACGGAAGGATGCATGAGCAACCCCGCCACCGGCACGCAGGCTACGCTTGTTTCAGGAACCTTTACATCCGTCGCAACAGGTAACTGGAGCAATCCGGCAACATGGGATCTTGGGGCCGTACCGACTGTGTCTGACAACGTGGTGATTTCAAATGGCCATACCGTTACAATGGACGGCAATTACGGCTGTACAGCGCTTACAGTTGGCGGGGGAACAAGCGGAACACTTTTACTCGGAAGCAGCACTACGGGCATCACGGTCACCATACTGGGCGATATTAAAGTAAAGAGCGGTGCCGTGATGAAGGCAAACAACTCATTCGCAGCAACACATACCATGACCGTCTCTGGAAACATCACCAATGCCGGTTCCTTTAACATGCGACCGAATGCAACATCGGTGTGTAACGTGACAGCCAACAAGAACGGTACACAAACGCTTTCGGGTAGCGGAGCCAACACCACCTTTAACCTGCTTACACTTAACATGGGCTCCTCATCAGCAAATAAATTTGATGTAACGGCCGCTAATTTCTCAGCGCCTTCAAACTTCCTTACTTTGACCAACGGTACTTTCAGGTTCCAGGTTCCAAGCAATGCCGTCACGCTGAATATATTCACCTCACCGGCCACCATCGGTTCCACGTGCGGTATTATTATGAACAGTCCGAATTCTGTGATCAATGCAAAATCAACGCTGACCTACAGCGGACTTCTAACCGTTACTTCAGGAACCATGAACATTGGTGATGCGGCTGACGAATCGCTGATATCAAACAATGCAGCTATTACGCTTAACGGCGGAAACCTGAATATTGCGGGTCGTCTCGACAGGCAGAGCTCGGTGGCGCTGACCAGCCTCACCATTTCATCGGGAAACCTGACTGTCAATACAACAGGGTCCACTTCTGCTTCACAGGCTCCTTTCACCATCGACACCAAGGGATCCACATTCAATATGTCGGGCGGAAAGATTATCATACACAATGCCGGAACAGGAAATCTGGGATATACGAACCTGAATGCATCCACCTATTCATTTACGGCTGGAACGCTCCAGATGGGAGACGGTACCACTTCGGCATCGCAGAACATGTCGATCAGCACCGACCAGGCAGTTGCCAACCTGGTTATAAACAGCACCAATGCTCCTGCAGCCAGGTTGCTGAACGCTCTCACCGTAAGCGGCAATGTGGATATTAATTCTTCAGCCACGCTGAATTGTAATAACCTGAACCTGACAGTAGGAGGAAACATAACGAACGACGGTACTTTTACAGCAGGAACCAACACAGTTACTTTCTCAGGCGCGGGCGCACAGCAGATATCCGGATCAACGGCCACGCTTACGCTTAACAACATGCACATGAATTCAGCAGGCGACCTGACCGTTGCAACCACCGGAGGGGTGGTGGTTAACGGCACCCTGTCGTTTACCAGCGGCAAAGTGATCCTGAACAGCAGCGACCTTGTTATTGCAAGCGGAAACGCCATCACAGGCTTCAACAGCACGCGCTATGTGGTTACCAATGGAACGGCGGCATCGGGAGGCGCACTTCGCATCAGCAACTTAACGGCATCACGCGATTTTCCCATCGGTGCCACCACCACCAGCTATTCACCCATCCTCAGCATGGTTAACAACGGAACGGCTGACCAGTACAGTGCACGTGTTTTCAGCAGCGTTCTAACCAACGGAACATCCGGTGCGGTGATGACGGCAAATGTGGTTGACCGCACCTGGATCATAAATGAAAGTGTAGCCGGTGGGTCTAATTTCGACATGCTGATTCAATGGTCAGCATCAGATGAAGATGCCACCTTCGACCGTACGAACAGCGGTGTAAGATTTTATGACAGCGGTACAGGTGCCTGGGATATTCCGGCATCATGGGGTGCTGCCACGGCCAATCCGGCGCCAGATTACTATGCTGCCCGGGGCGGAAGCACCAAGGTCGGCGCATTTTCGACACACTCCAATACAACTTCACTGCCTGTGGAAATGATCGACTTCCATGTTCAGCTCAACGTAGTCAACCAGACAGACATTACCTGGGCAACTGCTTCTGAGATAAACAATAATGTATTTACGGTGGAGCATTCAACCGATAATGTGACCTACACCACGCTGACCACCGTAAAAGGCGCCGGCAACAGCAACCAGGTGATTCAGTATGCAGCCAATGATCCCAACCCGGCTCCCGGCAAGAATTATTACCGCATCCGCCAGACAGACTACAACGGCCAGCAGACATGCACTTATGCGAAATATATTTATGTATTGAAAAGAACCACCAACCTGGTGGATATAGCCATGGCCGGATCACAAAATCTACTCATACATTTTAATGCACCCGCCGATGGAAACATGACCGTGAGCATCTTTGATTCTCAGGGGCGGACCGTAAAAATAAATAATCTCGAATATCCGCGCGAAAATGAATGCGCCGTGATCGACTGCAGCCAGATGCCTACAGGAATTTATTATGTACTGGTGCACGACGGATCGCAATCATGGACCGGTAAAGTATATAAGAACTAAAGTTAGCAGATTGAGTAGTGAGGCCTGGTGGATATTGTCTGCCAGGCTTTTTTTATTTTAATTACAGAGATTTTGAACAGACATTTTCAGTTCCCGATGGCATGCTTTTTTATTTTATCGGACCAATCGGCGGGGCTTGCGCTACCGCATGATTTTATTCAGGTATGCATCAGCAGCTAAATTTTAATCCATGAAAAAAATCCACCTTCTCGCGCTGGCTCTGGTGATCGCACTAAGCGGTTGCGTAAGCAGCAAAAAATACAAGAAACAGAAAACAAGCTATGATAACCTTAAAACGGAATATGATAAGCTTGACTATCGTCTGAGCGCATGCCTGACGGAAAAGGAAGGGCAGGCTGCCAGGATAAAATCGATGGAAGATGAAATGGCCAATCTCAAAGCCAACAGCACCACATTGCTGAAACAGCTCAGCGATCTGTCGGTGATCTCGAGCTCACAAAGTGAAAGCATCAAAAAATCGCTTGAAAATATCAACTCAAAGGATGCTTATATCAAAGATCTTCAGATTGAAATGCAACGAAAGGATTCGCTGAACATGGCGCTGGTCATGAACCTGAAAGGTGCATTGAAAGATGTCAATGATACCGACGTTAATATCAAGGTGGAGGGCAGCGCCGTTTTTATTTCCATTTCCGACAAGATGCTGTTTAAAAGCGGAAGCTATGAAATAACGCCACGCGCCAAAGAGGTTCTTGGTAAGGTGGCCGATGTGATCAAAGCCCAGCCGGATGTTCAGTTTATGGTGGAAGGCCATACTGACAACAAGCCCATTCATACCGCATCTATCAAAGATAACTGGGATCTGAGCGTACTGCGCAGCTCTGCTGTGGTGAGGGTGCTTCAAAAGGATTACCAGGTAGATCCCACGAGGATGATCGCTGCGGGCAGGGGAGAGTATATCAGCGTTGCATCCAACGACAATGCAGAAGGCCGGTCGCTCAACCGCCGTACCCGTATCGTTATCCTTCCGCAGCTCGACCAGTTCTTCAAGCTTCTCGAGCCAAAGAAATAAAAATTGCTTTTTCAGAATCGTATTTACGTCCTGAAAAGTATTATATAGCCGGTGATCCAGGTAAGATCACCGGCTTTTTTTCTTATGTAATTTAATGCATTAAACTGTAATCAGGCGCTATCAGCAGCTTTTCATTGACATGCAGAATTGATATCCTGATTATCAGGAATCTGGACAGGTAAGGAAACATGCAATTCAATTTGCCGGCCATCCATTTCATCTGCACTTTTGCCGGTAACAAAATAAATCTGCCATGAAGAAATTTTTTTCTGCCCTGTTCATTCTCACCGGCATGCTGTTCGCCGCTGCGCCAAATGCCTGTTCACAGCTTTCGGTTTCACTCACCTTGCTGAATCCCGTGTGCAATCACGACGGCATTGTCGTCGCAACCCTGCAGAACAGCTCAGGAATTAATACCTATTACTGGTCGGGAACATCCGTAAACCAAACCATCACAACTTCGTTAACCACCGATACGCTTTTCAATTTCAGCGGAGGCTTTATATCGGTTTTTATAATGCCGGCAACGGGTGGAAATGGCGCCTACCAGTTTCTGTCGGTGCCATTTCCTTTCAACCTGTCGTACGTGGTTATGCCCGATACCTGCCCACTGCAAACAGGTTCCATCCTGGTGACCGACAGCGGGGGTGTTCAGCCGATGACCTATTCATGGACCATGAACGGCTCTGCGTTTCCGGGTACCACCAACCAGCAGACCGGCCTTGCAGGCGGGCTTTATGATTGCCTTGTTTCTGATGCTTCCGGCTGCCAGGTTTATCTGCATGACCTCGACAGCATGAGCCTGGGAATAATGGTGCCGTCGGTAAACAACATTTCCATCACCATGAATACAACACCGGCCAATTGTCTGAACGGTACAGCCACGGCGAGCCCAGCGGGTGGAACGGCACCTTATACCTATCTATGGTCGAACGGACAAACAACACAGACCGCTACAGGTCTGACTGCGAATTCACAGCAGGTCGTTACAGTTACCGATGCGAACGGATGCCTGAAGGAGGGTTATACCTATGTCGCAACCAGCTCCAGCTTTAACCAGATCATCAATGCTACGCCTGCGCATTGCACCTTCAGCGATGGCGCTGCTGCTTCTGTGGTAATGGGTGGGGCACCGCCTTATACTTACTTATGGAGCACGGGAGCCACCACAAGCACCATCACCGGCGTTCCGGCAGGCTATTACATCATTACGGCAACCGACGGGCTCGGCTGCATTAAAATCAACTACGCCAATATTACCAGTCTTACACCGGTTAATGTTACTTATACCCAAACGGCTTCACAATGCACCACGGCAACCGGAAGTGTTACAGCAAATGTTTCCGGCGGAACACCTCCCTATACGTATCTCTGGTATACCAGTCCGCAGCAAACCACCGTATCAGCGGTGAATGTGCCACCCGGCATGTTCAATGTGCTGGTCACGGATGCCCAGGGATGCGTGAGGTCGGGTACCGTTTCCGTTGCACAAAATACCACGCTCGCCCAGAGCATTACTGCCACGGGCAATACGGGTTGCACTATGCCTAACGGAACAGCAACCCTAATTCCTGCAGGTGGTGTGCCGCCATACCAGTATCAATGGAGCAACGGTCAGACTCTTTCATCGTGCACACAGGTTGCCGGTTTCATATACGGAACCGTTACTGATGCCGATGGGTGCCATGTTACCAACTGTGTTACTGTTCCGTCGATCCAGACTGTCAACGGAACATTCAGCGTCCAGCCGGCAAGCTGCAAGTACGTAGCGGATGGCAGCATATCAGCCACCGCTTCGGGAGGTACGCCGCCTTATACATACGACTGGTCAAATGGCAGCACCAGTTCATCCATCAACGGCCTTCTTCCGGGATATTACAGCGTAGTGATCAGCGATGCCGCAGGCTGTTATTTTTCTCACTACATAAACCTTCAGTACAATTCAATCACGCCCTGTACGGGAACTATTGCAGGAATTGTTTTCAACGACCTGAACGGCAACTGCACGGCAGATGCAGGTGAACCGGTTATTGAAAACATACCATTGCTGTGCAGCTCCACAGGAGAGATACACTATACCGACTTCAACGGATCCTACAGCTTTATGGTGCCTGTGGGTAATTCCGATATCATGCAGCTTCACCAGCCTTACCGCATCCAGCAATGCCCTGCAGCCAACCCGTTTACTGTGACCATACCTTCAGTCGGTGCCGTAGTGATTCAGGACATCTCTGATTCAATCATCCCCGTTAACGATCTTGCGACGCATATGTATAATTTATACAGTCAGCCGGTAATTGGCAGCTCATTTATCATGAGGATCACCGAAGAAAATGACGGAACGGTGGCTCTGTCGCCTTCACTTGATTATGATTATCAGCCTCAGGCGCCCTATTCGTATGCAAGCACGGCACCACTGGCACTTAATGTGCCGCAGCACACGGCGCAGTGGTCGGGTGGACTTCTGAATCCGCTGGAAACGCAATATATTGATGTAACGCATTCCGTACCTGCCAATGTACCGCTTAACACCATGCTTTATTATACCGATACATTATGGCCAATTGCCAATGACACCACCTGGTGGAATAACACAAGCTGGAAGATGCTCTATACATTGGGTTCCTATGATCCGAACTATAAGGAAGTTTCGCCAGCAGGTACAGGAGCACAGGGATTCATTTCCCAGGATGATTCAGTGCTTGAATATGTTATCCATTTCCAGAACATCGGCAATTATTATGCAATGAACATCGTTCTGATCGATACGCTCGATGCCGATCTTGACTGGTCATCATTGAGGGTTGGCTATTCAACGGCGCCGCATAAAACCGAGATCTCGGCTGACGGTGTGCTGAAGATGACCTTCGAAAATATATATCTGCCGGGCATTGTGCAGGATACCATTGGAAGTAACGGCTTCGCATCCTATACCATTCAATTAAAGCCAGGCCTGGCCGATGGGACAGAGATCACAAATTCGGCCGACATTTACTTTGATCTTAATTCAGCCGTAAAAACCAATACCACCCTTAATACCATCATGTTCTCTGCGGTGAATGAGCCTGAGCGGATGTCTTTACAGGTCTATCCAAATCCCTCGGATGGCAATTTCATGATCAGATTCAACAATGCCTTTAACGGTGATGTAACACTTTCAATGTATGATGTAACCGGTCAGAAGGTATTTTCGGGTAAGAAGGAAGTGATGCAGTCACTGGTGAGAATAAACACCCTTCAGGTAGATAACGGAATATATCTGCTCGAAGCCAGGCAGGGAAACCGTACAGCTGCTGTCCGGATGGTTGTCGCCCGCTGACATTTAAACATCCTAATACAGGAAAAACAGCTGCCGGAACAGCCTGCTGTTTGTGAGAAGCACAGCCAGGTAAACACCTTTTCCGGCTTTGAGGGGGATCAGCTGCTGCGGAGGCAGCTGAGTTCCCTCACGGCAGCTGATCAGCTGTCCTGCACTGTTGTACAAGAGGAGCCGATACGCAGAACCAGCCGGAAACGCATTCACAACGAGATTTTCGCCCAAAGGATCGTGCGATACAGTGATCCCTTCCTGATGGCTGACCGGATCATGTACACCCGTTATGTAGAATGGCGCCGAGCTTCCCGGACATCCGTTTGAATCAACCGCTGTGACATAATAATTTCCTGTATCCTGAACGGCAAGATAGGCGGAAGTTGCACCCGCTATCATTCCACCCCCAATGGTAAACCACTGGTAGGATAGTCCGGGAGGTGAAGCAAACAACGTGTCGTTAGAAAATACAACTGATACGGCAGGCGACTGGTAAACATTGATGAATCCCGGCAGGAACAACGTGTCACACATGATGGAGTTGCAGGCAATGAGCGTTACATCAAAGCTGCCATAGCTGTTATAACAAATGCCGGCAGGGTTTTGACCTGTGCTGAATGTGCTGTCGGCTCCCGGAAAGAACCATTGCCACGAAACAGGATTATTGGTTGAGAGATCGGTGAAGTCCAGGCATTTCTTTTCACAGAAACCCGTATCGCTCGACTGCAGCATCACAAAGGGTGCGCAGTTAAGCGGTGAAATGCTGATGGTATCGGCTGATGTGCAGCTACCGTTCATAACCGTTACGGTATACGTTCCGGCGGTATTGATAACAATCGAGCTCGAGGTGGCGCCTGTCGACCACAGGTAACCCGAATAGGATGAGTCGACCGAGAGGGTCAGCGTCAGACCGTTGCAAAGTGTTGTGTCGTTGCCCAGGGATGCCAGCGGCACCTGCATCGTGCTGATGTGGAATGTGTCAGTGAATGCACATGAGCCATTGCTTACCTGGACCCAGTAATTGCCTGTGGCAGAAAACGTATACTGGGGTGAGGTGGTGTTGTCCTGCCATAAATAGCTTCCATTGCTCACCGATACATCCACAGAAAGAGTATCACCGGTGCAGAATGACGTGTCGGTGACCAGACCGGTAAAATTTTCAACCGTAATCTGGTTTGACTTTGTTCCGCATGTCAGAATGTAATAGGTGCCAGGCTGGGTGACGGCAACCGATTGGGTGGTTGCGCCGTTCGACCAGTTATAGCCGGCAGCCGGTGTGGCAGTAAGAATTGCCGTATCGCCGTTGCAGAGGCTCACCGTATCTGTACCTGCAGGATAACCTGTTGCGGCAATTTCAGGAGCACCTGCCGCTTTAAAAGAATTTTCGGGCAGCAGGATAGCGGAATCATAAATAAAATCCTGCGCATCGGCAATGCCAAGCCAGAAGTGAAAAGTATCACAGGGTGTCACAGCCATTTTTATGGTGAACCAGTCGGTATAACCATTGTATTTAAAGCTGGTCCCGTAAGTATTGTCGTGGAAATACTGGCAGTTGGTGCACGGGCCTCCGGAGGGATCACCTACATTCGGCACAGAGCCGTTGTTTACATTGTTCACACAGACAGCCGTAAACGAAGAGGGGAGATAGATGATATTGGCATATCCCCCTCCGGCATTGTAAAGCCTTGCCCCGCAGACATCATTCTTCAACCCCACCCAGTAATTGTATTCTTCCGAAGCAAACATAAAAGTGAATTCGACGGTATCGGTCGCTGAAATGAAATCAAACTCAACCGCACCAAGGTCTTTGGTCTGCTGGTTACATGCGCCCGACAGATCGGCATCACCTCCTCCGCCAAGGGCCGTCCCGGCGGCGTAATTGTAGCTCGTATCTGCAGCCACCATGGCGTCACCTGTTGCTATCAGAACGCCCTGTGCATATGTTATGGACGGTGAGCTGTTTCCGCTGAATGAGGCCAGCTGGCTGGGATCAGTTCCCGAATTAACGGCATTGATAATGGTTATGCCCGGACCTGCGAGATGCTGGCAAAACTGCGAAGCGCTCAGGTACGAAACGTTTAGCTGTGCAAAACATGCATCAATAAAGCAGGTGAATAAAATAGAAAAGAGGGTTTTTTTCATGGCTGCTAAACCTGGAAAAGAACAAGCAATTTATTTTTCCATTTCTTCAACTGCAAGATCAGGTTCGTTAGGTACAATGGTTTCTTCGTAGGGTTCATTCACCGGTGGAACAAGGTGGAAGGTCCGGCCGCTCGCCACCACATCGGAAATGGTATCTTTAAGAACAGTTGCAGAGCTCCAGTTTTTATTCAGGAAAAGACTTTCTGCAAGCGCTGTCAATCCGATCAGATAATAGCCTCCGTTGCTTTCGGGACCGATGACCACCTGGTTGCGGTTCAGGCTGTGAAACGCCTGCCTGATCAGCGACGATTCAACATCGAGGCAGTCATTGTTAACAAGGACCACCTTTTTATATTGCTTTTGAAATGCTTCTTTAAATGCATGAAGCATGCGTTCGCCCGTATTTTCACCTTCCTGGAGCCGCTGCATAAATCCGGAACGCCGCCAGTTATCGTCAGGCATTATACGGCCTGGGTAATACACCGCCTTGTCGCATGAGATCCCATAGGATAGTCCAAAGGTGCTCTGAAGCAATGATTGATAAGCGAGCATGGCTTTATCGATGCCGGAATCAGAAAACCTGGTTTTCAGGTCGCTGTTATTATTAAGAAATACAATGAGTAAGTTTGAGTTCTTCATCAGTAATGGAGGAGCGTAATAAAATAAAGGATTGTTTCAGATAGATGGAAGCTCAAAAGCCGAAAAAATAATGCCAACACGCTGTTTACCGGGGTTTTGGCATTTTAAAATACGTTGTTGAAATGACTAAACAAAGCGCAGGCATCCTGCTGTATCGCGCTGCTGACAAGGGACCGGAGTTCTTTCTGGTACATCCCGGCGGACCTTTCTGGGCCGCAAAGGACGAGGGCGCCTGGTCGATACCGAAAGGCGAATATGATGGGGAAGAAATTGCCCTTGACGCGGCAAAAAGAGAGTTCACTGAGGAAACCGGCTTCCCGTGCAACTTTTCATCCTTTATTGAACTTCAGTCCGTCAGACTTAAAAGCGGAAAAATGGTTCGCGCCTGGCTTGTCCGGGGTGATGTGGAGGCCTCTGATCTTAAAAGCAATTTGATTGAAGTTGTTTTTAAAAACGGCAAATCGGCAAAAATACCCGAAGTAGACAGAGGAGCATGGTTCTCTTATGATCAGGCGCTGGTGAAAATTAATGCAGCTCAGACCGGCTTTATCCGCGAAGCCAGGAATATCATATCCGGGCAGCGGCCATAATCATCCGGTCAATTTCCCGAATTCTCAGAGACGGATAATTTTTTTCCTTTCTGTTTTACTGCCTGCCCGGTAGGTAAGCACGTAGATTCCTGGAGCATGATGCTGCAGTGTAACGGTAAAGGTATGTGTACCTTCGCTGAAGCTTTCGTTACCGATGAACTGGTCTATTCTTTTTCCTGACATTTCTTCAAGATAAACATATACGGGTTCACGTTCGTGTGATAAAAATGAAACTGTGAGCAGCCCCGAACATGGGTTTGGATAGGCGGTGATGCAGGGTACATTTACCTGTTTTTCCTCCTGCCTCTCAGCTGACGTTGCGGCGAATATATCATCTCCGGTAAATGCTCCGGAATTAGGCTGCGGCTTTGCAGGATTGGTGCATACCGCAGCTTTCGCTGTAAAAATTGCGCCCGCCGAAACTTCAAATCCGGGAACAAGCCGGGTATAATCACCGGCCCGGTAGGTTATATTGTTTCCATAGCTGGAGCTGATCAGCCTGTCGGATAAAATGGTGCCGGAAGCCTGGTAATATTTAAAGCCATTCTGGGTATTAAAAGGTGAGCCTGTGAAATTGTACGAGGGCTGGCAGCTCGTGAAGACGTCTGATTCCCAGATACCGCGTCCTATTGTTGATGCATAGATTTTATTATGAGAGATGTCCACCACCAGATCTGTGATGGAAAGTACCGGAAGCCCGTTCATAAAAGGAACCCAGTCGGTGAAGCTGTTGTCACGGTAAAAAATTCCTACATCCGTGCCGACGTATACGCCATTGTTACTTCCTGGATGAAAAGCGATGGTATTGGTCATGACATTAGGCAGCGATCCCGATTTGTTAAGCCACGTAATCCCGCCATTAACGGTTTCAAACACTTTAAGTCCGTTTTCATATCCCAAAAATGTCACCCAAACATGCAACGGATCGGATGGATCGATGGCAATATCGGAAGGACAAAAGCCGTAGTTCCAGACAGAAGGCAGGTTGCCTTTTATATTGCTCCAGCTAAGTCCGTCCCACCGTTGTATGAGGCGTGAAGAGGTGTCATTGATTCCTACAGGACCGGGCCTTTCAGCAACATAAATAATATTGGGGTCCGACTGGCTGATCTCGAGCGCACTGTGGCCATACGATGAATCGGCAAGCAGGCTGGACCATGATGTTCCGCCGTTTATTGTTTTGTATACGCGCTGACCGGCTGCATACAGTATGTTTGGATTTACGGGATCGATCACGGTGGGACCGATATTTGCCACGCAGAAATTCCATGTGTTGCCACCGTCTGTGGTTTTCTGAAGCCCGAAATTTACATTTGCATATGCTGTCAGCTCGTTGGTGTAATCGATGGTGCAGTTGAATCCGTCGCCTCCGAAGACATTGGTGCTTGTGCTGCCACCATTTCGTGTATGGATACCGTTATCGAAGGATCCGAAATACATCCTGTTTGGGAACGAGTCGCTTTGTGCCAGGCTGGTGATCCATGCTACGCTCAGGCCATTGTTTTTCTCCGACCAGGTGGCTCCGTTGTCGGTGCTTTTGTATATGCCGCCATCATTGGCAACGTATAGGATACCGTTCTGCATCTCGATATCGTGTATATCGGCATGAATATAGGGAAGGCCACCAAGGCTGGGCCAGTAGCTCCATTGGGTGATCTGGCTGAAGGCGGTGCCCGATGTGGTCGATTTGTGTAAATCCAGTATGCCGGCATAAACTTCTGATGCAGCAGAAGGATTTACCTCAATGGCCATATCATTGGTTTGTCCGGTGATGGTATTGGGTGATGGCTGTTTGAGCATAAAGGTTCCGGGAGCGCCTGATGATGATGACATGTATACCAGGGATGAATCAGGCCATGTGCCCACCAGGAGATAAACCTGCGAAGGACCCGCAGCAGTGGTTCCAATGGAGATGCGTGTTGCATTTGGCGTGATCACGCCTGAAGAGTCCCATGCGCTTCCGCTTGTAAGACTCCGGTAAAAACGGTTGTTTCCCGACGCATAAACAGTGGAAGGCGTGCCCGGCTTGAGTTTCAGATCGGTGATATTGGTGTTGACGAGCACCTTGATCCAGCTGTAACCGCCGTCGCTTGTTTTGAAAAGACCGGCTGTGGTTGCTGCATAAAGCTCCTGAGGGTTGGAAGGGTTCATCAGCAGCTTCCTGCCGTACTGCAGCTGAGAAGCAGGGAACGTAAGCCCCGTGGCCTGCCAGGTATAGCCGCCGTTCATTGTTTTGATAACACCAAGCGAAGGAGTCAGCCCGTAATCGCCGTCACCTGAGAGAATATAAATTTCGTTTCCGTTCAGCGGGTTGATGGCAACATCGGTCACACCTGTCCTGGGAAGCCCGTCTGTGAGGCATGTCCATGTATCGCCGCCATCGGTTGATTTCCATAACCCTCCTACGGGTGAGCCGGCATATACGATGTTGCTGTTCGAAGGATCCATGCGTACACAGTTCATCCTTCCCATTGCGCCGCTTGAACCGGTTGTATGCGTTACCGTGCTGCAGCAGGTCAGTGTCCATGAACCATTGGCTACCATGGAGGAGGAGCCTTTTGCGGCAACATAGCTGTAATATTCCGTCCAGTTTTGGGCGGTATGATTGAAGAGCTTTCCGTTGCTGCCCGTACGCGAAAGATTCATGTCTTTCCATTGCCAGTGCTGCTCGGGTATGCCGTCAGCATCCTCATCCAGGAACGGCGACCTGTTTTCATCACCCGTCAGCATTTTCTCTTCACGTATTATCTGTTGCTGCTGTGCAAATCCTGACGCAGTTAGTAACAATGCGAATGCACAGCACCATGATTTAATTTTCATAGCGTTTTATTTTAGTGCTGCCTGAATTTATTTTCCATTGCTGTCGTAAATCCCTGCCCTGCATTTTAACAGGTCTATTTCTTTTTGCTGCCGGATCAGATGCAACGTAAGCTCTTCAATTTTTAGAAGCAAAGCCGCCTGCAATTCACCAACCTCCATACCCCCTTCACTGCCGATCTCCGCTGCTGATCTAATGCCCGGCAGGTGTCCGTTCTTTTTGGTGAAAGCATCAAGTTCCTCTAGGGAAGCCAGTTTGTAATCCTTGCCGAACACAAAGTCGGGCCAGGCCGAATGAAGCTGCACCTTCAGCTCCTCGCAGATAATTTTTCCGTTTACAGATAATTTATATCCTGTGGCAGGTGTTCCGGTGCCAATGCATACATTTCCATCACCGGTAAGGCTCATTACATCTCCGCTCACACTGTTGTAAAAATTAAGCCTCGATAAGTTATTGGCTGTGGAGCACTGACCGGCAATAGTCCAGAAATTTGCAGCGGATGAATTGCTGAAGCTGAGCCTTGCAAAATCATTGTTCGTTTGTTCCAGCATTATTTGCGGATCGGTTACGCTGCTGTTATGTGCGATGTGAAGGCGGGCAGCGGGTAACGTTGTTCCGATTCCAATTTCGCCGTAAGGGGCAATGGTGAGCTGCGGCATCGCGCCCTGCAGCACCAGGTGAATGCCGCCTGTGATATTGCCTGAAGTGGTTCCGATATCCACATCTTCCGCATTTCCATACACCGAACCGAAGTAGCCGCGTGTGGCGCCGTTTTCCCTGATGCGTATATAGGTACCGTTACCTCCGTCGAACACGCCCATTTCCTGCGAGGTTCCTTTTGCACTGAAGTAGGATGCATAACAGCTGCCCCAGCGCAGGGATGAGGACCCGAGGTTCAGCGTATTGGTAACACCGGGCACCAGGGATGCATTGACAGCAGTGGAGCTGATATTGGACAGGGATGTATTTGCGCCGGCTGAGGCCTGCAAAGAGCCATCGGGAAACTTGAACCCACCGCTCGCGGAGTATACAGTGCCGTTCACTTCCAGGCGCTGCGTGGGCGATGCCGTTCCAATGCCGATATTTCTTGAGCCGTCTTTAATTACCATCGCATCCGAGCCGCTTCCGTCACGAAGCCTGAAGTCGTTGGAAGAAATGCAACCCGTCATCCAGATGGATGTGTTGCCGGTTTTGAAATTGATCAGCGATTGTCCTGCAGATTTGGCCCGTGCAACGATCAGGGTCGCATTGCCGTTTACCGTCGACTGCAGCCGCATGACGGTGTTGTTGTCGCCTTTTACATCGAAGCGGTATGCCGGTGTGGAAGTGCCGATTCCAACATTATCCGCCGGGTTTGATAAATAGGTCGAGGTACCCGTATGGGTCCACTGTGCATTTGACAGGAAGGGCATTAACAGGATGAGACAGGAAACGATCGTTCTGAATGGAAAGGTTTTCATGATGAGAAAGAGTTGGTATGACGGTGCAAATTTGCCCTTAACCATCACAGTGATCAATGGTATATTTGTACCAGGAAGAGTGAAGCGCTGGAAAGAAAATGGCGGTTACTTCATCCAGCCCTCTTTAAGCGCACGGGCAACCACTTCGGATTTTGAATGTACCTGCAGCTTTTCATAAATATTACGCAGGTGGTTTCGTACGGTGAAAGGGCTGATGGAAAAGCGGCTTGCGATCATCTTATAGCTGTCACCGTCGACAAGTGAACGTACGATTTCTGTTTCCCTGCCGGTAAGCTGGTAGGATGATGTTTTAGGAGCGGCTTTGAAAAAATCGATCACACGGCGCGCCACGCTGGGTGTCATCGGCGATCCGCCGGAAGCAACGGAATGTATGCCTTCGAGTATCTCTTCTGATGATGATTTTTTAAGCAGGTAGCCGGATGCTCCGTTTTTTATGGCCGAAAAAATTTTATCATCCTGGTCAAAAACCGTAAACATTAAAACTTCCGTAGACGGCGAGAACTGCTTCAGCTCCATCATCGCATCAATTCCGCTCCGGCCGGGCATGTCGATGTCCATTAGCACCACATCCGGCGGATTATTCCTGAATTCCCGGTCAAAATTGCGGGCGTCGGCGTAAAGCCCCGAAAGCTCGATGGATGGAGAGGAAGAAAGGAGAAGCTGCAATGTATTGCGGAACGGATGGTGGTCCTCGAAAACAGCAACTCTTATTTTTTTATCCATGATGCAAGAATACAATGTGTATAACGCATGCCCTATGGTACATTTGTACTATACGGGTAATGTTAGCCTGACCGAAGTACCTGTTCCGGATGAAGCGATGACACAATGCCCTTTCCATTTGTCCATTCGCTGCTTCATTCCGGTAAGACCGTTGCCGCCGTCAGTATGCTGAGCTGAAATTCCTTTTCCGTTATCGCTGATATCTACTGTAACAGTCTGCCGGCGGGTGCTGACTTTCAGGCTAAGCATGCTGCAGCCGCTATGTTTTAAGGCATTTTGAATGCCTTCCCGGCTGGCCAGGTAAAGATCCCTTCTTTTTTCAACAGACAGCCTGGTGCCGGGATCCAGGTCTTTGATATCCCATTCGAGATGGATGTTTTTTGTTTCCGTCAGCACCACAGTCTGCTCTTTCAGCCGGCCCAGCAGATTTTCAAGCTTGTCGTCGGTTGCATGCAGGTTCCATATGATGTCATACATTCCTTCAAGCGTGCTTTTCGAATTTTCCCTGATCTGATCCACGATCCGCTGCTCATGGAACGATCCGATATGGGTATTATTTAACGGAAGCATTTCTGAAAGCAGCCGGATGTTGCTCAAAGACGAACCTACTTCATCATGAAGATCGGCAGCCAGCCTGTTCCTTATGGAATGAATGGCTTTTATCTGCCGCAGCCTGTAGCTGTAAATGGATACGACCATCAGAATGGAAAGCAGCGTAACGGCAAGATAAAACCAGCCTGTCTTCCACCACGCGGTGCCGATATGCAGCGGCAATGCAACACCGGATTCACTCCAGGTACCATCCTCGCCGGAAGCTTTAACCCTGAAAATGTAATTACCGCCTGTTAAATTTGTATAAGACACATATCTCCTGTCACCCGACATGATCCAGTTTTGATCCAGGCCTTCCAGCATATAGGCATAACGGTTACGGCCTGCATCGTCGAAGTTCAGCGCAGCGAATTCAAAAGAAAAATAATTCTGATCATACGTCAGTGAAAGAGGATTTTTTCCATTTGCCGGCAGCGGATACTCGCGGTCAAAAACTTTAAATGAAGTGATAGCCACAGCAGGTGGTGGCGTGCTTTGAAAAAGATCCGAAGGATAAAAATGCGTATAGCCGCCTTCTGACCCAAGGAAAAATTCATTGTCACCGGTAATATAGAAGCTTGTGACCAGGCGTTTGATGAATCTTGCAGAGGTTGTTTCAAAATTGGTCACTGAAAGATCGCTGAACCTGATACGGCTTATTCCCGATAAGGTGAGGGCCCACATGTTGCCTGCAGTATCAGACTGGATGCCGCTGACAAACGTATTCGAAAGGCCTTCTTCATTGGCAATGGTTCTGAATACTTCAGTGCCACCGTTGTTCTCGCTGACGGCAATACCGCCAATGCCCCCGCACCACATCCGCCCGGATCGGTCTTCATGAAAGGAGATAAAAGTATCAAAGCGGATCTTGTCAGGGTCAGTTGTCTTTGAAAAATTAAGGATCTTAAAAGTAGCCGGATCGATAACAAACAGCCCGTGTTCATCCGAGCCAGTCCACATTCTTCCTTTTGTATCCTTTGTCAGCCCGTGCAGCGGGATACCGGGAGCGGTTGGAATAACAGGCAGGCTGGTCCAGCTGCCATTGCGTTGAAAAATATACATGGTGCTGCCCGATGATGTACACCACAGGTTACCGTTCCCGTCCTCCGCCATGGCATACACCGGTCCGGGAGGAGGCGGTTTTACCGCTTTGAGCTGGTGATGAACCGTATCGGCTTCCCACAGCTTTTCGCCACCAACCAGAATTTTTCCATTACGGGTCACATAAACTGCGCTGATGTTTTGCTGATCACCCGCCGGAAAAACGTAAGTATAAAATGAATTTTTTTTAAGATCCTGCACCACGATTTCATTGCTCCACTTTGTTCCGATGACCAGCTTTCCATTTTTTGCATCTTTCCATAAAGCGGAAACTGCAGGAGAGGGAAGATTGGGAAAAGATGAAAGACGGACCGACTCAAATGGAAGACACTGATGGTGGAGATCAAGCCTGCTCAGGCCGTTTCTTCCAAATGAAATCCAGATATTGTTGTCCCTGTCGCTGTACAACCCCGATGCTGATACGACCGGGACAGAGGCCGCATCTTCCTCGTGCCTGGATACAAAGGAAAAGCTCCTGCTCCTGGTGTTCATGATGCCAAGCGGTGCATAACCTTTGCAGTCAACGATGGCTATCCATAGCTCATCAGCGGATTTTGGAATCACCCCCTGGCATATATTATTGGTTGGAGAAATTCCGGCTGCTTTATTCCATAAATGAGTGGTGAATTTTTTCGATGCCTTATCAAATTCCTTCAGGCCACCTCCCCAGGTCCCGATCCAAATGGTGCCTGAGCTGTCCTGGCAAAGAGGTCCCATGCAGTTGTTGCGCTCCCGCTTAAAATCCGGATCACATCTGAACACCGACATTTTTCCGGTAAGATGGTCTCTTATATAAAGTCCGTCCCAGGTGGTAACGAGCAGATCGCCATCGCGGTCTTCCAGCATGCCGAAAATGTTGTTCCGGTTTGAGATCTCATTCGCATCAGCCTGTTCGCTGCCCATGGCTATACGATGAAATTGTCCGCTTCCTCTGTCGAAAATGCTTAATCCGCTGCCGGCAGTAGCGATCCACAGCTTTCCTGATCTGCCACTGTAAATGCAGGACACCCTGTCGCCCGGAAGGGATCCGGGTAGATTTTTATTCCTGTAAATAATGCACTTTCCCGTTGCCGGATCAAGATGATTGAGGCCTCCGCCAAAAGTACCCGCCCAGATCGTGCCGTCGTCATCGGCAAAAAGACAGCTGACCGTGTTAAATGACAAAGATGCCGGATCTGAAATACGATGCTCGTATTTTTTATACGTATATCCGTCGAAGCGGTAAAGCCCGTCGTAGGTGGGTATCCAGATAAAACCTGATTTATCCTGAACGATATTGCCGCAAACCTGTCCGTTAAAATTTCCTGTGGCTGTAAAATGACGGAAGCGGTAGAACAGATCATCTGCCTTTGCCAATGAACCGGAAAAAAGCAGCATCAGCAGCACAGCGAATTTCATATCGGATCGCTTTTTTTCCTGTCGTGTAAAGGTTGTCGCGGTCTGCATTCCGTAAATCTACGAATATTTTGCAGGCGTGATAAAACGGAAACGGCCAAAAAAAAACGGGGAACTTACCCCGTTTTCCAATGATATCTTTTAGCTGTGATCAGTAGCTCAATATGACTTCGCCGGATTTGCCGTTTACCGTCCACATCACTTTAAAGCCGTAAGCACAGGCGAAAGGTGTCGGGTTGCCGCTCTGATCGACACCCAGTATAAGCGAATAGTCGTTGTTATTTACGTGATGCACCAGCTCTCCCGAGTTGAAACGCCACAGCCCGCAGTAAGTATTGGATTTGACAGGGTTGTTGTAATACGTGGTGAAGTTGTATCCGTAACGGTTGAGCCCCCATGAATCAACGTTTGTATATCCGCTGAGCGATGTATCACCCTTAGCCGTAAACGTAATATGTGCATAAGGAATATCGGGATTGGTGGTTGCCTGTACATAGTTCCATTCGGTAATGCGGGCGCTGTTCCAGGTAGCATGCAGGTTGTTGTCGAATGTAACGTCGATGTTGAATGCCCTTTCCTGGTATTTCAGACTGGCCGTGCTGGTAAGAAAAGCAAGCCAGTTGTTCCCGTTGATATTCTTAAGTGTTTTGACTCCGTTGAAGGTGATCGATTTATTGTCGCTCAGTCGTGTTACCTTGAAGTTGGTAAAAGTTTCGGTGATAACGGCGCCTGCATCGCTCCAGTGGGTTCCGCTGGTGAGCTGTACCTTGATCTGTCCTGACCGTGTGCGCGAAGGACTGAAGCATGGTGTAACACCATCAAAGTTGAAGTAAACGATCTTCTGTGCCAGGTCGGTACTGTCGATGGTAACGCCGCATAAAGGGCTCGAAAAAATAGAAGCCCCGGTATTTCCCTTGCCAAATGCGGGGATATCACCCAGCGCATTGTTGATGTCATTGTCGGCCTGATCGCTTTCACCCTTAAAGCTGTTTGCATCGGCGTTATGCTGCTGGACCTGCGGATCGAGGGTTTCATTCTTTTCTTCTTTTTTACAGGAATTCAGGAATGCCATCATCAGCAGTGCTGCAATTCCGGCGATTGATACAATCTTTTTCATTTTATCTGTTTTAGGATCTGTTTGGAACGAAGAATATGGTAACGGGTTACACGATCGCCGGAAATGTATGGCACAGTGCAAAGATAGGCTGACCCCAGGGTAAAATCAACGGTTGATTTTTTGAACGGCATTAATTGCGCTGACCAGTGCTGCCTCCACCGTTCCCCCTGATTTACCTTCGTATAATGCTTCGCCTGCCAGGAATATTGTGTCGGATACAGGTTGTTGCAAGGTTTTTATTGCTTTTTTCATGTTAACGGTCTGGTAAGAATAGGCTCCCAGCGTATACGGATCTGCCGTCCAGTTGAATACCCTGCCTGCTGCAAGAAGGCTCCGCAGCTCAGGTTCAGGCATGCTGAACAGCGCCGAAAGCGAGCGGATGGCCTCCGTTAATACCTCTTCTTCCTTCATGGAAATCCATGCCGCAGCTTTGGGACCGCCGAGCCATCCCGTTAGCATGCCGTTTTGCTCCGGCAGCTGAGTCCACCAGGTAGGGATGGCCGAATTGGAGAAAAAGAAGCCTGCTCCGCCAAGCTCAACGCCGGCATGACCTGATCGTTCAATGTCTGCCCAGAAGCGGTGACTGAACTGCAGCACGGTTTTAATAACGCTTCCATAGCCCATCATGCCTGATGCCTCCTGCCAGGCAGGAATAACAGGATCGAACCGGATGGCGCCGCCGCGAAGCAGGGCTATGGGTACCGTCAGGACTAACCTGTTAGCATGCAGCACCGGTTGACCTTTCACTGTTAATTGCACTTTTGATTCCGACCATTCTACAACCTGCACCGGTGCCTCCAGGATAATATGTACACCCAGCTTTACCGCTTTTTGTTCCAGGTAATATATCAATGAGCTGTAGCCATTATCGATGCGGTACTGGTCTTCCGCATCATCGCCCATCCATTCATCACGCAAAGCGAAGGCGCTGGCTAGCGAGGTATCTGCTCCATCGTATCCTTCAACGAATCCGCGAACCGCATTCCGAAGCGGAAAATAACGTTCGCCACTGAAATGGTTTTCGAGAAACTCATCAACAGATATATCATGCTCCAGCTCCGAAAGACGGGCCATCAGCCTGTCGTGGTGCTCCGAAAAAGCCTGGTCACTCATCACTTTGCCATTGCGCATTTCCAGCATCTCGCCTCCGACGACCGTACACTTCAGTCCCGCTTCGCTGCAAAGGTGAAGCGTATGTTCGAGTTTTCCGTGAATGAACTCGGCTCCCGATTCCACCGGTGCAGAAAATGGGTGATCGTAAAGTGTATGTATCCTGCCGCCGGTACGGTTGCGGGCTTCCACTACCAGCGCTTTAAAGCCTTTTTCAGCAAGAAGAACGGCGGCCTGCAAGCCTGAAGCCCCGGCGCCAACTATAATGATGTCATAATTCATCCTGCTTCATCTTAAAAAAAAACGCCAGGAAAATGATGAGCTGTAATAGAGGAAATGGAAGCACTTTTTTAAGAGGGAAAATAATTTCAACGTCACCTTAAACATGCAACCTCATTTTTCAAAATTAGGATTCCGGGAACCGTAGTTTTTCACTGCTGTGGCAACGGTGAATGTTAACATTGTTTTGACCGGTGTTATCAACCAATAGCCAGTTGCCACAAAAACACAAGGACCATTTAAGCTGATGCCCGGATCAGGCAATATTTTTTCAGGCCGGTTTCCCGGCCATCATAAATTAAAAACAGCTGCTTATTCCACCACCAGCTTCGACTGCCACTCCTGGCCTTCACCGGAGCCTTTTACAAAATAAATTCCTTTCTTCCACGCTGACACATCGATGGTAGATTCCACGTTAGCGTCTTTCATTTCATACACCATCCTGCCCGTCATGTCAAAAACCTGCAGCAGATCGGGTGCACCGGGAGTGGCCACGTGAATCACATCATGGCCCGGATTGGGATAGAGCATCATCCTGTCGTTGGCGACAGGTGTTTCAGCCAGACGTGCCGTGCTGCTGATGTCGTAAACATACATGTCCCAGCCGTAATATCCCGGTGATGGATTGCTGTTGTCGCCGTCGCCGAGAAGTATAAGCCTCGGACCACCTGTATACAGCGGGAAATAGCGGGCCACGGTAAGCGCTTTCAGTCCTGCGATGAAAGCAGTGGCTGCTCCCAGGTAGTTGGTTTTGGCACCACCGCGGCTGTATTTATAAAACAGGTAGCTGGAACCGTTCTCATAACCATGCGGATCGGTTCCGGCACAGTCCAGCACGCCGCTTACATACACTTCGCATCCTGTTCCGCCCGGGTTGGGATCACAATAAATATTCCTGCCCGAAGTATAGGGCTTGGATGGTGCGCCAGCGTAGGCTTTGGACCACTTAAGCGTTCCTGCATTGTCGAACCGGCTGACGAAGATCTTCCGTGTGCCAAAAACATTGGAATTCTGCATTACATATACATCATCGTTCGATGCATCGATGGCGGCATCAGCACCGGATTCAAATCCTTTGTCAATTTGCTTGAACCACTGAAGAATGCCTCCGGTGCTGTATTTAAGCAGGATGGCATCATAATCGCCCGAGCTTTTCTGCGACAGGCCGGTTACGTAGACGAAATTATTTACAATGCGGATGTGGGTGGCCTTGTCGTCGTTGTTGGTAAGGCTCAGGTTTTTATTGTAGCGTTTCAGCCAGGAGTAGGTCAAAGCATTGCTGAACTTGAATAAGCTGGTTGAATTTCCTTTTGTCGTTCCGGGCTCTTCCGTCCAGCCGCTGAAGAAAATAGCTGAAGAAGTGCTGGCCAGCTCACCGCCGTGTATAACGGATGGGAAGGAGGTATTATGGTCGACGGCGGAAACAACAGCTCCTGTTCCTGCATTCAGGCGACGCAGGTGGAGACCGCCCGCATCCGTTGAGCCGAAGTATACATTGCCGGAGGCTAAAATACATCCTGCAGTTTCCACCGGTGTGTTGCCGAAATAAATGCCGCGGTACCAGATGAAATTGAGCGTGCTTTGCGCAAACCCTTCCACCACCACGCTGTCGCCATGTACAGAGTACACATAAACATTGTTGTTGTCGGCAAGTATGTTGCGATAGTCACCTGAACGCAGCTCCACGGTCAGCAGCAGGTTTCCTGCAGCATCGTATTTGATGATCTCAGGCAAATAATTACCGCTCAGGGAGCTGTATTCCCTCTTTAGCAAAAAGATATCTCCGTTTGAGTTGTTGGCAGCAACATCATAATTCGGCTGGGGCTGGCATCCAAGGCTGCCTGTGCAGCCGAAGCCGCCGGAATTGCCGGGGTTGAACACCACTGACTGGGCGAAGGATGAGATTGAAATGCACACGACAAGAAGGACGGGCAGTACGTAGTTTTTCATGGCTGATTGTTTAAGGTTTGCAGCCAAGGTAGTAAATTCTGATTATGATGTGGCCCCTGAAAAAAAATTTACCAGGGAAAGGATGCTTTTTTTGCCGTGGTGTCGGCCTCCAGGGGTTTGTCGTTAAGATGATCGCCTGACGATTTAAAGTAGGATTTCCTGCACACTTCAATGATGGCGATGCCGTGACGGATGATGTTCAGCTTATAGCTTGGATCGGCAATTTCAGGATTATAGCTGTCGATCTGCACCTTGAAATCAAGCATTTTGTTAAGCGCTGCCGTGTCTTCGATAAATTGCATTTCGCCGTAGCAAAGTCCCGTAAAGTTTTCTTTCGCCTGCTGGTAATTGGCTTTGCTGAAGTCGTCCACTTCATTGTCTTTGTTCACCTCTGCGCAGATGGCACCGATGGCCTGTGCGGTTTTCAGGTAAATATCCGACTGTTTCGACCAGAGCGTGCTTTGAAATTGCAGCCGCTCGCGCGATTTAAGCTCGGTTGAAAACGTATAGATGGTGACGATCAGGCCGAAAGTTGTGACCAGGATGGCACCATAGCTGAGAAAAAACTGACCGATATTTTTCATGTCACGGTGTGTAAAGCCTGAGCTCTTTATAACCGGCCATTTTATTTCCACCGGTATATTGAACCAGTTTCAGATACTGTTTGCCTTCTTTGTTGTAGCTTACAATCAGCTCATAGGATTCATTTCCCACAGAAAGATTCCATGTAAGGTTGTCGGCACTTGACAGCTTCCATGTTGATTTTGCGGAATTAATATCAACTGTTCCTGAAACATTAAATGTATAGGTGGCTCCCGACGTTTTTTCAGTCCAGGGTTTCGCGCTGCCCGCAGTAAGGATTTTGGTAAGGCTTGCCTTCGTGTACTGGGCATAACAGCTTCCCGCAGAGGCAACAAGCATAAGGAGGATGATAAGGCTGGATCTGGTTTTCATCCGCTGGAGGATTTAACCGGTGGTGCTGAAAAAAATTATGCCAGTGGAGGTGTAAGCAGGCAAAAACCGTTACGGTTTTTTCGGTCCTCTGAGGTGTATCACCAGGCCGTTCAGAAAATTCCGCAGGATCTGATCACCGCATTCCTTGTACTGCGGATGGTCCGTGTTGCGGAAGAAAGCGCCCAGCTCACTTTTGGTGATTTTGAAATCCACCAGCTTCAGAATCTCCACGATCTGGTCGTCGCGCAGCTGCAGCGCCACTCGCAGCTTTTTTAAAATATCATTGTTCGACATGTTCCGGGTTAACCTAACACCGCATCAAATGAAGCAAATGAAAACGGGATTGCCAAGTGTTTCATTGGGCATAACTTTGTTAATAATTCTTTGTGGGAAAAAAATAATCCGTTCCCGGATCAGTTAATTTTGAAAGTCTAAGCGGTTGCCATGTTTAAAAAAATAAAAAAATCCTGGTTTGTCACCACCTTGTTGCCACGGCTTAAGAACCGTTACGCTTTGTCCGTTATATGCTTCGTAATATGGATAGCTTTTCTCGACCGGAACGACCTGATTTCCCAGCATGCCTATAAGAATCAGCTGGGAAAGCTGCAGGAGGAAAAGGAGTATTACACAAAAGAGATCACCAAAAGCCGCCACGATCACAACGAGCTTGTGTCAAGCAATAAAAACCTGGAGAAATTTGCACGGGAGCGTTACCTGATGAAAAAGGACAACGAGGATATTTTCGTGATCGTTCGCGAGCCTGCGGCAAAGAAAGATGCGCCCGCTGTAAACTGATCACACCACCAGCTTAAATTTATCGGCATCTGTCATCGCCTTCATCTGGCGTCGCCACAGGTTGAGCGGCCTGGCTTCCAATACCACTGTCTCAATGCCGGGTTTCGGACCTTTCATTTTGCTGATGCGGTTACCCATCGGGTCTATGGCCGCTGATTCGCCTGTGTGCACGATGCCGTTCCCGTCTTTTCCCACGCGGTTGACGCCGGCCACATAACTCTGGTTTTCGATGGCCCTGGCGATCAGCAGCTGCTTCCAAGCCTGTATCCGTCGTTCGGGCCAGTTGGCCACGTAAAGCAGCAAATCGTAGTCTTCTTCCTGTGTGCGTCGCGACCAGACCGGGAAACGCAAATCGTAGCATACCATCGGGCAGATCCGCCAGCCTTTCCATTTTACGATCAGCTTCCTGGTGCCCGGCGTGTAGGTCTTGTTTTCTTTTGCCATGCTGAACAGGTGTCGCTTGTCGTAATACTGCAGGGATTCATCCGGCTGCGCCCAGCAAAGCCTGTTGTAATATTTGTTGTTCTCTTTAATGATAAGGCTCCCGCAGACTGCCGCTTTTTTCTCATACGCCACTCCCTTCAGCCATCCTGTCGGCAGGCTGGTAAGCTCATTGGAATTTGCCTTTGCATCCATGGTAAATCCGCTGGTAAACATTTCCGGCAGGATGATCACATCTGTGCTGCGTTTTTCTATTTTAGAAATAAGATTGTTGAGCCTGTGCAGATTTTCCATCATGTCGTGCCACGCCAGATCGGCCTGTACGAGGGTAATGCGGAGGTCGTTCATGTTAAATGGATTTCAGTTTTTCGGCAGCGGCTTCCAGTGTTTCGTTTTCTTTTGCAAAGCAGAAACGAAGGAGCTTATGGTCTACGGGATTTTTATAAAATACAGAAACGGGGATGGAGGCAACGCCGTTTTCTTTTGTCAGCCGGATGGCATAATCGGTGTCCCTCTCCTTGCTGATGGCGCTGTAATCCAGCAGCTGAAAATAGGAGCCCGAGCAGGGTAGGGGCTTGAACCTGGATCCTTTGATGAGGCTTAAAAAATAATCGCGCTTCTGCTGATAGAATTTATCGAGCCCTTCGTAATTTTTTTTGTTTTCCATAAAAGCGGCAAGCGCATGCTGTATGGGTGTATTGGCTGCGAAGACCATGAACTGGTGAAGCTTTCTGAATTCCGCCGTCATTTTCTCGGGTGCCAGGCAGTAGCCGGTCTTCCATCCCGTGGTATGGAATGTTTTTCCGAATGAATAGATGACAAAGCTGCGTTCCATCAGCCTGGGATAGCGAAGCACGCTCTGGTGCTCGTAGCCGTCGAAGATAATATGCTCGTAAACCTCATCGCTCAGGATCAGGATGTCGGTCTTGTGCGTGATCTTTTCGAGCTGCTGCATATCACGGGCGGTGATAATGGCGCCGGTAGGATTGTGCGGCGTGTTGATCATGATCATGCGCGTGCGTTGCGTGATCACTTTTTTCACTTCGTTCCAGTCGATATGAAAATCGGCGCCCTTGAGCTGCAGGTGCACCGGAATGCCGCCATGGATCTCGATCGCCGGCGCGTACGAATCGTAAGCGGGATCGAACAGGATCACCTCGTCGCCTTCTCTCACCACGGCTGCAATGGCCGTATAGATAGCCTGCGTTCCGCCTGCCGTGATGGTTATTTCCTTTTCGGGATGGTATACGGCTGAATAAAGCGCTTCGGCTTTTTCTGCGATCCGTTCACGAAGCGCCAGGAGTCCGGGCATGGGTGCATACTGGTTGAAGCCTTTTTTCATATACTGGTTCACCAGGCCGATCAGCTCAGGCGATGCAGTGAAATTCGGAAATCCCTGGCTGAGATTGATGGCGTTATGCTCATTTGCCAGTCCCGACATGATGGCGAAAATTGAGGTGCCTGTTTTGTGAAGCTTCGACCGGATCAGTCCGCTGTATGCTGGCATAAAATAGAAAGCAAGGTTTTCAGGAAGCTAAAGTCAACAATTGATCTGCGATACGCAAGGGGCAAATTTAATGGTCACGGTATCAATTTGATCTGAGAGCTTTTAGTCAGGGAATAAGTGGCAAAAAAAATAGTTAAGGTGTGTTGAAATGAATAAGTGTTCTGACCGGACCCAGGTAAAATAGAATTAGAAGTTTAATTTCATTTTAAACCGATTTACACGCTTTATACATTTTTTAATTTTGAATCTGATAAGCAACTGTTGATGAAATATATTTTTTCAGTCTACCTGCTTATATTAATGATCAGTTTGCCAACGTTCCATACAACATGGTTTTAAATCCGGGCTTTGACGATTATGACACGTGTCTTAGCACTTTTTCAAGTTCAGATTTTCCGATCAATCCTTTAATATCAGGTAGTCCTGATTATCTTAATTGCTGTTGAAAAATAAATTTCCTTTTGAAACGGAGGACACGCCCCGAAAAAATAATTATTTCTTCACCTGCTGGGCTTTCGCAAAATACGACGCTGCCGTCAGGCTGTCGCCCTTAAACTGATAGGTGATGGCGATGCTGTTCAGGTAATCGGCATTGTTGGGATCTAGTGAGGAAGCTTTGGTGAAGTATGTTATAGCCTCATCATAACGTTTAAGCATACCATAACAGCTTCCAAGGTTCTTCAGCGCTTCGGCATAATTCGGGTTGAGGCTGATGGCTTTTTTATAAACCTCAGCAGCCTGCTCATACTGGCCTGTTGCAAAATACACGGAGCCGATGTTGTTATAACCTTCATACTCGTTGGGGTAAAGCCTGATGGCGTTGTTCAGCATGTCAAAAGCCTCTTTGTATTTCTGCATCCTGAAATAGGTATTGCCCACGTTGTTGATGGCCTTTGCATCATTGGGGAACATGTCCAGCGCCTGCCGGTAATACGCCATGGCTTTATCGAGGTCACCCGTAGTGGTGTAAAGCTCGCCCAGTCCGAAGAGGGCTTCATAGTTCTTCGGATAAAGCCTTACCGCTTCCTTCATTTCCACTTCGGCCGTCTGCAGGTAGCCGGGCTTCTTGTCATCGCCCACCAGCTTCTGCTTGACCGACTGTATCAGGTGATTGGCGAAAAGGAAATGAATTCTTGAGCTCTTGGATGAAATTTTGCTGTCGGTGGAGAACAGCGTGTAGTCGTTTTTCCAGTCGGGATTACGCGCGATGGTTTTAATGCTGAACAGAAGAAAAATTACACATACGGTAGCCGTTAGCGATGTATTTGCAGTGAAAATTTTTCCGAGGCCTGTATAACGTGACGGGCTAAACGTAATTTTCATGGCTTTCATGAGAAGCGCCACCACGGCCAGGCAGAATCCAAGCGAAGGAATGTAAAGGAACCGGTCGGCCATGGTGCTCCTGGTAAGGAACAGCACGTTGGCAACCAGCGACAGCGGAATGAGAAAATAGATGATGCAGAATGAGAGGAGGTCTTTTTTCGGCAGCTTCCATGCAGCATAGCATGTAATGGCGAGATAGAACAGCAGCGATGCCAGCGCAACAGGATTTGCAAATGTGACGATGGCGATTTCAGGATACGAATAGTCGCTTGCCAGCGGATGCGGGAAAACGAGCAGCCTGATGTAAAGGCCGAGGATGTAGAACGCCGTTGCAAGCCGCGAATGAAGGTCAGGCGCCGCAATCAGCGTGTTGTCAAGGACTGAAATGTCACCACCCGTGGTTTGCGAGGTCAGCACGCTTCCCCGTATCAGGAGGTACAGGGCTGCAACGGCAACCATGACGCCAGAGGATACTGCAATTTTTTTCAGCGGCAGCGATGTAAAGAACCAGCTCATCAGCGGGAAAATGGCCAGAAAGGTGATGGCGCTTTCCTTCGACAGCAGCGAAAGGAAAAAGCAGGCTCCCGCAAGGATGAGCTGCATTGCTTTTCCGGTGGTGTGATATTTCTGAACGCAAAGTGCCGAAAGAATAAAGAACAGGAAGCAAAGAAGCTCGTCGCGGCTTTTTATATTGGCCACCACTTCCGTATGCAGTGGATGAGCCATGAACAGCAGGCCAGCCATTAACGGCAGCGCCAGATTATAATCTTTTAACAGCGAAGCCAGCAGCCTGAACAGCAAAAATCCCGTCAGCGCATACAGCAGCACATTGGTAAAATGTCCCAGCTTCGGATTATTCGGCGAAATCTCCCATTCCACAGCATAGGTCACCAGGGACAGCGGCCGGTAAAGGAAATCGTTCTTGCCGTCGAGACCATACCAGTATGCTGTTTTCAACATCACGGGTATGCTTTTGACACCCTGCATGGTAAGTGAATTGCCGTAGATAACAGGGAAGTCGTCGAGCGCATAGGCATGACCGAGGGTGTTGGCATATAATAGAAAACCGGTAACGGCAAGAAGCAGCGAGCCGTAAAGCACAAGTTTTCCTGAGGCCGTAGGAGCAGGGCGTGTTTTGACGCCGGCGGGCTTTTCGGTTGCGACAGGTTTTTTAGGCTGGGGTTTGCCGGTCTTCATATAATTTCAAAACTAAATTTATTTTTTGATTTTTGAGGCATTAAATATTCCCGATGGCACAAAGAAAAACGAAGAAGCGTGATGTTGCAAAGGAGGAAACATTTTTCGACAGGGTATATGCCGTCGTCAGGCTCATTCCGCATGGCCGAGTAACCAGCTACGGAGCCATTGCCCGGTATCTCGGAACGGCCGGCTCGAGCCGGATGGTAGGCTGGGCGATGAACGGCGCCCACAGGGTAAAACCGCCCGTGCCGGCCCAAAGAGTGGTGAACCGCAACGGGCTGCTGACAGGTAAGCAGCATTTTGGCAGTCCTGATATGATGGAACAGCTGCTTGAAAATGAAGGTGTAAGGGTGAAAAACGACCAGGTAGTCAATTTCAGCAAAATTTTCTGGGATCCGCAGGAGGAGTTAACCTGAGCGGCCCAACCATGCAGGTTTTTTGTTACCTTTACGGGCTTAATTTGCTGATATGTCGTTGACAAAGGAAAAAGTGCTGGAAGCTTTGAGTTACGTGGAAGAGCCGGATCTGAAAAAGGACCTGGTGACACTTAACATGATAAGGGATGTGGAGGTTGACGGGAAGAAAGTGAGCTTTACCGTAGTGCTTACCACGCCGGCCTGCCCCCTGAAAGCCATGATAGAAAAGGCCTGTATCAATGCCATAGTTCATTATGCAGATCCGGAAGCCGAAGTGACGGTTAACATGACCAGCCATGTGACTACCAAACGGGCCGATGAAGGCGCCCTTTTGCCGGGTGTGAAAAATATCATTGCAATTGCTTCCGGAAAAGGAGGCGTAGGTAAATCTACCGTTGCCGCCAACCTGGCTGTTGCACTCGCTAAAACCGGCGCACGCGTGGGTCTCATCGATGCCGATATATATGGTCCGTCGCAGCCCATTATGTTCGGTGTACAGCATGAAAGACTTTTTGTTCATGAGGAGAACGGCAAAACGCTGATGTCGCCCGTAGAAAAATACGGCGTGAAGATGCTGTCTATCGGCTTTATGACCGATCCTGCCCAAGCCATTGTATGGCGCGGGCCGATGGCGTCCAAAGCACTGCGCCAGCTGTTCTCTGATGCCGTTTGGGGTGAGCTCGATTATATGCTGATTGACCTGCCTCCGGGAACAGGCGACATTCATCTTACCCTTGTTTCAGCCGTACCGGTAACGGGAGCCGTTATCGTAACAACACCGCAAAACGTGGCGCTGGCTGATGCAGCCAAAGGCATCAGCATGTTTAAAATGGATGCCATCAGGGTGCCGGTGCTGGGACTCGTGGAGAATATGTCATATTTCACGCCTGCCGAGCTGCCGGAGAACAAATATTATATTTTTGGAAAAGGTGGAGGCAGGGCACTTGCCGGAAAAATGCAGGTTCCTTTCCTGGGCGAGGTGCCGCTGGTGCAGAGCATCTGCGAAGGTGGCGACAGCGGGGTGCCGCAGGTGCTTGACGAGAGCAGCCCGGCAGCAAAAGCCTTTATGGAAATAGCAGGACAGGTGGCGCAACAGGTAGCTATACGAAACTCCATGCAGGCTCCCACCCGCCATGTGGAAGCAATAGGACACTGAAAAGCATGATCACCTCCCCAACCGACAGCAGCCTCCTCGAGCGTATCGAAAATACGCTTCAGCAGCTGCGGCCCTATCTCGAAGCCGACAGTGGCAATGTGTCGCTCGTGGATGTCACCGACGACATGGTGGTGCGTGTAAGGTTTTCCGGGGCATGCAGCGCCTGCTCCATGAGCACCATGACCCTCAAAGCCGGTATCGAGCAGTCGATATTAAAAGCGATTCCCGAAATTAAAGCAGTAGAAGCAATCTAGATAAATTTCTAAAAACCCTAAAAAATGAAAAAATTTACCCGCTACTTTTATGTGATCCTTGCAGTTTTTTGTTTTACAAATGCAGGCAAAGTTCATGCACAGTGCACCATCGACAGCACGCAGACCCTTCCGGGCGTCTATCCCGACACCATTGCCGATGCCATTGCCAACCATCCGTACAGCCAGGACATCACCTTTATCATGGTTACGGATACGCTGGGATTTACCATCACCAACTACCAGCTCGCCGGACTGACGGGACTGCCATTCGGTTTCACCTGGCAGTGTAACAATTTCGCAAACGGCTGCAACTATGATCCGACCGTGAACCTTTACGGCTGCATCAACATCAGCGGCACCACGCTGATCCCCGGGCCGTATGTCCTTGACGTTACCGTTATCGCAACGGTTGACGTGCTGGGCGACCAGACCATCAATTACCAGGTTCCGTTCAATGTGCTACCCGATACCGTGAGCAACGGCGGATTCTCCATGCTTGGCGCCACCGGATGTGCACCGCTTACCGTTACCTTCATCAATAACCTGCCGGGGCAGCTTTCATACAGCTGGGATTTCGGGAACACGGTAACCGACACCACCGAGAATCCTGCACCGCAAACATACAGCACCCCCGGCGATTACGTGGTAACGCAAACAGTGGTTCCTGCAGCACCACCGCAGTTTTTCCTAACCAGCATTACCATCGATTCCATACCCGACAATTACAGCAACGGTTTTCCGTTCGATAACAACCTGGATCCTGACCTGTATTTTGTCATTTCCGATACGGCAGGCAATACGGTCTATGACTCACATCCTGCAGTCGACGATACCTATCCGCCATATACCTGGACGCTGCCCAATATTCCGCTTACCGATCAGATATACACCATCCAGGTATTTGACCTCGACAGCTTCCTTATCAACCTCGGCGACGATGATCTTGGTACGGTTCAGTTTTACGGCTACGATTCAAGCGGCACGGCAACAGACACCCTTGCCGGCATTAACGGCATTCTGAGCGTGAGCTACAATATACTTGAGATCCCCGTGCTGCCTATCGTATCGGTTGATACAGTTCATGTGCTGGTGTCACCACCCGTTCCCAATGTTACGCCTTCAGGGACACAAACCATATGCGATGGTGATTCTGTGATGCTTACCTCAAGCTCGGCCACAGGCAACCAATGGTATCTCGGACCTTCACAGCTTCCCGGCGATACAGGCCAGGTATTGTACGCCACTGTGGCGGGCGTTTATTCCGTAGTAGTGATGGAAACCAGCGGATGTACTGCGGGATCACAGGCTGATTCGATCATCGTTAATCCGCAGCCGCCAAAGCCAACTATTTTTGCTGTTGGTGATACCATCTTCTGTCCCCTTACGGGATATAATCTTCAATGGTATTTTAACAACACGCTGATCCCCGGTGCTACCGGACAATTCCATGTACCGCTCGTTTCCGGCGACTACAGCGTGGAGGCAACGGACAGTAACGGCTGCAGCCTGATGTCGGATCCGCTGCTGTTCCAGGGTGTGGGTATTGCAGAAAGCAACCTGATCAACCTCGATCTGCGACCGAATCCAACCAGCGGCATGGTAAACATTTCATTTGATCCGGTAAACGCCGGCCCGTTCACACTGCGGATCACCGACATTACCGGACGCGCCGTTTACACCCGGAATATTTTTGCATCCGGAACGCAGCACCTGCAGGTTGATCTGTCGGGAAACCCCCGGGGCATCTACATGCTGGAGATCGGAAAGGATAACGTTACCGTTAAACGAAAGATCATCGTTGCGCGCTGATTTTTCATTGATGGGCTGATAAAAAGAGAGGACCGCTGTCCTCTCTTTTTTTTGGAATTTGCTAAAGTTGCGGGCAAAAAAGCGAGCGAAGATCCCGCTACAAAAGATGCATGCATAAATAAATCAGCCGCGAAATCCACCCGCTCCAATTCGTGTATAACTCGTTGATAACTATCGGCGTGAAAGGGTAAAGAAGGGGTCATGCCTGTTAATTTTGCGTGATCAGATGACACCCTGATGCTCAAGAAAAATTTCACCTTTTTACTGCTGCTGCTTTTCGCCTGTTCTGTCCGGTCACAAAACCTGCTTTCGAACGGCGGTTTTGAAACGTACTCCACACTTCCATTGAATTACGGCGATTTCTGCATGGTAAGCGGATGGATCAACCCCTCCGGATGCTGTGTGCTTAACCCGAATTACGGAACTCCCGATTACATCAACAGGAATGCCGCCTGGCCGGTGGGTGTTCCGTCAAACGGCTTTGGAACGGTCACGCCACATTCGGGCGATGGTGCCGTAGGATTTACTACTTACGGCAATTATGGAACCCCGCCGGTTTTCAGGGAATATATCTGTAAAAAGCTTGATACGCACATGAATATCGGGCAATCGTATACGGTTGCCTTTTACCTGATGCGGGCTGCCGCTCCATTTTTCAAATATGCCACCAACAACATCGGTGTTTACCTTTCCGTGAACCAGCCTGTTCAGTCAGGAACTGCTGTCATGCCTGTTACGCCCAACTGGGAATATACGTCTGTATTCAGCAGCAGCACATGGACGCTTATGTCGTTTAACATCATTCCCACCGACACGTTTTCGTATATCACCATCGGCAATTTCAGGAGCGATGCTGCAACCACCAAATCCACGATCAATGCTTCAGCCTCCGGGGTGTATTCACATTATTTCATCGATGATGTTTCTGTGACAACCTCAGCCATGCTTCCCGTTGAAATGTTATCTTTTGATGCAGCATGGCATTCTCCCGTGGTAGAAGTTGGGTGGAGCACGGCTTCCGAGCTGCAAAATGATTATTTCATACTGGAACGAAGCACAGACATGTTAAGCTTTGCGGAGATTACGCGCATATCTGGCGCAGGAACCAGCCATGATACCAGGCATTACCGGGCTACCGATTTTTCACCACCGTCAGGACAGCTTTACTACCGGCTTAAACAGGTCGACCTGGACGGCAGCACGTCTGTGGCGGGTCTGCAGACAATATCTACATCGGGAAGCCAGAGCGAGCATGCATGGTACCAGTCCGCTACGAAAAGCATTATATCGGTGAACGGCTCGGGAGTAACAGTACCTGTATACGTATACAGCTCAGGCGGGAGCGTCGTGGGTGTTTTTGAAATAGCTCCGTACAGTTCCGCTGAATTTGATGCCTCCACACTTCCTGCCGGCCTATATGTAATCAGCCAGCCGGGAAAAAATTCCAGACTGGCTGTTTACTAGTGCAGACAACGGCTTTGAAAAACCGGTAACCTTTAATTTGTAAGGAACCTGGAGACTTCCTCAAAGTATGCATTTTTATCGGTGGCGAAATTCTGATCATTGGATGGCGATGCCTTTACGATATAAGTTTTTGTTACACCCTTGATCAGCTTGATGTCGTTTGGCCCGAGCAGCGGATCCTGTGGCGATACGATAACCATCAGGCCCTTGATCTGGGCTTTAGGTTTCTCCATGGCATACATGGGCTCATAAGTTTTATCGTAGCCGAAAGGCATGTTCACATCCTTGCTCAGCTTTTCCTTGATCTTTTTCTTCATATTTTCGAGCCCTGTCCAGGGACCGTCGGCAATGATCTTTTTGGTTTCAGCCCTGTTTGCGCCAACACCGATGGAAAGTCCGGCACCGATATTCTGCCCGTAGAGATCGAACTTGGTTATCGCGCGCGATTTCCGGAGGTAATCAAGCACGCTCGTAAGATCGGTGATGAATTGAGGATAAATATAAAGATCCGGATCAATGGTGAAATCGCTGCTTGACCCGTATCCCCGGTAATCATAGGTGGCTACGTTATATCCTGCCGAAAGGAAGGAATTCACCAGCTCCAGGTTATCGGCCATGTTGCCGTCGCCGCTTCCGCTGATCACGATCCAGTTGGTTGTTTTCTTGGCATTGTCGAAGAACCAGGCGTTAAGAATGGCATCATCGCTGGTCTTTATCTTTTCTTCCTTGTACTTCATCCCGAACTTATCGGGAGTGGTTTTATATTCCTTCGAGGGTGAAAGTGCGAACAGGGTGGAGGCCGAAAACACGCTGAGGAGCACGGCAATCCCGAAACGGAGCTGATTTTTCATATCTTATATTTCAGTTAATTTTTTTTTAAGAGGATCAAAAATAAATATTGCCCCGTAACAGAGGCATAAATTTTATGAACAATGAACGGGTAAACAATAAGATTGTTTTTTTCCGGTTGATCTTTAAAATTCATACCTTTAAGCAAATTACGGCGATATGAAAAGACTGCTGATCCTGGCGATTGCCGCGTTTCTAGTTGAGAAGGCCCCCTTGTTGGCCCAGTCTGCCGTGGATACTTCCGGCATTCAGCACGGCAAGACCTATGAGATCAGGCTTAAAGCACCGGTGAAATGCATTCAGCAGATCGAATACGATAAAACCGGTGAAGAACCCAAATGGCGGCTTTCAGACGACAACAAGGTAATTTATATCCAGGATTACATTATCAACACAAAAATAAAGCTGAAGGTGGTTTACGATACGGGCCGCGAGGAAGAATATTCCCAGAGTCCCTGCACGATCAGGCTCACCCAGGCGGAGCCCGCCCTGTAAATCAATTTTCTTTCCTGCTTTCATTGCCTCCGGCCAGGCTGTTCAGCGCAGCGCTGACCACCGACAGGATCAGGCTGAAAAGCAGTGCCCACCAGAAACCGTCAACATGAAAGCCGTCCACAAGACGGGAAGTAAGCATGATGATAATGGCATTGATAACAAGAAGGAAAAGTCCGAGCGTAAACACGGTGATGGGCAATGTCAGCACGATCAAAACCGGTTTCAGGAAGACATTCAGCAGCGAAATCACAATGGCCACCACCAGTCCCACCCAGGCATTGTCCATGGTAACACCGGGAAGCAGGTAGGCTGTTACCAGCACGGCCAGGGTGGTGGTTACCAGCTTTGTCAGGATTTTCATGCGATAAAAATACTCAAATTCTAAAAGGAATGACATTGATTCTGTGCTTCCCGCAACGGATTCAAACTTTTAAAAGATATCTTTGTTTTGCCTATTGTGCCGGACTGCCCGCCGGAAGGTTTTTTGCAAATACAAATGCTCGGACACCGATTCACCAAATTCATTCCCGACGACAGCCTCAGCACCTTTGAGAAGATGCTTAAGCTTTTTACAGAGCTGCTTACCTATACGGCAGGCGATGTGGATGAAGCATTATCATGGCTCAACGAGCTTGACCGTAAATACCAGTTTACCGACAAGCAGTACGGAATGGGTGATTTTATCAATGACCTGAAGGAGCAGGGATATATCCGGGAAAATGAAGATGGTGAGGTCCGGCTGACCGCAAAATCCGAGCAGACGATCAGAAAAAAATCCCTCGAAGAAATTTTCGGCAAGCTGAAAAAATCCCAGCGGGGTTCTCATAAAACTTTCCAGACGGGCCAGGGTGATGAGCAGAGCCCTGACATACGGCCATTTCAGTTTGGCGATTCTCCCGATAACATCAATTTCACACATTCGATACGGAACGCACAGGTGAACCATGGCATTGAAGATTTTCATCTGACTGAGGAAGACCTTGAAATTCAGGAAAAGGAATACAAGACTCAGAATGCCACCGTCCTCATGATCGACATATCGCATTCCATGATCCTGTATGGCGAAGACCGTATCACGCCTGCAAAAAAAGTGGCCATGGCGCTGGCTGAACTGATCCGGATCAAATACCCGAAAGATACGCTGGACATTATCGTTTTTGGTGACGATGCCTGGCCGATCGCCGTTAAAGATCTTCCTTATCTTCAGGTCGGTCCCTATCATACCAATACATCCGCAGGCATCGAGCTGGCCATGGATATCCTCAGGCGGCGGAAAACGCCCAACAGGCAGATCTTTATGATAACAGACGGAAAGCCCTCCTGTCTGAAGGAAGGCGGGCGGTATTACAAGAACAGCTTCGGACTCGACCGCAAAATAGTAAACCGCTGCAACAACCAGGCGGCGCAGTGCCGCAGGCTCAATATTCCGATCACTACTTTTATGATCGCCAGCGATCCATACCTCCAGCAGTTCGTAAGGGAATTTACCCGCATCAACAACGGAAGGGCATTTTACAGCTCACTCAACGGACTGGGCGAGTATATTTTTGAAGACTACATTCGCAACCGGAAAAAAACCGTTCATTGATAACGGTATCTATACGAAGATTCAACCTATGACAGATCATAAAGGGATTACCACACTTGGCGCGCTGAAGAAATCAGGCTACAGTTCAAGAACCATCAAAGAAGAAATGCGGGCCAACCTGGTGGCGGCTCTGCGGGAGGGACGGGAAATTTTCACGGGTATCCGGGGATATGAGGACACGGTGATCCCCCAGCTGCAAACGGCCATCTTAAGCAGGCATAATATGATCCTGCTGGGTTTGCGCGGCCAGGCCAAAACACGCATTGCACGGACGATGACCATGCTGCTGGATGAATACATCCCGGTGGTGGAAGGTTCGGAGCTGAACGATGATCCCCTGCAGCCTTTGTCACGTTATGCAACCGACCTTATAGAAAAGATGGGTGACCAGACGCCTGTAACATGGCTGCACCGTTCAGACCGGTACGCTGAAAAGCTTGCCACACCGGATGTATCGGTCTCCGATCTGATCGGCGACATCGATCCGATCAAGGCTGCGACTCTGAAGCTTACCTATGCCGATGAAAGGGTTATACATTTTGGGATGGTACCCCGCTCCAACCGCTGCATTTTTGTGATCAACGAGCTGCCCGACCTGCAGGCCAGGATCCAGGTGGCGCTATTCAACATCCTGCAGGAAGGCGATATCCAGGTTCGGGGCTTTAAGTTAAGGCTTCCTCTCGATATCGGTTTCGTATTTACCGCAAACCCTGAAGATTATACCAACCGCGGATCGATCGTTACCCCTCTCAAAGACAGGATCGGAAGCCAGATCCTGACCCATTATCCGAAATCCGTGGAAACATCGGCAGCCATTACACTGCAGGAAGCAAGGATTCCGCCGGCGCAAAAGAGCAACATACATATTCCGCAGCTGCTGCACCAGCTTGTGGAGCAGGTGGCATTTGAAGCGCGCAAAAGCGAATTCGTGGATCAGAAAAGCGGTGTTTCAGCAAGGCTTACCATTTCCGCACTGGAGAATCTGTACAGTGTTACGGAACGGCGGATGCTGATGAACAATGAAACTACTGCAACGGGCCGGATTGCCGATATTTACGGCATTGTGCCGGCCATCACAGGAAAAGTGGAGCTTGTTTATGAAGGCGAGCTCGAGGGAATAACAACAGTAGCCTATACGCTAATCGGCAAGGCTATACGAAAAGAGTTCGCTGCCATGTTTCCCGATCCGGAAAAGATCAAAAAATCAAAGCAAAAAAATCCGTATTCAGACCTGATCAACTGGTTTGGCGACGGCAACGAGGCCGATTTGCTTCACCAGGTGAGCGGTAAGGAGTATGAAAAGCAATTACGCAGCATTCCCGGACTTCAACATATTGTAAAATCGTATCATCCATCAGAAGACAGGATCATGCAGCTGCTGCTGATGGAGTTTGTGCTTCACGGACTGGCTGAGTTCTCCCAGATCAGCCGCCGGCAGCTTGAGCAGGGAGTTAAATTCAGGGATCTTATCGGAAGCATGCTGAATCTCAAAGCCGGTGAGGAAGACGAATAAATTTTCCGGTAACGGCACAAATTTTTTTATTCATCGTAATAAATTTAAAAAAGCAAATGAAAACATTGTTGATCTTCCTCAGCCTGCTCTTCACAGCGCCGCATTCGGTTTATGAATTCCAGGTAAAAAATATCGAAGGAAAAAAGATGAACCTGTCTGTGTACAAGGGCAAAAAAATACTGATCGTCAATACGGCATCTGAATGCGGCTTCACCGGACAGTACAAAGGACTGGAGGAGCTCTACAAAAAATACAGTGACAAGCTCGTGATCATCGGTTTTCCGGCCAATAACTTCGGGGGCCAGGAACCCGGCTCAAATGAAGAAATTGCCGCTTTCTGCTCCAAGAAATATGAAGTTACCTTTCCAATGGCTGGCAAAGTTTCGGTCAAAGGCGATGATATCGATCCGCTTTTTTCATGGCTCACAACGGCTGAAAATCCCGATTTTACGGGTCCGATCAAATGGAATTTTGAGAAATTCCTGCTCGACGAGAACGGCAGGCTGATCAGGCGCTTCAGATCGACTGTGAAGCCTATGAGCGAAACTATGATAGAAGCGATCGAAGGAAAAACCGCCCGGTAGTTTACCGGGCTTTTTCCTGGAAGCACCCCGCGCTTATTCATTCATTTCAAGCTTTTCACCGATCAAAATAACGGTCGTATCCTGCATTAGGAAATCCGGCATGTCGGTTCCGTTATTGAATACGGCGATCCGCCTTCCTTTTTCTTTTAAAGATTGAAATTGCTGCTCATTCGGTATTCCGTTATAGGATGGTAGATCCGTATAAAACATCGCTTCAATATAGTGACGGCCCGGTACATTAAACAAAACTGCATTTGAAGGAAGTCGCAGCGAGCGCAGAACCTGCCTGTTATGTGTCAGCTCACGTGTGTAAAGATTTTTTTTATCCCAGACGGTATGCCGGCGCTGAAATCCTTCGACATCGAACCTGTACAAAATGAATAGAAGGAATAAAGCTGCAAAAACAATTTTTAGCATCCTGCCGTGAAGCAATTCATCTGCTGAAGCCAGCAGCGCACCAGCAGCAACCAGAACCGGCATGGCGACTACAGTGGTAAAAGCATCCATTTTTGTTACTGCTGCTGAGAAAAAAACATAGACACCCACCACCATCGAGAGCAGGGCAAAACAAAGCTTTTTGTCGCGGCACTTCCGATAAAAGACAACCCACCCGGGAACGACGATTATGGCAACCGGCCAGCCGTAAATGCCGGCAGCCATGGCAAGATGAAACCACCATGGCCCGCTGTGCCCATCGAGAGGAATCGTCAGATGCAGGAAGTTGTACTGGTAAGCGGCAGCAGCCTGCACAGGGTAACTGGTGAAAATATAGAATTGCCAGGGAAGCGCCACAGCAAGGGTTACCAGCAGTGACATAAAAAAAGGAATGCTGTTTTTTCTTATCTGATCTTTTCGCTGCAGCATGATATAGCTGAACCATGCCAGGTAAACAAGCAAGCCAACAAGCCATTTGCACAGAACCGCCATCCCGGAGAAAAGCCCTGTCATCATCAGCCATGTTTTTTTCTTTGTTGTGATGTATTTCATCCACGACCAGATGCTGAGCGTGATATAAAGCATGAATGAAAAGTCGTTGTGCTCGAGCGCCTGCTTTCCTCCTGCAAGCTCCAGCATAAAAGGAGTGGAAAGAAAAATCACCGCTGAGTAAAATCCGGCGGCTCTGCTTAAGGCAAGCTTGCCGCATTGGTAACACAGTGCCGTCATTAAAATGCCTCCGGCAATATCGGGAATACGCATTGTAAATTCCGATACGCCGAACAGCCGGAAGCATATGGCGATCTGCCAGAGGAACAGGGGTTGCTTGTGCAGCCATATATGAAAGCGGTCCCAGCGGTCGTATGGAATATCCAGCACAGGGTCGTCATACAGGGTAAAAACAAAAGGATGCTTCAGCAGGTTTTTCGCCACCAGGGCGTGAAATCTTTCATCCCACAGGTTCAGGAAAGGATCCAGCAATGCTGCAAAAACAAATACCGCTGCCGCCGTGATGAGCAGAAAGAAGAACGATGCCTTATGCCTGCCTGAATAATGCAGAAAAAAAGATGCAACCAGTGCCGCTCCGGCCAGGCAGAGAAAGGAAAGCTGAGTATGATTGAAATAAGTTTTGATCGGTGTATTGTTAAATGAATGGTCGTTGCGATTTTGTCAATGAAGGAGCCTGCTGCCCAAAGCATGCGCGCATGCCTTCAGGAAATAATAGATCTGTGCACTTCCCATAGACACAAAAAAATTAGACAAAACCCAGCTGTAAGCCGGCACGCCGATGAACCATGGAATGGCGGCCTGCAATGGTGCGGGTACTGCCAGCTTTACGGTTACGGCTTCAATCCGCCGGCCTGTCATGCATATGACAGGCGGCAGAATTTTGTCATGGATGTCGCTTTGAACTTCCAGCAGCAGGCAAAAGGAAGAGCATACCCAGAAAAACACCCAGCGGCCGTAATCCCAGCCCAGGATAAACAGCGGCAGACAGCAAATCAGCTGGAACAACATTACGCCCGGAAAATTTCCGGTTACCAGGCTATGATCGGTTTTATTTTTGTTTTCCAATGGAAGGTGGTGGCAGGCAAAAAAAATCAGCAACAATATAACCAGCCAGGCAACCGGTGCATAAACTCCGCCATTTGTATTATGAAAGGTGTGATAAAGCCTTGACAGCGCTTCCTGCATGGTCCATGATATTCCTTCAATGGCGCCGCTTAACGCCGGTGAGCGTGGGTCGTGATGCGGAAACGGAACCTGTTGCCATGATTGCCATATGGTGTGAGCCTGCTCCTGCGTGCCTTTGTTGAAGACAGCTACAGCCAGTGCGCACCAGGCTGGTGTCAAACGAAGAATGCCACCGGCATAACGCCTGAAAATTTTTTCGCTGTCAGGCCCGGCCAGCATTGTAAGCACTGGCAGTGAAAAAAAAGCCACCGATTCATGAATGAGAATGGCAAGTGCCATTACAACATTGACCAGCAGAAGACGGAGGATGGTTTTTTCCCGTATGAGCATTAAGGATACAACGAACATCAGGATGAGAAAAACATCCTTTCTTACCCAGAAATTGTTTATAACGGGCCCGCCAAGGAGGAAAACAAAGGGAAGAAGAAAATACGGATATCCTTTTTTACTAAATCCTTTGATAAAATAAGCGGCAAGCAGAAAGTAAAAAAAACCACAGGCGGCGAGAATAAAATAATACGGTGTCGAATTCGCGTATATTGAAATGTTATAAAGCAACTCTCCTGCAAGTCCGCGGCGGACGAAGCCTCCCTGATAGCTGATCAGCCATTCGGTGATCTGCCAGCTTTCCATATAATAGCCATGGCGTATCTCTCCGATAAAAAGGAAAAGCAGGTCGGCAACAAGCAGCAGGCACAATACCGCTGTTAATCTGACTGTCAACGGTGATGCAGCTTTCATTTGTGTACCGGTCAGGCAGTAAAAGGTTCGATATCGGCAAGCCAGTCGCGAAGCAGATCCATTTCGCCTTCACCGGTGATCTGCATGTCGGTGAGAAGCTGGTAACAGTGCAGCATGTTGGAGGGAATATTCCTGATGCCGGGTTGCAGCTCAAGTTCCGTCAGCGCTTTCATGATTCTGCCGTTGTTCAGATAACCCGGCACTTCATCCCTGAAATCATCGATCAGGCTGTGATCGTTTCGTTCCTGGCGAACAGTGCTCCTGTGAAAGAGCACGTTAAAGCCGCACGTCCAGCCTATACGCAGTGCAACGAAAGAACGCCAGATATCCGTCATCCGGAAGCTGCAGAAAGATGGCAGATAAAGAAGGGGGAATGCCTCTTTGAACCAGGTTGTATTCTGGCTGTTGAAGGGACAAACAGCCCCGCGACCCAGCACAACGGGATCATTTTTACTGAATACAACCGGCAGTGATCTCGTCAGCCTGAATATGGCATCCACGTCCGGATTGTCATCCGCCAGTCCCTGCTGTATTGGGCATTCCATGCTATCTACTTTTATGGCAGGGGCAGGTTGATCATGGAGATGCTCAAGCGCAAAACCCCGTGGCCAGATGCCTGTATCGGAAAAATAACCGTATACGTTGTGCCATCCTTCCGGCAGGCTGCGGGCGCTGACTTTTCTTTCACGCTGTTTCCAGAAATCGGGCATGGGAATGTTATCGTCATCGGTTTCGACCAGGATACCAGCTCCGTTTTTCATGGCGATCAGGTAGCCGATATTCTTGCGGGCATAATGCTTAACCGGAAGCGAAGCAGAGAGCCGGAAAGAAAGTGATCGCTGGCGTTCGATGCTGTAATAATCGCACCCTTGCAGACTGAAATCTTCCGGGCTTTTGGTGTCACCGATCAGGATAAAAGGCACATGAAAATTTTTCGCCTCCTCAGCAAAAGTTTTCAGCACAGGATGCGAGGGTCCGGCAATGGAGGTTATGACAAGAGCGGTATTTTTAAGGGTTGACATCTGCAGGTGCTACATGAAGACGGGTCAGCTGATGGACGGAGATTTGAAACGGAGCCGCAGGAAAAAATAGTGAAACAGCACGCTGAAGGAATTCAGTATAGCTTTTTTTGAAACGTTGGGGGAAGGCGCACGGTAGTGGATCGGTATTTCGGCATACCTTGTATTGCGAAGGAGGTAGCGCAGCTCTGTCTGGTAAAAATGCGCCTTTGACAGTAATCTGTAGTCAAGAAATTTGCCGACGATCCTGGCATGAAACCCCTGGTATCCCGAGGTCATGTCATACATTTTAGTGCCCAGCAGGAGGTTGGAGAGGATCGTGCCTGCTTTGGAAAGAAAGGTACGTGTAGCCGACGAATCGCAGATGGAACCGCCGTTTATGAACCTGCTGCCGAAAGCGCATTCGTTCCCTTCATTCAGCACACGCAGGTACATGGGCAATGCTTTCGGATCGTGCGACATCCCTGCATCCATTTCAATGATGAATTCATGCCTGTTGATCAATGCTTCACGGTATCCCCTGATATAGGCATCCACCACATTCTGGTTTTCAGGCGACCATACCGTAACGAATCTGGCATCCCGCATCGATAACGAACGACAGAGCTCCAGGGTATTGTCTTTGGATACTTTGTCGACCACCAGATAAACTTTGCCGCATTCCAGCATGTCGAGCACGCCCGTGAGGCAGGTGATGAATGGCTCAAAATCATCCTGCTCATTCGCCAGAGGCACGACCACTGCAAAATCAAATCTCATATCGGCCCCAAAGCTAATTTAAAAAATTTAATCGGGATTTGAAGGCAAAGTACTTTCTTTTCACCGGCTGGTTGACCTGGCAGACCTCCCGGCGGGATTTTGATGCAGCCCGGTATTCAAAGATATTAAAGTGAGGATCTTCAGATCGACTGCGCCTCGAGCTTTACAAGCTCTGCCAGCGCTTTAACGGCACGGTCATGCTTTTTCACATACGGGTTGCTCTGGTCCCACACATACCCGGCGAGAACGGAACAGATCATTTTTTTGATCTCGTGATTCGGGTTGGGTGAATAGAAAATGGCGGGCAGGGAACCGTCGTACCAGCTCATGACATAGGTCCTGAATACACTTACACCCTGCATGGTGGGAACGGTAAATTCCTGCTCCCAGTCTACCATTTCACCTTTCAGCTGTCTGGCTGCAAGCACACCGGCCCTGTGTCCGCTTACCGTGGCAAGTGTAACACCCGATGAAAAAATCGGATCGAGGAATTCAGTAACATTTCCTGTCAGCACAAATCCGTCGCCGTAAAATTTATCGGTCGTTACCGACCATCCTTCAATGGTGCGCGGTTCAAAAACCAGCTCCACGTCTTTGAAACGGGCACGCGTGTTCACCTCGCCTTGTAGCATGGCCCTGAACTGCTCTTCCGGTGTGCCTTTGAAGCTGTTGATGAACGATGGATCACCCACAAATCCCACAGAGGTAACGCCGTTAATGAATGGAATGATCCATATCCATACACCCGGGGCGTGCGAAACGACGATGATGCGGTTGGGCTCATCGTAGTCGTTTCGGCGTATATCTTTCACGTGCGCAAACAGCGTTTTACGCGGGGGCAGGGAAGAAGGCTTGTCGAGGTTGAACAGCTTCGGGATGACACGGCCGTAACCGCTTGCATCGATAATGAACCTGGCTTCAATGGTACTTTCGTTTCCTTCAGAATCGCGGATGGATGTAATTGAATCTGTTCCGGAAAATTTTATGTCGGTCACCTCTTTTTCAAATTCAACCGGCACGCCCATGCGTTGCACTTCGGTAGCCAGGAGGTTGTCGAATTCGGAGCGCTGCACCTGCCAGGTCCAGTTCCAGCCATCGGTAAACTGGTCTGAAAAATTAAAATCACATACCTGGTCTCCACGTTTGAATTTGGCGCCGAACTTCTGCTGAAAGCCATGCGCTTTAATGGCATCAATAAATCCTGCTGCCTGCAGGGCTTCCATGCATCTGGGTAGCAGGCTCTCGCCGATCACAAAACGCGGAAAACGCTGTTTTTCAACTATCTTTACTTTTAATCCTGCCTGGTGAACCATCGACGCGGCTACCGTTCCCGAAGGACCTGCGCCTATTACCAGCACGTCCGTTTTTTCATTTTGCATTGCTTCGATTTTTAAGGAATGCAAAGGTAAGCAATTATGTAAGCAGAATGGCGCAGGATTGCCCGACAGTCCGGCATTGTTACGGGAGCGAGACCACCGGATTTCTTACCTTGCGATAACCTCTGCCAGCGCTTCCGCCCACATGTGATACATTTTGCCCGATGGGTGGAGGCCGTCTTCAGCAAGCAGGGCCGGGTCATTTGCCGCCATCCGTGAAAATCCGGTCACGTCCACATAATGCGCGCCGGCATAAAGGGTTTCAGCATGGTTGATGGCATTGAAGTGGTCGATCTCCCATTCGATCTTTTTGAGGTCCCGTCCAAGGGCAAAAGGCGTCACGCCCCAGTCAGGAATGGAAAGCACATACACCTGACGGGGATTTTTTCCGGCAAATGCAATGGACAATTGTAAAAGATCCCTGAATTCGGCCCGGTAATTCTCCATGTCCCGGCCGCGGTACTGGTTGTTGACTCCGATCAGCAGAGTAACCAGGTCAAATGGCCCCTTTGGGTTTTCATCCTTGATGGCACCGATCAGCTCGTCGGTTGTCCAGCCCGTAACGGCGATGATGTGTATGGGATCAAGAATGATATTTTTTTCCTGCAGGATCTTCGCCGTCTGATTGGGAAAGCGTTCCGACTCCGTGACTTTTTCGCCGATGGTGTAAGAATCACCGAGGGCCAGTAAAGAAAATTTCTTGGGTTCGTTCATATGCCGGTGGTCATTAGTAAAAGAAGTAAATACGATAAAAAGTAGGATGCAGCATTTCCGTGTATTCACTTTCCAAAGGTAATAAATTCATCAGGTGACCGAAAGCAGCATAGAGGATCGTGTAAGCGGCTTAAGCGCCACAGGCCCTGAAGTCCAGCCCCGATAGAGAGCGAGCCGGCAGGCGAGGGATAGCGGGACAGAAGGAAAAAGAAGGGCAAAGGCGTATCGCTTCAAAAAACAAAAGCCTGCATTGCACGGTGACTTTTCAACATTCAGACCTTCATATTATCTTTTTACTGCCTGAGTTAGTGATCGGTTCACATGCTTTATATTGATAATTTCGCTGAAGCATAAACTGTACCCGTGGATCAGTTCCGTTATTTCAGAAAGCTTTACATCGCCGCCCTCATGATCCTGATGGTGCTGGTAGCGGGGGTGACGGGCTATATGGCTCTTGAGCACTATGTCTTCATCGATGCGTTTTACATGACCATCATCACCGTGGCATCGGTGGGCTTCAGGGAAGTGAACCCGCTCAGCGACAGCGGCAAAATCTTCACCTGCCTGCTGATCATTTTCAGCCTGAGCACATTTGCCTATGCCTTAAGCGTTATTACCACCTACATCATCGAAGGTGAGTTCAGGAGATATTTCAAACATTATAAAACCAGCCGCGTGATTAAGAATCTAAACAACCATGTGATCGTTTGCGGATACGGGCGTAACGGCAAGCAAGCCTGTGAGCAGCTCAAATCAGGACAACTGCCTTTTGTGGTGATCGAGCCAAGCCAGAAGATCATCGACGAGTTGCGCGAAGATGGCAAGATCCTTTTCCTGCAGGGTGATGCCACTCATGATGAGCTGCTTGCCGAGGCAGGCATTTCAAGGGCCAAAGCGCTGATCACAACCCTTCCAAGCGATGCCGACAATGTTTTTGTGGTGCTTACCGCCCGCGAGATCAATCCGGGCATCAAGATCATCAGCCGCGCTTCCGACGACGGGGCGGAGAACAAGCTCAAACGGGCGGGCGCCAACAACGTGATCATGCCCGACAAGATCGGGGGAACCCACATGGCTGCGCTTGTCACCAAGCCCGATGTGCTCGAGTTCATCGATCATATCACCGGCCGTATCAACATCAGGCTTGAGCAGATCGCATACAACAGCCTTCCGGCCCGGCTGAAAAACAAGTCGATCAGGGAGCTGGAGATCCGCAGCAGGACCGGCGCCAATATCATCGGGCTGAAAACCGCCGCTGGTGAATATGTGATAAACCCCGCGCCGGAAACTGTTATGATGCCCGACGCCAAGCTGTTTGTGCTCGGAACCCAGGAACAGGTGAGCATGGTTTACGAGATCCTGTCGCATTGAACACATATGATAACCGTTAGCTGCTGATGTCCTCCTACCTGATACTCTCATGCGTAATTGCATATTCTGTTTTGCTGTTTGCAGTGGTATGGCTGACCAGCCGCAATGCCGACAATGAATCCTACTTTATAGGCAACCGTTCATCACGCTGGTATGTGGTGGCTTACGGAATGATAGGCGCATCGCTTTCCGGTGTCACCTTTATGTCGGTTCCCGGCTGGGTGGGCGTCACCCACTTTTCGTATATGATGGTAGTGCTGGGATACCTGGTCGGCTACACGGTCATTGCCACCATGCTGATGCCGTTATATTACCGCATGCAGCTGACTTCCATTTACAGCTACCTGGAATCGCGCTTCGGATTCTGGTCATATAAGACCGGCGCATTTTATTTCATCCTGTCACGTACCATTGGCGCCGCCTTCAGGCTTTACATCGTGGTGAATGTGCTGCAGACCTTTGTTTTCGACCAGTGGGGCATACCGTTCTGGATCACTGTGGGCACCTTTATCGCCCTGATCCTGTTATATACGTATAAGGGAGGTGTTAAAACCATTGTCTGGACTGATACGCTCCAGACTTCCTTCATGCTGCTTTCAGTCGTGCTGTCGGTGTGGCTGATATGCAGGGAGCTCCATTTCAGTTTTCCGGAAATGGTAAGCCGTGTAGCCGGCAGCGAATATGCGCAGATGATCTACACCGACTGGCGGCCAAAGACTTATTTCCTTAAGCAGTTCTTCGGAGGCATGTTCATCGCCATTGCCATGACGGGGCTTGACCAGGAAATGATGCAGAAGAACATCAGCTGCAAAACGCTGGGGGAGGCACAGAAAAACATGTTTACCTTCAGCGCGGTCCTGGTATTTATTAATATGCTGTTCCTCGCACTGGGTGTGCTGCTGTATATTTTTGCAGCTGAAAAGGGAATTCAGATTCCCACGCGAAGCACCGACGACCTGTTTCCAACCATCGCGCTTCACTCACTGGGTGCCCTGTCGGCCGTTTTTTTTATCATCGGACTGATTTCGGCAGCTTACCCGAGCGCCGACGGGGCGCTTACCGCGCTTACTTCTTCCACATGCATCGATTTTATCGGCATTAAAAACCGGAGCTGGAGCGAGGATAAAAAGAAAAAAGTCCGTTACACCGTTCATGTGGGATTTGCCATTCTGCTGCTGGTTGTCATTGTGATATTCCGTATGATCAACAATGAAGCGGTGATCAGCAAGCTTTTCACGGTAGCCGGCTATACCTACGGTCCGTTGCTGGGCCTTTACAGCTTCGGGCTTTTCAGCAAAAGGCAGCTTCGCGACAAGCTGGTGCCCTGGATCTGCCTCGCCTCTCCGCTTACCTGTTACCTTATCAACGAATATTCTCAAAGCCTATTCAGCGGATACATTTTCGGGTTCGAGCTGCTTATCCTGAACGGATTTTTAACCTTTTCAGGGCTTTGGCTTATCAGTAGGAGAAAATAAAAAAAGGAGCCGGGGAAAGGCTCCTTTATATAAAAAGATAAGTTGTGCGTATCAGCGCAGGAGGTTAACCGTGCCCTTGTATTCGAGAAGCTTGCCGGCTTTCGTGTTAACGGAGATCACATAAACATAAATGCCGTTCTGTGCGGGATTTCCGGAGGGATCAACACCTGTCCAGGGCTTGTCGTAGCTGTCGGTGCTGAATACTTTTTCTCCCCACCGGTTCCAGATGACCATGCTGTATTTGTCCACGTCCATGATGTGGTGCGCGTCGAAGAAGACTTCATTCTTTCCGTCGTTGTTCGGTGTAAAGCTGTTGGGAATGAAGAAGGGTGCTACATAAATCTCTTCCGTTTTTTCATCGATGCAATCGGCCAGTGAATGGATCTGCAGCGTGACCCTGTAATGACCTTCGGCGTTGTAAAAGTGCGTCGGGCTGGGTTCGCCGGAAGTTATGCCGTCACCAAAATCCCAATGCCATTTAACGGCATTCTGCGACTGGTCTGTGAACTTAATATCGGAATTAACGAGGGTGGTAAACGTTGGATCTGCGCTGAAGCCAGCGATCGGAGGCGGATAATAAACAACATTGATGACTGCCGAATCAACCGACTCACAACCGACAGGCGATGTAATGGTGAGTGTGATCAGGTACTGGCCTGCAGCGTTGTAAACATGGAATGGATTTTCCTGGTCAGATACTGTGCCGTCTCCAAACGTCCAGGCAAAAGTTGAACCGCCTTCAAAAGTTGAATTGTTCGTGAATTTCACCTTGAGGGTTTCACAGATCAGGCTGGTATCAGAAACGAAAGCAATCGCAGGGAATTCATGAACATCAACATGAACGGCTGAAGAAAGGGCTGTGCAGCCGTTATTGTTGGTCACGCTTACATAATAATTTCCTGAAGTATTGGCCTGAATGGTCTGGGTGGTTTCACCGTTGTTCCAGACATATCCGAGTCCCTGGTTGGCTGTGATGGTGACCTGGTCACCCCTGCAGAATACCGTTGGACCCTGTGCCGTAGCTGTTGCCGTTGCAAACAGCACCGTTACCGTCACCTGTGAAGAAGTTTCATTGCACCCGGCCGTATCGGTTACCTGCACATCATATGTACCTGCATTGAAAACTGCAATGCTCTGTGACGTGCTGCCGTTCGACCAGAGATAGGCCGTACCGTTGTTTGCCTGCAGCACTACGCTGTTGCCGTCGCAGAATGTAGTTGGACCGGCAGGCGTGATGTTGGCAACAGGAATGCTGACATTTACGCTGATCGTATTCGAAATGGCTAGGCAGCCGATGCTGTCGGCGACGGTGGCAGTATATGAGCCGTTCTGACCAACTGTGATCGACTGTGAGGAAGAACCGTCGGACCACAGGTATGAGGTGCCCGGATTGGCCGAAAGGGTCACCGTGGTGTTGGGACAAATGGTGGTAGGTCCGCTGGCTGATATGGCTGCGGCCGGAAGGCTGACAAGCGTCGAAATGGAGTTGGAAACCGCCGTGCAGGTGTTTGCATTCGTAACAGTTGCCGTATACGTGCCGTTCTGATTTACGGTAATGCTTTGCGTGGTGGCGCCGTTGCTCCACAGATAAGCGGCTCCTGCGTTAGCCTGCAGGGTCACATCGCTGTTGGGACAGAATACGACCGGACCCAGGGCCGAGATCATCGCCGAAGCCGTATTGACCACAACGGGTTCCTGCAGCGATACAGCCGTGCAGCCATCGATGTTGGTTACGGTTACCACGTAATTTCCGGCTGTGAGGACGCTGATATTCTGCGTGGTTGCACCGTTTGACCACAGGTATGCGTTTCCGTTATTGGCAGCCAGCATTACGCTGTCGCCAAGGCAGAAAGTGGTTGAAGAACCGGGCATGATAGACGCTGTCGGTGCGCTGATCTGGATCGCAACCGGAGAAGATACGGCAAGGCAGTTGTCGACGTTCGTAACGGTGACGGTATAATTGCCGGCCGCAGAAACATTGATTGACGAAGTAGTCGCGCCGTTTGACCAAAGCCAGGCATTGCCTGCATTTGCATTGAGGGTAACGTTGCCGCCCGGGCATAACGTGGTGCTGCCGGCGGGTGTGATCATGGCCGTTGGATTGCTTACGGTAACTGATACCGGAGCAGAGGTAGCCACGCACGTATTCAGGTTCGTAACAGTAACGATATACGAGCCACCTGTCGACGCGCTGATCGTTTGCGTTGTCGCGCCATTCGACCACATGTAGGCAGAACCTGCATTGGCGGTCAGGCCAACTGATGTTCCCGGACAAATGGTGGTGCTCCCGGCAGGTGTGATGCTGGCCGTAGCGGTATTAACCACAACATTCACGGGTGACGATATGGTATCGCAGCCGCCGGCACTTGTCACTGTTACCAAATAGGAGCCTGCAGTGGATGGTGTTATGCTCTGGGTCGTTGCGCCTGTTGACCACAGGTAAGCTGAGCCTGCGTTGGCGGTTAATGTAACGTTGCTGCCCTGGCAGAAAGTAGTTGAGCCGGATGGCGTAATGTTGGCGACGGGTGGATTGGTGGAAACGGCTACCGGAGCAGAAACCGCCGTACAGTTATCGGCATTGGTCACCGTTACCGTATAGCTGCCGTTGCCTGATGCCGTTATGCTGGCAGTTGTTGCTCCGTTCGACCAGAGATAGGATGTGCCTGCATTGGCATTAAGTGCGACTGAATTGCCGGGACAAAGCGCTGTTGAGCCTGCCGGTGTAATGGTTGCCGTCGGATTGCTGACAGCAATGGCAACAGGTGCTGATGTGGCCACACACGTGTTGATGTCTGTTACCGTCACCACATAGTTACCTGCCGTTGTTGGCGCAATGCCCTGCGTGGTTGCGCCGTTCGACCACAGGTAGGAGGCCCCCGCATTGGCCATCAGGTTTGCCTGCGCGCCGGGGCAGATGGTGGACGGGCCGGTCAGCGTAATGCTTGCCGAGCCTGTATTCACCACCACATTAACCGGTAATGAGACGGTGTCGCAGCCGTTTGCGTTCGTAACGGTTACGATATATGATCCTGCCGCAGTGGGCGAGATGCTCTGAGTTGTAGCGCCGGTCGACCACAGCCAGGATGCGCCCGCATTGGCATTAAGCGTGACGCTTCCGCCCTGGCAGAATGTCGTGGGCCCTGCCGGCGTAATGGATGCGGATGGAGGAGTAACGGATACAGAAACAGGAAGTGATACCGCCGTGCAGTTGTCGGTATTGGTAACGGTTACCGTAAAGCTGCCTGCTGCTGCTGCGGTTATGCTTGCTGTTGTTGCTCCGTTCGACCACAGGTATGAATTTCCGGCATTGGCATTCAGCGTGACACTGTTGCCGGGGCAAATGCTGGTAGATCCTGCCGGTGTGATGGTTGCCGTCGGATTGCTGACTGCAATGGCAACAGGCGCTGAAGTGGCAACACATGTATTGATGTCTGTTACCGTCACCACATAGTTCCCTGCTGTTGTTGGCGCAATGCCCTGCGTGGTTGCGCCGTTCGACCAGAGGTAGGAGGACCCTGCATTGGCCATCAGGTTTGCCTGCGCGCCGGGGCAGATGGTGGAGGGGCCGGTCAGGGTAATGCTTGCCGAGCCTGTATTCACCACCACATTAACCGGTAATGAGACGGTGTCGCAGCCGTTTGCGTTCGTAACGGTTACGATATATGATCCTGCCGCAGTGGGCGAGATGCTCTGAGTTGTAGCGCCGGTCGACCACAGCCAGGATGCGCCCGCATTGGCATTAAGCGTGACGCTTCCGCCCTGGCAGAATGTCGTGGGCCCTGCCGGCGTAATGGATGCGGATGGAGGAGTAACGGATACAGAAACAGGAAGTGATACCGCCGTGCAGTTGTCGGTATTGGTAACGGTTACCGTAAAGCTGCCTGCTGCTGCTGCGGTTATGCTTGCTGTTGTTGCTCCGTTCGACCACAGGTATGAATTTCCGGCATTGGCATTCAGCGTGACACTGTTGCCGGGGCAAATGCTGGTAGATCCTGCCGGTGTGATGGTTGCCGTCGGATTGCTGACTGCAATGGCAACAGGCGCTGAAGTGGCCGTGCAGTTGTTGGCGCTGGTAACGGTCACCGTATAATTTCCTGCGATGGATGGGGTGATCGACTGCGTGGTTGCACCGTTCGACCACAGGTATGATGCGCCTGCATTGGCCGAAAGGTTGGCCTGCTGGCCGGGGCAAAGCATGAGGCTTCCGTTATTGGTGATGGTGGCGGTGGCGGAATTAACCGTCACTGAAACCGGGGCCGAGGCAGTATCGCACCCGCCGGCATTCGTTACCGTAACGGTAAAGTTGCCGGTTGTGGAAACGGTTATGTTCTGCGTGGTTGCGCCGTTCGACCACAGCCAGGAGGAACCTGCATTGGCTGCAAGCGTAACGCTGGATCCCTGGCAGAAGGTTAAAGGTCCCTGTGGCGTGATGGAAGCAGCGGGTACGGATACGGCCACATTCTGGGGCGCTGAAACAGCGGAACATCCGCCGGCCTGTGTAACGGTTACCGTATAGTTTCCTGCGGTCGATGTGACCATGTTTTGTGTGGTGGCACCATTCGACCAGAGATAGCTGGCGCCGTTATTCGCCTGGAGCGTAACGGAGCCTCCCTGGCAGATGGCAGTAGGACCTACGGGTGTGATGATGGCCGTAGCCGTTCCTGCATTCACAGTAACCGGCGGTGATACGGCATCGCAGAAGACCGAATCGGTAACAGTCACCGTAAAGGTTCCCGACCCGCCTACCATGATCTGCTGGCTTGTGGCTCCGTTCGACCACAGGTAAGAACTTCCTGAATTGGCTGTAAGCGCCGCACTGTCGCCGGGACATAAAGTAACCAGACCCGCAGGACTGATGCTGGCCTGGGGAATATCGTTGATGACGATGTAAGGAGTGGAAAAGAGGATGCAGCCATTGCCCACGCCGATAACGATTACGCTGAACTGCCCGTTGTACTGGGTGACCATGCTGTTGTTCACCCAGATGGATTGAACTGTATCGCCTGTTGGCCACAGGTAATTGACTGAATTGGAAGCGGTGATGAGGATGGAATCGTTCGGACAGATGGTGGAAATATTCGGTGCCACCTGCACGCCGCCGGTTGGATAAATGTTTACGTAAGAGGATGAAAAACTGTTGGCCTTGAGGAATACCTGAGAATCGAATGCGCCGTCACCCACGTTGGCTATGGCCAGCTTGATGTGATAGGTTTCGCAGACTTTCACCTGCATGTTGGCGCGGAGCACGGTGGTGATCCCGTCCATGCAGGTAGTGGGAGCAGGCTGGTTGACGTTGTCGTAGAAGTAAGCGCAGTTGTTGCACGGGCCCGATGCAGCCGCTGCACTGTAACCGTTGTTGACATTGTTGATGGAAACAATGGTGGAGGTGCCCGGGATCAGGGCTATGTTCTGCTGACCAACAATGCCGGGGCCGGAGACAAAAAATCCGAACACGTCATTGAATTGCGAATTCACATAGTCGTTGTATTCTTCCGATCCAAAGACATATTCGAAATGAACGGAATCAGAAAGTGAAGTGAAATCAAATTCAAGCACAGCTGCATCCTGAGTGGCTGCGCCGCCTGCACCGATCACGGCCTGAAGTGTGGGATCTCCCGGACCCGCTGCCGGATCGCTGTGGAAATAGGAAGCAGGGCTGTTGATATTGGCAAAGCCTCCTGTTCCGAAGGTGATGCCGTTGGTGATACCCAGGTTCGACGGGCCGCTGAAAGTCGCCAGTGAATTGGCTACGCCCGTATACTGGATGTTTGAAACCGTTACGCCGGTTCCGATAAAATTGCTTACTGCTGTTGCTGCAGTGGCAGCCGTTAAGGTGATCTGTCCGTAAGAGATACTTGAAAACAGCGTGACAAAAGAGAAAGGTAGGAAAAATTTCTTCATGCTAAAAGTAGGTTTAGTTCTATGAAAACAAAGATAGAATTTTCAGGCCACAAAAACAACGCTGTGGGTCAATTTATTAACAAAAAATCAGGGTTTTTTGATTCCTGCGGCAAAATCCTTCAGATAATAAGGTTCAAAATAGGCCAGATCGCTGAACTGGCGCGCATTCCAGGCCTTCCAGGCAGGACCGCAAAGACCCGCTGAGGATGTTGAAAAATCATCGTTAAAATGACTGTCTGCGTATTTGTTTATTTCACGGAATTTTGAAGCGCCGTCGCCAAAAAAATGAACTGTTTTTTGTCCGGAAAAATGCTCAGAAAATTCAGGTTGTAGAATAACTGCCCTGGTTGGTTCGGTTTCCTCCAGCCGGCTGTTAAAGGTGGCCGTGTAAACTTCCATTCTCCGCGCATCTATCATTGGTACGAAAAGGTCATCCGGCGTTTCAGCAGGCAGCAGCTGCCGGTACCAGGCCGCCATCGAGAGCAGTGAATTGACCGTTATCAGCGGCTTTCCCGTGGCAAAGCAGAAGCCCTTTGCTGCCGACACCCCAATACGAAGACCGGTATAGGAACCCGGTCCCATGCTCACGGCAACGGCATCGAGATCGTGATAATCCAGTTCCAGCCTTTTCAGCAACCGGTCGGTAAAAACATGAAGGAGGGAGGCGTGACTGTTCTTTTCCTGCGTTTCCTCAACACCCAGCAGGGTGCCATCCCTGGCCACAGAAACAGAACACACGGCCGTAGCTGTCTCAATTTGCAGGATCAGCGCCATACATTCGATGTTTCCAGGAAACAGTGATCCCTCATCATCTTCAGAACTCTGTGTTAGTTCGTGTTCTCCTTTTCAAAAAGGGCTTCTTTGGCAACCACCTTTACCGGCGTTCCGTCCTTCAGGGTTTTGGATATGGCATTATAAGGCGCCGTGATCACCTCTTCATTTTCTTTCAGACCGCTGTTGATCTGGATGTAGGTATTGTCCTGGATGCCCGTTGTAACCACCGTCATCACTGCTTTTCCGTCACGCATCACGAAAACGCATTCCGTCGTTTTGTTTTCTTCATTCTCCGTTGAAGGTGTTTCAGTTTTTTTCTGCTCTCCGGGCCTGAGCTTGCGTTTTGAGGATTCTTTTACGGTGGTGTCGCGCGTGGTGACTGCCTGGATCGGAACCGACAATGCATCCCTCATTTTTTTCGTCTGAACCTCCACGGTTGCCGACATGCCCGGTCTGAAAGGCGAGTAGGTAGGCTGATCGGCTGGGATCAGGTCTGCATAGGAATCCCGAATGATCCTGATCTTAACCGTAAAATTGGTGACCTGGTCGGTGGTCAGGCCGGTGACGTTTGCCGAATTGGCGATCTCCGTGACAATGCCTTTGAACTTCCTGTCGAGGTAGGCGTCAATGTCAATCAGCGCCGTATCTTTCAGGTGCACGCGTACAATATCATTTTCACTCACATCAACGCTCACTTCCATTTCGTTCAGGTTGGCAATGCGCATGATCTCCGTTCCGGTAAACTGTGAAGTTCCCACCACGCGTTCGCCGCGTTCTACGCTGAGCTTGGAAATGGTGCCATCAACTGGCGCCAATATCGAGGTCTTGTTCAGGTTTTCGCGTGCTTCTTTCAGTGCTGCTTCCGAGCTCTTAACGCCGTAATCGGAGCCCGCCACGCCCTGAACCGCCGCATCCACCTCGGCTTTCGCCACCTCCCAGGTTGATTTGATGCTCTCAAAATCGGATGCGGAAATCGCACCTTCATCGTATAGCTTTTTATTGCGCTGGTAGGTCAGGTTGGCTCTCTCAAGCTGCGATTGTGCCTGCATCAGCCTCGACCTTGAGGCCTCCAGCGTCGACTTGGAAGTATTAACCATCGCCACCATCCTGTCCATGGTGCTGATATAAATTTCGGGGTTGATCTTGCCCAGCAGCGCGCCTTTTTTTACCACATCGCCTTCCTTTACAAACAGGTCCACCACTTCGCCCGAAACATCTGCGCTCATTTTCACCTCTACCTCGGGCTGCACTTTTCCGCTGGCCGAAACCGTTTCGGTGATGGTATGCCTGGCCACCTTTTCCACGGCTACTTTCAGTGTTTCGTCATCCCCAAGCCAGCCGGCTTTTTTGGCCACCGCAAGCAGCACAATGAGGATCACCGCACCGATAGCCAGGTTGCGGATGAGGTTGTTTTTTTTCATAAAAACGGTATTGGTTTCCGGTTACAGGTCAAGCGGTTTGCCGGCATAGAATTCCAGTATTTTTATCTTGAAGATAAGGTCGTACTTGGCCTGCAGTAAATCGGATTCGGCTTTCGATTTGTTGTTCCTGGTGTTGATGATATCCACCGAGCTCAGCAACCCGACATTGAATTTTTTTTCAGCGTATTCAAGTGCAAGGGTCTGCGCTTCAAAATTTTTGGTCGCCGCTGTAAAACGGTTCAGCGATGATACGGCGTCGAGCCTGGCCTGCTGGATGCTTTTGTAAACCTGCTTCAGCGTAAGGTCCTGTGTATACCTGGTATTGAGCACATTGATCTTCGCCCTTCTGATCCCCATTTGCGTGGAAAGACCGTTGAAGAGCGGGATGCTGAGCGTAAATCCTATGCTCTTGCCCAGGTTGTCGTTCAGCTGTGTATGGAATGGTGTTTTTTCAAATGCGCTGCTGTAAAATGGCTCCAGCACCGAATCGCCTCCGCTGGTGAACAGGCCGTTGGGAAACAGACCGACAAACTGCGGTTGCCCCGCAAGCCGCTGTGTCACGCTGCTGTATCCGGTGTTAAGCGATCCGAAAAGGGTGAGGCTGGGATATAGTCCGCCGCGCGCCACAGCCAGGCCTTTTTCCGCGCTCTTCAGCCGGTATTCAGCTGTCCTGACCTCAGGAAGGGTTTTCAGGGCAAGCGCATATATATCCAGGTCTGACGATGCAAGAATGCTCTGGTCGGGCAGGGTGACCGGCGGCCGTTCGATTTTGAAATCCGCCACGCTGTCGAGCTCCAGCAATTGCGTTAAGGTCAGCGTGGCCGATGCCAGCTGGTTTTCAGCTGTGATCTGCGCAAGCTGTTCGCTGCTGAGAAGCGCATCGGCATCGAGCAGACCGCCCTGTGCAATGTTCCCTGCATCCACCATCAGCTTCGTGCGGTCGCGCTGCTTCGAAGCCGCTTCCACGCGGTCTTTTGCGCTGGCCACTGATTCTTCCGCATACAAAACCTGGAGATAGGCCGCCACCACATTGAGCGATACATCATTGGTGATCTTTTTAATATCATACTGGCTGGCTATGTAATCGAGCCTGCTCTGCTGAAGCTGGTTCATGAGCCTGAAACCGCTGAAAAGCGTTAAGCCTGTGCTGAGCGAAAAATTGTTCGACTGTATCTGCTGTGTCGTATACGTATAGCTGACCTGGTCGACCGATCGACCGAAATTATAGTTGTGGGAGGCGCTGCCGTTTAGGGTGGGCAGCAGGTTAGCCTGGCTCTGAATGTAGTAGGATTTTGAAAGCTCGCTGTTGAGAACAGTCTGTTTGAGCTGGATGTTGTTCTTAATGGCATATTCCACACATTGCCGAAGACCCCATGCCGACTGCGACCGGGCAATTCCGGGGAGAAAGCTTAAAAGGGTGATGCAGGTGACAAAGAAAATCCGGCTCCGGCGGATCCGTAGGCAGCGCGTATGGAAATCCATTGGTGGGTTGATAAAAGGTGTGTAAAAGTAGATTAATGGTGCGAATTTATAAATTTAGTTAAGAGTAAAGTGTTAAGGCTATGCAGTCCGGGGAGATGCAAGCCGGGTTGACCTGATGGCTGATCCCGTAAATCCGCGATTGATTTTAGATACTGCATATGTAAAACCGATAATATTATTTTTATTTGAGATATAAGTGTAGAGAGGATTCGTTGATTGTATAAGGTATTAAAAAGCAGTTCTTCAATATATATAGTTAATAGCATCTTGATAAAAAGCAATTAAAATCAAAAAGGAAATTAAAAATTGTAAGTCAACATCCCATTATTAAGCGGAGTTCTTGAACTTTGCTGCGGGATCATGCTTCTGACTTAATTTGTGCGAAAATTTTTTGGAAGGGTAGGCGGAATACCCACTTTTTCCATCCTCCCCGGTTGATAAAACAAATCCTCACCAACCCCACGCTTCCTTTCCTCCATTACATTTGCCTGGAGTGATTCTATACCTGAAATATTTTTTGTTTCTGCTGGCTTCAACAGGTGCTGCATGGCTGGCGGGAATGGCAGCGCTTCGCCTGTCCGGCCTGTTCATTTCCGGATTTTACGCGCGTCTGTTTGCCCGAATGCTGGCAGGCGCCGTGCTGGTTGTATCATCCACCGCCATTTATTATACCCACGGACGGACCGTTATGCTGGGTATGCTAGTGCTGGCCGGATGCCTGCTGTATTTTTCCATAAGGGAAGTAAGAGATCCTTTACCGATACAGTCAGGAAAACAAGCAACTAAAATCCTGCTGGCTGCCGTGGCGCTTTTCCTGATCTGCTTTTTAAGATGTTGCCTCGCATTCAATCCCGGCATACCTTATTTGCCTCATGCCGACATGCTGTTTTATGCCAATATTTCGAATTTCATTTCGCAAAAAGGTGTTGAAAATATTTCATTCGATTACCTTGATTTTTTTCCCGACGTTAACGACCCCTATCATTACTTTGATATCTGGTTTAATGCTGCCGTTTTCAGGCTGGCCGGCCTGAATGCGCTCACATCTTTCATTCTGATAACAGTGTCCTTTTTTCTTTTTACCTGCTGGTGCGGACTGATGGCCCTGGCTGAAAGGCTGGATATGAAACCAGTTCAGGCCGCCTTCCTTTCGTTGGGATTTCTTTTTTTTTCCGGCGCCTGGTTTCCTTTTTATGGAAAGATCCCCTGGCTGGCGCATGCTGATATTTTCTGCACCGACCTGTTTTATTATACCAAGCTTACGGTGGTGGCCGTCTTCATGCTTGCCGCAGTCCTGTTATATCTTCACCAAAAGCTGCGCGACGCCGCACTGGTTCTTCTCATGATTCCAGTTTCATTTATTTCAACGGCACCGGCGGTGCTGGCTGGCGTGATTACAATTATCATCTGGCTTTTTGTGTCGAACCGGAAAAAAGATGCCTGGCAAGTGGGAGCAGCCATGGCAGCACTGGTTGCTTTCATGTTTGTTTTTTACCGTACCGACCAGCCCGGGCAGGTGATCAGGATCAGGGAAATAAATGCCGGAAGCGGCGGGTTTTTTACGTTATCCTATCTGAAGACCTGCATCAATATTACGGGGCTTTCGCTCATACAGGTCACCGTGATTTTTTTTCCGTTCATACTGCTGCTATACGCAGGACGAAAGCATTTCCGCGGCCTGGCATCACCGTTAACGCTTGTGGTAACGGTGATGGCGGCCACAGGACTTTTATCATGGGCGGCGCTGCATTACATGCTCGATACCGTGCAGCTGTTCAGCAACATCACGACCGTGCTGCTGATGGTGGTAACGTTTAGCCTTACCGTTAGGGTGTATGCCAAGGCAGGCCCCGTTTTGAGGAGCATCATGATGGCTCTTTTTGCCATCTTTTTTTTATACAAGATAAATTTCCGCGTTTTCCGGTCAAGGTACCCGTATATGCAGTCGGAGGCATACCTGGAACAGACTGCCGGTCTGATGCATATGATAAATCCCGTCGGTGTATTCATGCGCGGCGACAGCACCTACCGCAACGTGTTTGCAAAGAATCCCACTTTTGAGATCGCCGGCAAGCACCTCGCATTTACTAACAGTAATGCCTATACGTATTCCATTTCTGTATTCGATACACCTGTCAATGACATCAACCCCGGTATTGACCGGCAGCTGATGGCCCGGTCGGTTTTTTACTGGTTTGTAAAACATCAGCAGGAAAACGGCACCTTCAGAACCATTCATGATTCGCAGGTGGAGTTCATCAGGCAGTACAGGCCGGGCTATCTGATCGCCGACAAAGGCGTTCAGCCTGATTCTTCCCTCATCGGCATGACCTCCTCGGTGATCGTTGACAGCCAGACGGGAGAACAGTTCTTTGTTTTCGATCCTGAAAAAATGAAGCGCTGAGATGGGAATTCGCACCCGGTGGATAATCGCTGCAGCGCTGGTATGCAGGCTGGCAGGAATGTTACTGGCAGGTGATACGGGTCTGGCTGTGCGGAACGTGGTTCACGGACACGCCGGCGAGCAGCTTCTCCGGATGTTCGAGGTCAATAACGACGAGCTGCTGATCGCCGAAATCGCCCTTTGCCAGCGCAACGGCCTCAGCTATTCCAGCTCGCACGAAGCCAAAAGAGCCGGCTATGTTTATGATTTCACCGCTTTCAGGCCTTCGTACCCGGTTTACCTTCATATCGTGCTGCAGAATGTGTTTCATCTTTTATTTCCTGGTCATGAGATCAGGCTTGACAAGCGTGATCCATACTTCCTGATGTATGGGGCTGCCCTGCAGCTGGTTTCATTTCTCCTGTTTTTTGCTTCGCTTTTCTGGCTAAGGATGATAGCGCAGTATTTTTTAAAGCCAATATACTGCGACCTGACGCTCCTGCTTTATGGGCTGCATCCTGCCGTGATGCTGTATGTGGGAAGCCTTGTCAATTACGAAGCGGTAACCGTCAGCCTGATTATCATTAACCTGGCGCTGCTGCTGAAGCTTATACACAGCGGCCTGACATCAAAGGAAAAAGCTGTATTCATGGCAGGTTTCCTGATTTCGGTGCTCTTCAGGCCGCAGCAGCTTTTCATTTATCTTGCTCTTCTGTTGTTGATGACGCTGATGCGGATGCAGGTTTCAAAATCCGTTCGCGTGCAGATGGTGCGGCTGGCCATGGGTTGTACCATCCTGTATGCAGTTTCATGCATTCCCGTTGTCGTCAGGAATTACCGGATATTTTCTACGGCGACAATGGGAACCAACGGACTGAATTTTTACCGCGGCCACAACCCTTTTGCCCGTGGAAGCTGGTGCAACACCTGCAGCACCGACAGCACGGAGCCTTATTATCAATATATCAGGAATGAAATTCCGGGATACGATGCGCTCATTGAAACAGAAAAATCAAAAGCGCTTCAGAAGCTGGCCATCAGCTGGATGGTGCATCATCCTCTTTTAGAGCTCAGGCTTTGCTTAAGAAAAACAGCCGTGTATTTCATCCCTGTCAACAGCGATCATCATGTTTTTAACCTTTTCAATGCCTTGTATCATGCGGGTTGCCTGCTTTACTGCCTGTTTCTGGCTTACGATGCCTTCATCAGGAAGCAACCGAAGATTGCGGAATGGATTTTGGTGGCGCCGCTGGCCGGTTCTCTTCTGGTTTCACTGGTGTTTTATGTGGGATACCGGTGGCGCTATTATGCCGAGCCGTTCATGGTGGTCATGACGATGGTCATGATCCAACGCTTTATCAGTGCATGGCGGCACAGAAAAGCAATCCAATCTTAAAATCATTATTTTTGAGCGCTATGGAATACATTATCCAGTCCGACAAAAAATTTTCCTTCAACTTCCGGGAGCTCTGGGATTACAGGGAGCTGTTTTATTTTTTCACCTGGCGCGATATCAAGGTGAAATACAAGCAGACCTTTTTAGGCGTGGTCTGGGCGGTGCTGCAGCCGTTTGTGATGATGGTGGTGTTTTCGGTATTCTTTGGAAGGGTCTTAAAAGTGCCGTCCGACAATATTCCTTATCCGGTGTTTGTTTATTCCGGGCTCATCTTCTGGAACCTGTTCTCATCGGGAGTCTCACATGCGGCAGAAAGCATGGTGGGGAATGCCAACATCATCAAGAAAATTTATTTCCCCCGCCTCATCATCCCGCTCAGCGCCATCCTGGTTTCGGTTTTCGATTTCCTGATGACGCTGATCATTTACATCGGTCTGCTGATCTATTATAAGCAGCACGTAAATATTTTATACCTGCCTTTATTTTTCATCACGGCGTTGCTGATCACGCTGTTCACCACTTTCGGGTTGGGCACCTTGCTGTCGGCGCTCAACGTTAAATACCGCGACTTCCGCTATGTGATCCCTTTTCTCATACAGTCGTTGCTTTTCCTTACGCCGGTCATTTATCCGATTTCCATTGTGGAGAATGAATTTCTGAAAATGCTGCTGTCGCTCAATCCCATGGCCGGAGCCATATCCCTTGCCCGCAGCGCCATCACGGGCATGAGCGTTGATGTGCCGCATTTACTTATCAGCCTGGCAGCATCGGTGCTGTTGTTTGTTGCCGGGATGGCAGTGTTTCGCAAAACGGAGAACTATTTTGCCGATATCGCCTGATGGGCAAATTTCAGCATTTCAAATTCAAAGCATAAGAGGTGAAGCCGATTCTTGAAATTAGAGACGTGTCGAAGAAGTACCGTATCAGGCAGGAATACAGGCCTTACGAGTCGCTCCGGGACACCATCACTGATGTATTCCGCGGAAAGAAGAGAAGCGGCCGTGAAGATTTTTTTGCGCTCCGGAATGTCGATATCGATATCATGCCCGGTGAAAGCATCGGCATTATCGGCAAGAACGGCGCGGGCAAATCCACGCTGCTGAAGGTGCTGTCGAGGATCACGCCGCCCACTTCAGGAAAAATTACCGTGCGTGGCTCGTTGTCCAGCCTGCTGGAAGTGGGCACAGGTTTTCACCCGGAGCTCACCGGCCGTGAAAATATGCTTCTCAACGGCTCCATCATGGGCATCCCGCGCCGTGAAATACTGAAGCATTTTGATGAGATCGTAGCCTTCAGCGGCGTGGAGAAATTTATCGATACACCTCTCAAGCATTACAGCAGCGGCATGCAGCTTCGACTGGCCTTTGCGGTGGCCGTGCATCTTGAGCCCGACATCCTTATTATCGACGAAGTGCTGGCGGTTGGCGACTATGAGTTTCAGCGCAAATGCATCGGCAAGATGGATGAGGTGGGCAGGCATGGAAGAACGCTTTTGGTGGTATCACACCAGCTGAGCCTGATCAGGCAGCTTTCCACCAAAACTCTGTACATGAAAAACGGCATGGTCGATCAGTTTGGCGATACCACTGAAATTCTCAACCGTTATACCCAAACGCTGTATGAAAGCGAAAAGCCCGGCGGTAGCTTTGACGGAACCAAAGGCGAACCGTATTTTCATCTTCACAGCTTCCGCATGCTCGATGCCAGCGGTAACGCCGTAGAAGCCGTCGACAGCTTTGAGCAGAAGCTCTATGTTCACATTGAAGTGGATGTGATGCAGGAAGAAGGCAAGCTGAACATTGGCTACCAGCTGTTCAATGAAACCGGCGATTCACTGGTGCTTACCTTTCATACCGATGATTTTCACGAAGAGCGTTCCATCCTGAAGCCGGGCAGGCATACCCTTATCGGAACACTCGACATCAGCCAGCTTAACGAAGGGAAATACAGGGTGTATTTTCTGGCAGGCTTACATTATATAAGGATGTTTTATTCACATGAGCACGAAGAAATTTCGGTTAAATTCGATATTGTCGGATTGAAAAGCCGTTCTCCCTATTTTCAACGCAGGCGTAAGACGCTCTTATGTCCGGAAGCAGAATGGAAAATCGAATAGCAGCATCAGATGGAGTATCCCAGGATCACGCTCATTACGCCCAGCTTTAACCAGGGCGCTTTTCTTGAACAGACGATCACTTCTGTGCTGAAGCAGCAATATCCGAACCTTGAATATTTTGTGATCGATGGCGGCAGCACCGACGATTCAGTAAAGGTCATGGAGAAATACCGGTCGCAGCTTTCGTGGTGTGTTAGTGAAAAAGACGGTGGTCAGACGCATGCCATCAACAAAGGCCTTGTCCGTGCAACCGGCGAAATTGTCAGCTGGCTCAACAGCGATGATTACCTTCATCCGGGTGCGCTGCATAAAATTGCGGAAAGATTTTCAGATCCCGCAGTCAGTTGTGTGATCGGAAGGATTGAGTATTTTAATTCAAAAGGTCCGGTGCGAAGATCCGGCAGCGTGGTGAAACACCCTGCCGAAAAAACGCTCGGATCGGCTGTGGTTCCCCAGCCTGCCATGTATTTCAGGAAATCCTGCTATGATGAGATCGGCCTGCTGAATGAAAAGCTGAGCCTGTGGTTCGACAATGAATGGTATATGCGGTATATTATCCGTTACGGTATCGAAGGCATCAGGGAGATTGCCGCTTTGCTTGTTCATTTCAGGTTTCACGACGTTTCCAAATCTGTAAGCCTGGGCGAAGAATTTAACCTGGAACGTGCCGCCGTCTTTAATTCGCTTGCCCGGAAGGCAGGCGATAAGCGGGTTCCGGAGCTGCTCTGCGAGCTGTATTCTTTTGACGATTCATTTGAATTCGATGTGCCTGAAAATCCGCCTGGGATCAGCTATTCAAAGGCGCTGAATTATTTCCTGCTGATGCTCGGAGTTGAATTTTATTACCGTTCGGAATTTAAGACCGCTTCAAGATGTTTTTCACTTGTCGACCGCAAACTGCTCGATCCGGCAAGCTATGCTTATTGCAGGAGGATCAGCATGCGAAATAACCTGGTACCGGGGTGGCTGATCAGGAAAATGCGCAGAAAACCGCAATAGCTACAGCCGGCGTCCCAAGATCCCGACTTGCTCGTTTTTCCAGGAAGCAAAAGTCCCCTCGATGATTTTTTCACGCGCCGTTTTCACCAGCCACAAATAGAACGAAAGGTTGTGAATGGTGGCGATCTGGGCTGCCAGTATTTCCCTACTGATGGTCAGATGCCTCAGGTAAGCTTTGGAATACTGGCTGTCGACGAAAGAAGATCCATGCTCATCGAGCGGCGAAAAATCGTTTTTCCATTTTTCATTCCTGATGTTGATGATGCCCCTACTGGTGAACAGCATGCCGTTTCGTGCGTTGCGGGTGGGAAGCACACAGTCGAACATGTCGATGCCCAATGCAATGCATTCAAGTATGTTCACCGGGGTTCCAACACCCATCAGGTAACGCGGCCTGCCGGGAGGAAGAATTTCACATACGAGTTCCGTTATGGCATACATTTCCTCCGCAGGCTCTCCAACAGAAAGTCCGCCGATGGCATTGCCATCCATTCCGCATGAAGCAATGAATTCGGCGGATATTTTACGAAGATCATGATGCGTACCGCCCTGAACAATGGGAAACAGCGACTGGCAGTAGCCATATAGCGGAGCATTATTATTGAAATGACTGATGCAGCGTTTAAGCCATCGGTGGGTGAGTTCCATCGATTTCCGGGCAGGCAGGTTCTCGCATGGCCATGCCGTACATTCATCAAATGCCATCATGATGTCGGCGCCTATGCTGCGCTGGATATCGATGGCTCCTTCGGGAGAAAAAAATTGTCTGGAACCGTCGATGTGCGACTGGAAAGAAACGCCTTCTTCCTTTATTTTTCGCATTTCAGCCAGTGAAAAGACCTGGTAGCCGCCGCTGTCGGTAAGAATAGGGCGGTCCCAGCCGATGAATTTGTGCAGTCCGCCGGCCTGCTCAAGGATTTCAGTACCCGGCCTCAGGTTGAGGTGATAGGTATTTCCCAGGATGATCTCTGCGCCGATATCGTTCTTGAGCTCCCGCTGGTGGACGCTCTTCACCGTACCTGCGGTGCCAACGGGCATGAAGATGGGTGTCTGTATAACCCCGTGATCAGTTACAATCTCGCCTGCGCGCGCATTTGAGCCGGTATCGGTGGAGTGGAGGGTGAAGCGCATAAAGGGGCGCAAATATACATCAAATGCGGTTTTTAATCGCAAGAAGCAAGGTGTGAGAGAAAATCAATGCGAGCGTGATGGCGTGAGCGAGAATAAAAATAACCACGGAGACACAGAGAACACTGAGAAAGGATGCACAACCCCTGTATCAGGCAGATTCAGAGAGCTCCGTGAACTCCGTGACTCCGTGGTTTGATTTAGGAATCACGGCTGAGAGAGTGAGCGCGAATACAAAATAACCACGGAGACACAGAGAACACAGAGAAAGGAAGCACAACCCCCTGTATCAGGCAGATTCAGCGGACTCCGTGAACTCCGTGACTCCGTGGTTTGATTTAGGAATCACGGCTGAGAGAGTGAGCGCGAATACAAAATAACCACGGAGACACAGAGAACACAGAGAAAGGAA
>JADMIO010787521.1_pt1 | contig 76477 bp, 57 predicted proteins | sample 8958161 | NCBI WGS metagenome assembly JADMIO01 (sample SAMN16585339, study PRJNA669376) | soil metagenome | isolation source: Crop rotation soil | place: USA: Cullars Rotation, Alabama | collected 2011
CGCGACAACTTGTCCACGTGGAATTCTAAGCTTAGGATCCCAATGTGCTGGAAAGTGGTCACGTGGCTCAAGGCTACCTGGAAAGTAAAGCACGTCTGCCGATGGTCGCACACGGTGACTGCAGGCAATGATTACCTGTACAATTTTGCCGCGTCATTTGCCAGAACTGTTGTTCATCTGCCCACCTGCATTGACACCGATACGAGGTCCAGTGTGCCCATCCGCTCCACTCGTGTGGCTATTGGATGGACGGGAAGCCATTCGACCCTGGCGTACCTGTCGTTGTTAGTGCCAGTTATTACTGACTTGCAAGGCACGTTTGATTTTGATTTTATTGTGATAGCAGATAAAGATCCCGCATTGCCGGTTCGCAATTACCGTTTTATACCGTGGCGGGCAAGCTCTGAAGCGGACGACCTAAGGCAGATACAGATTGGAGTGATGCCGCTGGTCGCGGACGCGTGGAGCGAAGGGAAATGTGGATTCAAGCTGATACAATATTTCGCTGCCGGAATTCCAGCCGCGGCAAGTCCGGTGGGTGTAAACAAAAAGATCATCGAGCAAAACGTGAATGGATATTTATGCGATACCGCGTCTGACTGGAAAGCAGCGCTCACGAAATTGCTGGAAAATCGGGAGCTGCGAGAACAATTCGGCGCTGCCGGTCGTCAAAAGGTAATTCGCGAGTACAGCATTCAGGCACACACGGCAACATTCGTAGCACTATTTAGCGCTTAGTTATAGGTTGAGGAAACGGATCAGTTTCTTTTTTGGGCTTACGTTCTGGTAGTATATAAGAATTAGAGCGACGGCGAAGAATGGCAGGCACGGGATCTTGTAGCGGGATAAAGCCCCGAAGTTGTAGGACGAGATGCCAACGGCGAACGCAAAGATGAGGGAGAAAATAAGGCAGAATTGGATTGTCGGGTCACGGTTGATCGTGTCCCAGATCTTGACGATCCCAACGGTGAAAAAGATTTTGAGCGTTACAAATAAAAATAGAATGGCTTCGAGTGCCGAAAATAACACCAGCACTTTCTTTGACTCCCAGATATAGGGACGGAAAAGAGTCACATTTACGGCAAGTGGAAACTTTGAAAGCATGCCTCCCAGCGTCGGCGAAAAATTTCCAAGTGTGTATCCCGAACCTTCGTCACCGGATACCCAATAAATATACACGCCGGTTGTGTGTGACGTCTGGGCTACGTTTTCCAACGAATATTTTCCGAGTTCATTTGCAAATCGCTGCATGAAAAAAAGAAAGCCCCCGAGGATCATAACGATCAGTAAGAATTTGACAAGGATCTTTTGAGATGTATTGCGGATGCGTTGTGTATACGTAAACAGGATCCACATCAGCAGCGCCGGGATAAAGCCCAGAAGAATATAAATTTTGATCTTTGCGATCAGGAAAAAACTCAGGGCGGACAGCAAAATATTGCGGAAGCTGAAATCCTTTTGTACCAGGAAGCGAAACGTGCCATAGGTCAGCCACCCAAGACCAAAAAGGCACAGAGTGTCTTTAAATATACCCGAGCCCCAAACAAAAACGCTCGGGATAAAAAGAACCGCTACCGCAAGTGGCCTGACCAGCGTTGGATATAGTGACACGAACGTTTTGAACAGCGCCCAAATGCCGCTGAAGGATATAAAGGCGAAGAGGACGGCTGTTGGCAGGTAGGTGTTAAGCGTAAACATGCTTAGAAAAGCAGTAATGGACACAACCGCATAGGAAGCGGGGTCGCGATACCATTCCATCTGCGAGATATACTGGTAATAATTTTCGTCCTTGATAGAAGGGATGTGCAATAAAAGATTAAACCATTTGCCAACCGATTCGTCGAAAGAACTGTTCAGTACCTGTGCCTGGTTGAAATAATAATACGTGTCGCCGCTTTTGTAATAATAGCCATAGACCAGTCCGATGAAGATGGCGCCAAAAATTTTAATCGTAAGAGCGGGGATGTAATACTTGCGAAGCGGATTTTTTTGAGGATACCGCTTTTTGCGCGTCCGGAATGCGAACAGGTAAACAATTGCAAGATAAAATGGAAGTAGTGCAAAATCCAGTATCGACAGGTTCGCCAGCGCATTCATGCATGAGGCTTCATAAGGTTCCAAAAATAGTCAATTCAACCGACTCGCTTCTTCTCAATCGCGCCGCAAATCATTGATGCATGCCACGGATTCTTCGCATTCACAACAGGCTGATAATTGGAGGTCCGACACTTCATGTGCTGAATCTTACGAAATTTCTTCCCCCCGAATTCGAAACCCTTTTGCTCGTCGGTAAAAAGGAAGCACATGAAAAAGATGCATCTTATCTCGCAGAGGAAATGGGCGTGCGAACGGTGGCCGTGCCGGCAATGGGGCGATCGATGAATCCTTATGGCGATTACCAGGCATACAGGCAGGTAAAACGTATCATTCGTGAATTCAAACCTGATATAGTGCATACGCACGCGGCAAAGCCAGGCGCTGTCGGCCGTATGGCTGCGCAGGCGTTGAGGCCGGTCATCGTGCACACATATCATGGCCATGTTTTTCATTCGTATTTTAATACGACAAAGACACAATTTATCATAAGAACCGAACGGTTCCTTGCAAAAAAAACCGATGCTTTGATTGCGATCAGCAACCAGCAAAAGCAAGAGCTGGTGGACGATTTTAAGATCGCAAGACCAGACAAGTTCCGGATTATTCCGCTCGGCTTTGAACTCGATAAATTTTTTGAAGGGCAGCCCGGAAAGCGGCAGAAGTTTCGCGAAGAGTTTCGCTTGTCGGACGATGAACTTGCAATAGGCATTGTTGGCCGGCTTGTGCCCGTCAAGAACCATTTTCTCTTTATAGATGCACTGCATTATGCCCTTCAGCATTCAAAGCAACCAATTTGTGGTTTTATTATCGGCGATGGCGACAACCGCAGGGCGCTTGAGATCCACGCGCGGGGATTAGGGATTATCTTTTCCCACAGACGAGATGACCCTGGTGTGCAGCTTGTGTTTACCTCCTGGCGGCAGGACATTGATGTCGTCAACGCCGGCCTCGATATCGTTGCGATGACGTCGCTCAATGAAGGAACGCCGGTAAGCCTTATTGAAGCACAGGCAGCCAACAAGCCAATCGTCTCCACTCGTGTCGGAGGTATCACCGACATTGTGCTCGAAAATAAAACCGCACTGCTGTCCGACGTGAACGACACTGATAGCTTTCGGCAAAATCTTATGTCTTTGATAAACGACGCAACTTTGCGCGGTCAGCTAAGCACGGCGGGGAAAGATTTCGTGCAGAAAAAATACGGCATTGAGCGATTGGTGAACGACGTGTCAAGGTTATACGCCGAGTTACTGTCGGCAAAGAAGAAAAACTGATGTTCCTCTTTCGACGAAAAAATAAGGGTTCGCGCGACGCGGACTACAGTTTGCTGAATGCAGACATGCATTCGCACCTGCTGCCCGGCATTGACGACGGTTCGCCGGATCTGGAAACGTCAGTGGAACTGATTCGCGGATTGCAGGAACTTGGATACAAAAAGCTGATCACCACACCGCACATCTTATGGGATGTATATAAGAACACGAGCGAAGTAATCCTGGAAAAGCTGGAGCTTGTGCGCCAGCGATTGCGCGAGGAAAACATTGACATCGAGTTGCATGCCGCGGCGGAGTATTTTATCGATGATCACCTGGTTGACCTGGTTGAACGTAAGGAGCGGCTACTCACGTTTGGCAACAACATGGTACTCGTGGAGTTTTCGATGGCCAGCCGGCCATTTGAGTTCAAAAAATTATTTTTCGATCTGCAAATCCAGGGCTACCAGCCCGTGCTTGCGCACCCGGAACGGTACGTGTACCTGGAACCTACGAAGTCGTTTTATGACGAGCTTAAGAATGCAGGATATTTCTTCCAGCTTAACCTCCTTTCGTTGCGGGGTTACTATGGCGGTGCGGCGGCAAATATTGCCCGTCACCTCGTAAAAAAGGGTTACTATGACCTCATTGGAACCGACCTTCATCATACCGCGCACCTCAGCGCACTGAACGCGGGTTCAACTTTCACTTCCGTTCAGCCACTACTCCAGTCAGAAAAGATTTTAAACAGGGAGCTTTAGCGGGGAGATCACAGCAACTCCCGGCTTATTTCACCGTTCTGCCGCACCTTTTTTCTTACATTTTTGCAGCTTTCTTCCATTGGTTATGGCTTTTTCTCAAGCGATATTTGAGCTCGAAGCATGCATGCTTTTTTAGGGAGTACTCGATAGTGGTTTGGGCTGATTTTGCGGAGCTGAAGTCTTTTATGTGATTGATGGGTGGGTATCGCGCTGAGCGAGGTACGGAGCATTCATTTTATCATTGGTTGGCTGGAAGGCGGGGGAGGGCGACAAGGCGGCGGCGAAAGGGAGGGCCCCGCGCGATAGGGCAGATTTGGATAACGCTCAGGGCTCTTTGGGACAGTCGGAATAACTACCCCTTAACCGGCAACCTACCCGCCACCGTCCTCCTCCTTACCTCCCTATCAACTCCCTAACCCCTTCAGCCAAAACCTCCATCCACCCTACCCCCCCAACTCCACACTCACCTACACGCCGGATTCCCCCATCCGCCCGCCCAATCAAAGTTTAAACAATCATTTACGTTTTTTCTCGCTTGTATAGCGTAATTTTGACGGTTCGAAAATTGAACGTTATGGCTAGTTTGGAATTTAATACCCTGCTGATCAGTAACGCGGATTTTCTGAAGCCCTTTGCCGTAAATCTGACAAAAGACTCGGAGTCTGCTAAAGACCTCTTTCAGGAAACGCTCTACAAAGCGCTCGCCAACCAGGAAAAATATAATGTAGGAACGAATATCAAAGCATGGTTGTTTACGATCATGCGCAACATCTTTATTAACGACTACCGTCGCAAGGCCAAGCAGCATACGATTTTTGATTCCAGTCCCAATGACTACCTGTTAAATTATGCCCAGCCTGCCATCAGTGTTTCTGCTGAAACAATGCTCGGTGCTAAAGAAATTCAAGAGGCCATTCACCACCTTCCGGAAATCTTTAAAACACCCTTCCTTTTGTATTTCGAAGGCTACAAATACCATGAAATTGCCGAGGCTTTGAAAGAACCGCTCGGAACGATCAAAAGCCGCATCCACTTTGCCCGAAAGCTATTAAAGGAACAAATCAGCCGCTATTAATATAGAAGAAATGCCGGGCGCGCAGGTAATACTTGTTGATTCGCTCGATACTCCCCTTGGCACCATGGAAAAAATGGAAGCTCATCGTCGCGGCGTCCTTCATCGTGCCTTCAGCATTTTTATAATGAATTCCAAAGGCGAGCTTTTGCTGCAACGGCGGGCCCTGACAAAATACCACAGCCCCGGTTTGTGGAGCAATACCTGTTGCAGTCATCCGTCACCGGGCGAAGAAACGCAACTGGCGGCCAACCGGCGTCTGCAGGAAGAACTCGGGTTTCAAACCGTGCTCCAGCCTATTTTTACCTTCGTTTATATGGCTTCCTTCGACAACGGACTCACAGAGCATGAGTATGACCACGTGTTCTTTGGTCGTTACGACGGCGAAATAAAAATTGACCCCACCGAAATTGACGACATCGCGTTTGAAACGCCCGCTATCGTCCGCAAACAGTTAGTCAACACACCCGAACGGTTTACGGCCTGGTTTGCGCCCGCTTTCGCCAAATTTGAAGCCTGGCGTGAAGCTGCTCACGCGCACGAAAGCCAATAGTTTCACCTCCTACTATCCACATTCGTTACTCCGATCTCCGCCCTCCGCCCTCCGCTCTCCGCTCTCTCCTCAGTTGTCCTGATCAAACTGCAAAAACTCCCTCTTAACCGCCTTCAGCAAGCTAAAGATCTGAACTGCTTCAATTGCCAGCATCACGACCAGCGCAAGTAGCACAAACCAGGGTATGTTAACCCTCGGGATGGTAACGTGTTCAAACCGTTCGTAATACCACCCGGCAAGGGAAATTCCCAGTGCAAGGCCGGTAAACAAAAAAGAAAACAACGAAAAGATGATTTTTAGAAACATCACCCTGATCGTCGAATAACCAATCTTGAAATTTTCGAAAATGGCCGCAGGTATGACCAGGATCAGTGTCACCCAGCTCCAATTCCTCCCAAACCAGGCACTCAGCACCGTATTGAACAGAAGAATGAGGATAACGGACAGTAACGACCACGGGAAAAGCAGGAACCAGGAGGCTTTTTCGAAACGACGCACAGCCATAAAAGGGAGATTGGTGGGATGAAAAATAAGAAGAATTTGCAAGGTCTGCGAAAATTGAGGAGCCAAGCAGCAATCAGCGCAGGCACAATGTCTTTTGATAACGGAGCTGATAAAATTTGGGCAGGTTTTGCTAAAAAAGTATTTACATTAGCCCGATTTCTGTGAGGAAGACGGAGAATATACGATTGCTTCAACAAGCCATTGCCTGCTTTGACGATACGCAGGCATACAAGCAACTTTTTTTGCTGTTTTATCCTTCACTTGTTTCTTTTGCTGTCTCCCTGATCAAGTCGCGGGAAACTGCCGAAGAAATCGTTTCCGATGTGTTCATAAAAATTTGGGAGAAAAGACAACAGTTGGATAAGGTTGAAAACCTGTCCTATTATCTTTTTACGGCGGTCCGCAACAAGTGCTTTAACCAGTTGAGTGTGCGGAGGAATGTGACCAGCATGGATTTGAACGACACAGTAATTGAATTTAAAAGTCTTTACCACGACCCCGAACAACGCCTTATTTCAGCAGAAACGATCCGGCAGATACAACAGGCTATCAGCGATCTGCCACCGCAGTGCCGGATGATCTTTAAGCTGGTTAAGGAAGAGGGTTTCAAGTATAAGGAGGCCGCCGAACTGATGCAGCTTTCTGTAAAGACAATAGAAAATCAAATGTCTCTCGCCTTCAAGAAAATAGGATCCGCGATGAATGTGCGTCGGCAGCAACTGTCGGCTGTTTTTTCAAAAAATTAGTCCCCGGCTTAGGGGTAACCGCTCGCTTTGCTGTCTTATAAGGAATGCTCCAACTGTAACTATGATGGTTGATCGATTTTGGGAACTACTTTCAAAAAGAATTTTTTCCGAAGCCAACGAAGCCGAACGCAGTGAGCTTGAAATCTTGTTAGCCTCAGATCCCGCCCTGCAATCCGCGGCGGATACGGTCGAAGAACTGATGGCAGCATCTCCGAACCCGGAAAACACACCCGCTCACGAAGAAGCCTTTGAATTGCACCTCGCGCGGATGCGCGCATTGCGTCCCGATTTATTCGAAACGGTCGTCGGCGGCGAGCCGAAACTTCGCAATTCCCGGCGTCGCAAGCGGCTACTGTGGGTCGGCAGCGCATCTTTAGTTGGAGTCGTCGGACTTGTTTGGTTCTTCCAGGGTTACAAAAACCCGGCTGTCCAAGGGCAAGTGCCGCCAACCGCAACGAGCCAGGTGATGACGAAGCCGGGGTCCAGAACCCAAATCCAGCTTCCCGATGGGTCGCGGGTTTGGCTGAATGCAAGTAGCCAGTTGACCTATGACAAGGATTTTGGCCAAAACTTACGCGAAGTGACGCTTACCGGCGAGGCATTTTTTGACGTAGCAAAGGACGCAAGCCGTCCATTTATTATACACACGAAAGTGATCGACGTAAAGGTATTGGGAACTGAATTTAACGTGCGCGCCTATCCTAACGATGCGTACACCGAAACGAGCCTTATCCGGGGCCGCGTGGAGGTCACCGTTAAAAACCGGCCGCAGGAAAAGCACTATCTCAATCCTTACGAAAAAGTGAGCGTCGCTAATAATATTGTAAACCCGGTCGCATCGCTGAAAAGCGTTGCGCCTAAAGCGTTGGTGGTAACCGAGCCGCTAACCTATTATCATGTAGACAGCACGGTGATCGAAACATCGTGGGTGCAAAACAAACTCATCTTCCAGGAAAATGAAACATTCCGCGAAGTGGCACTGAAGATGGAGCGGTGGTACGGTGTACAAATAAATTTTGCAGACGAACAGGTAGCACAGATCAGACCTTTTGGAAGTTTCAAAACGGAAACAATAGCACAGGCGTTAGACGCTCTTAAAGAAAGTTTCCGGTTCAGTTACCGGGTCAATGGAAACAAAATCACGATCACCAAATGACCATTTGCGTCACGACGGCTTATGAACCCTTCAAACAACACGTCCTGATAAAGCGGGAACGGAACCCGTGCAGGGGTCCCGTTCTCCATACGAGATTCAACCAGGAGTTGATGCTCCAATTATCTAACCTCTAATTGAATGTATGAGTAAAATTACAAACCAGCATGCTTTGCCACGAGCTCACGTCTTTAAAAAACTTGTAAGGATTATGAGATTCACCATCGCCTGTTTACTGATAGCTTGTCTGCATGTATCGGCTTCAGGTTATTCGCAGGATAACATAACCCTTAACTTGAAGTCGGTTGACTTGCGTAAAGCATTGATTGCAATCGAGAAGAAAACGGAATACCGCTTTCTTTTCAATGAAAACCTTGTAGAACGCAAGCCCAAGGTGGACATTAACGTGGTTGAGACACCGGTAACCCAGGTGTTGAACCAATTACTGTTAAACACCGGCCTTACCTACAAGGTGCTGAACAACAAACTTGTGGTGTTAAAAGAGATCGGCGACGAGGCCAGTCTTGCTAACCTGCAGGATGTTCGCGTAACCGGCCGCGTAACAAACACAGCAGGTGAAGGTCTGTCCGGCGTTTCCGTGTCAGTGAAAGGGTCACGTACCGGGACCGTAACGGACGCAACCGGAAACTACGCGCTTACCGTTCCTGACGACGCCACACTGGTGTTTAGCTATGTCGGGTATGAAAGCCGCGAAATGACTTTGAATGGGCAGACAACCATAAATATTCAACTCACAGAATCGGTTCGTGTACAGGAACAGGTAGTAGTGATCGGGTATGGTACTGCCAGCAAAAGGGATTTGACTGGATCGATTGTAAAAATCTCCGGCAAGGATGTTCAGGATAAACCAAATACCAACCCCGTTTCTTCCCTGCAGGGTAAGGTTGCGGGCTTGTCGGTTGTTAACAACGGTACGCCTGGTGCCGAACCGGATATCCGTATCCGAGGTACCGTAAGTATCGGCCAGGTGCATCCTTTATATGTTGTCGACGGCATATTCGAGGATAATATCAATTACATCAACCCGAATGACATCGAATCCATTGAAATATTGAAAGACCCATCGTCACTTGCCATCTTTGGTGTTAAAGGCGCCACAGGCGTTATTGCGATCACTACAAAGAAGGCGCGTGCAGGCCAGACGATCATCAACTTCAATACCACCTACGGATTCAAGAAACTGGTTGACAAAATAAAGATGGCAAACGCAGATCAGTTTAACCAACTGTTTGCACAGGAAAACGCCAATAACGGTGTCGCGACTCCGGACTATTCAGCGCTTAATGCGAATACTGACTGGATTGATCAGGTTACTCGTACCGCCCAGTTTAATACAGATAACCTGAGTATTTCCAGCAGCACAGACCGCAATCGTTTCAGCCTCGGTCTTGGTTATGCATATGATGAAGGAATTATCATCCACGAACGGCTGGAACGCATGTTGTTTTCGCTGAATGATGAGGTAAAGCTCAATAAGGCGATCCGCATCGGTATCGTATTTAATGCATCACGGCAAAAAGATCCTTACACATTGTTCGGTGGCAACACCGGGCGGCTTGACGATGCCCGCAAGGTTATGCCGCAGATAGCACCAACAACGCGTCCATACACCGTTCAAAATCCATACGGCACAGACAGCATCACAACGAACCTGTATTCGGGACTCGATGTAGGTCTGCAAAGCGCCGGTGTAGTCAACCCTGTTCTTGAAATTGAGAACACATGGAATAAGGTCAATAGTATTCAATATCGAACCGTTGGTAGCGTCTATGCTGAAATAAATTTCCTCCGCAACTTCACACTACGTTCGACGTTCTACGCGGACATTAACAATCAGAACACACGGCAGTATTCTCCGCTCTATTATGCGTATGATCCTCTTTCTAATTCTCCTTACCTGTATGGTTCCAAGACCCAGGTGTCTGAAGCGGATAATACAACGCGCAAGTTCCAGCAGGATCACGTGCTTACTTATAAAAAGAGCTTCGGTGACCACAACCTCACAGCGATGGCAGGTTTCACCACCTACTATATTGGGGTTTTTAACCGCAGCGGACTCGCGCGGCCGTTTACGCTGAATGGAACCGACGCGCCACCGATCCCGGACGACAAGCGGTTTTGGTACATGACGACGCAGTTTAACGATCCTACAAAAACGATAGCGTCTTCATTCCAAAGTGAAGCAACGACCGTTTCCGGATTTGGCCGTGTTCTTTACAACTATCAAAACAAATACTACATCAACGGTTCATTCCGCGATGACGCTTCTTCTCAAATCCCAACCGACAACAGGCACCAGCAATTTTGGGCAGTTGGCGGCGCGTGGGAAGTTACGCGGGAAGGCTTCATGAAGAATGTGTCGCAGATCAACTTCCTTAAAATAAAAGGATCGATCGGGGTGCTCGGAAATCAAAGTACCTATGGTATCGCGACAAACTATCCGTTCTATCCCAATCTAAGTACTGGTACGGCCGCCGTTTTTGGAACGAACATTTACCAGGCGTCCCAGGAAGCCTATCGCGTAAATCCGAATTTACGCTGGGAAACAGTGCACGCCCATGACATTGGTTTTGAATTAACTGGTTTCGACAATCGGTTCCACCTTGATTTTGACTACTTCAACAATACCACAAAGGATCTGATGACCTACATCAGCCTCGGATCTCTCGGTTTGCTCGATCAGCTTGAAAACGGTGGAAGTCTCAAAAACTGGGGCGAAGAAATTTCAGCGTCATGGAACCAAAACGTAAATAAAGACCTCACCGTAAATCTTGCGGGAAACATCAGCTTCATAAAGAACAAGGTTTTGTCGGTATCGCCGGATGTTCCGGGTGGCTTTATCAGCCGCGCGTACATGAACAACGGAAGTGCCGAAGCGCGGACCATCGTTGGCCAGCCAATAGGTTCATTCTACGGATATGTTGTCGAAGGACTATATCAGAGCTACGCAGACATTCTCAAATCGCCACCGGCAGCTTCGGTTGGTGCTTATCGCCCCGGCGACTTCAAGTTTAAGGATGTCAACGGCGATGGCGTGATCAATGCCGACGACCGCACGATCATCGGTAACCCCACACCTAAGTTCAGCTACGGTGGATCGATCAATGTTACCTACAAGGGATTGACGCTGGGCATTGATTTCAACGGTGTTTATGGCAATCAGATCTTCCGCACGTGGGGCTCCCTCGAATCGCCCTTCCAACGGGTAAATTACGCTGCGTTTAAGGTGAATAGCTGGACGGGACCTGGTACTTCAAACTGGGATCCGATCATCAGCCAGGCTGACCGCTTCAATTATAACGGATCTACCTACAACATCGAAGACGGCAGCTACTTCCGCTTGCGGAACATCCAGCTGGGCTATAATTTCGGTCGCGGCATGATTTCCCGGTTCAAGCTTAGCAACCTGAGGGTATTTGCAAACGTTCAGAATCTGAAAACCTGGAAAAACAACCTGGGCTATACGGTTGACTATGGCGGAGACGCTACAGCTTTCGGGTTTGACTTTGCTGGTGGCGCAATTCCAATGGTGACGACCTTCGGTATTAATGTTAGTTTCTAAACTAGTTTAAATTCAGTTATATATGAAAATGAATAAAAAATTGTTCTGGGCGCTGGTGGCAATGATCCCGATGATCATTCTGCTGGCAAGCTGTAAGAAGTTTCTTGACAGGAAACCTCTTACCGCAACTTTGAACGACCTGCACCAGGGAACGCTGGAAGCCCAAAGTTTTGGGTTGTACAGCATCCTTCGCGGCTATGCAGGATTTTCAACCCTTCCCTGGATCGACTTCCACAGCATCCGTGACGATGATGCTCAAAAAGGAAGCAGCACTACAGACGGTGCCGAAATCAACGCTGAATTCGAAACGTTTCAGTATACAAAAGACGACTGGGCAACCGACACCTACTGGAACGATCACTACTACATGATTAACCAGGCAAACAAGGAAATATTTACGGCCGATTCTTTAAAAGTGAGTGACGAAGCTTCGTTGCGCAACGTAGGCGAAGCACGATTCTTCCGCGCCTACTCTTACTTCGAGCTGGTGAAGGCTTACGGTGAAGTTCCGCTTATCGACTTTTATTATACAGACGCCGCTCAGGGTGTGCGCCCCAAGTCGCCTGTCGCAGACATCTATGCCCTGATCGACCAGGATTTGGATTTTGCCGCCACAAATCTCCCCCTGAACTGGAACGCAGCAGGCAGCAACACATCGCAATACCCGGGTCGCCTTACCAGCGGTGCTGCTAAAACGCTGTGGGCTCAGACCTACCTGTTTCGCCAGAATTGGGCAAGAGTGGTTGAGCTGTGCAACGATGTGATCAATTCCGGCCAGTATTCCCTGACACAGAAGTTTGTTGATATTTGGAGAGACGGCTTGAATGGTTCCGGCAAAAACGGGCCTGAATCGATATTTGAAGAACAATCATGGGTAACCGAAGGCGGCGCCACGTGGTACGGCGTGCAATGGGGCACGAGCCAGAACATTCGCCAGGGTGGTGCTACAGGAGAATGGAACCTTGGCTGGGGTTGGAACACACCGACCCAAAAGCTGGTAAACGATTGGGATAGTACCGATCCTCGTAAAGCGGCTACCATCCTCTACTCTGGTCGTTATGACGGCGGCGCAGAACAAGGCGGCTACGGCGCAACAGTGCCTCCATATAACAAAGACTCCATTGGCAAACCAGGTTTCCTGGATCAGCCATACTGGAATAAGAAAGTATACTCTGACCCGCAAATGCGCGCCTTTACCGGCGAAATCGGTTCCTGCTGTGGTGGCGCGGACTGGATCAATCACCGGATCCTGCGCTATGCGGACGTGATCCTGATGCTTGCAGAAGCCTCGAATGAACTGAATGATGGAGCTACTGCTGAAGCTGCACTGGAACAAATTCGCGCACGTGCCCGCGGTGCAAATGCGACTGCACTTCCTCATATTGCTTACACAAGTCAGGCGCAAATGCGGACGGCGATAAAGAACGAACGTCGTTGGGAGTTTGCAATGGAAGGCTATCGCTTCTACGACCTCGTGCGCTGGGGTGATGCAAATACAGTGCTCGCACCGTTGGGATATACGAACCGCGCCCGGTACTATCCTATCCCGCAGCCGGCAATCAACATCTCCAATGGTGTACTGGTTCAAAATCCTGAATGGTAACGATTATATCAATCATAAAAAAATCGTAATGATGCGTATTAATAATCTTAGCAAGTATGGATTGGTGGCCCTCGTGATTCTCTTTGCAGCATGCAAAAAGACCGACCGGCCAGCTATCGGAGACTTCCCACAGGATGCCAATCCTCCCGGCGGCCCCCTCAAATTTTACGTGGCCTTTGACGGCACCTCAAACAATCCGCTGCTCAACGCTGTTGACAGCATTCGCGCAAACTTTCCCGCCAGCAATACGGGCTCGCAAGCGGACGGTATATCGGGTAAAAGCTATCAGGGCAGCACCACGTCTTATGTGAAGTACGCCGGTACGAATGACTTCACGAAGTCAACAAGCTTTAGCATCGCCTTCTGGCTGAAGAAGACTCCGCAACCTGCCGGCAGCGGCACCCAGTTTGCCTTTTCGCTCAATGCAAAGGATTATAGCTGGACAAACACCAAGCTGTTCCTCGAGTTCGAAGACTACAGCACAACTACAGCGGCAGCGGGTAAGTTTTATATACTTGACCAATGGACGGAATATATCAATGGGAATGCGATGCCTAATGTGCTGAATGGCGAATGGCACCACCTCGCATTCACTTACGACGGGTCCAGCTCAACTCTGAATGCATACATCGATGGTAATTTGTTTAAAACAAATACCGTGGGCGCACCACTCGGGCCTGTTGATTTTGGCAGCTTTGATGATTTCACTATCGGCGGTCCGGACCAAAATACGCATGACGCAAATACGTGGATGGGTTATTGGGATGGCCAGATCGACCAGTTCCGCCTTTATGGAACGGCGCTGTCTGCCTCAGACGTACAAGCATTGTACTCGAACAAACAGTAACATATTCTTCTTATGATCAATTAGGGGTTGCACTTGGGGCAGCCCTTAATTTTTTATAATGGCACCTCTTCACCAATACAGCCGCATAGTAGTTGTTACAACCGCTATTATCCTCAGCATCTTTATGCTGGTACGTTGCGGCGGTGACAGCAAACAGCCTCCGAACCCCAAACCCACCAGGCGTTTCGCCGAGTTTGCAGGATCAGACGCCTGCAGGAATTGTCATAGAGATGTTTTCGACAAACACCTTTTAACAGAACACCATCTCACTTCAGCACCTGCATCACCACAGAACATTCTTGGCAGCTTTCAGACCGGGAAAAACTCGTTCGTGTTCAATCCGTTCACCGAAGTGCGCATGGAACAACGCGATACCGCAGCCTACCAGGTTGAATACGACAATGGCGAGGAACGCAGAAAGGGACGCTTTGATATTGTAATTGGCTCTGGCCGCAAGGGACAAAGCTATTTAAACTGGCTTGGCAACCGCCTGGTTCAGCTGCCGATCACTTACTTTTCACCAGCCGCCCAATGGTCAAACAGTCCGGGGTATCCGCCGGGTAAAGTGGCATTTTATCGCCCGATCACGTCCCGCTGTTTGGAATGCCACACGACCTATCTTGAAAAAACTAGCGATACCACGCAACGTTTCGAACAATTTGACCGGCAAAAAATTGTTTTCGCCGTTGATTGCGAAAAATGCCACGGCCCGGCGGCTGCGCACGTGCAGTTTCAAACATCGCATCCTGAAGTAAAACAAGCAAGGTTCATCGTCAATCCGGGTACACTGCCGCGGGAACGTCTCCTTGACCTTTGTTCGCTGTGTCATGGTGGCCAGCTCACCAAAACGAAACCTTCCTTTACTTTCCAGGCGGGCGACACGCTCACAAATTATTTTTCGATGCAGGCAGCGGCCATGTCGGCCGACAATATCGACGTCCATGGCAACCAGATGGGGCTTCTTTCTTTAAGTAAATGCTATACTATTGGCAAGGTCACATGCATCACTTGCCACAATGTTCATGAAAATGAAAATGGAAAGACCCAGGTTTTTTCTGCGCGCTGTGTCACGTGCCACTCCCCAGGTCATTCGCCGCAGTGCCGCCTGACCAAAGAAATCGGAGTCGCCATCACCACCAATTGCATAGATTGCCACATGCCGAAACAACTGTCGCATGCGGTAGCGGTCTACCTGCAGGGTAACGACGCACCGACGCCAGCGCTCATGCGGACGCACTTTGTAAAAACCTACCCGGACGCAACAGCGAAATTGCTGCCAGCGTTCCTTAAAAAAAGAAAATAACCGGATGTTGAAACGCCTTCTGCTTTGTTTTGCCTTTTTACCCTTGCTGGTGATTTCCGTCTGCTGTGGCCATCGTACCGGGCGATTTGAATCGCTGTCATCGTCAAAGACCCATATTGATTTTGAAAACAAACTCGAAAAGAAAAAAGCTTTTGGCATTCTTTATTACCTCTATTACTACAACGGTGGCGGCGTGGCCATTGGGGATATTGATAACGATGGTTTGCAGGATATTTATTTTACGGCAAACAGCAAGGGACATAACAAGCTCTATCGCAACAAAGGAAACTTCGAATTTGAAGATATCACAGATCACGCGGGAGTTGCCGGTACTTCCGATTGGTGCAGCGGTGCTACCATGGCGGATGTGAATGGCGATGGGTTGATGGACATTTACGTTAGCGCCGTCAACATCGCCGGCAAGATTACGGGCCACAATGAACTTTTTATCAATAATGGCAACAACACGTTTTCTGAAAAGGGGGCTGATTATGGATTGAATTTTTCCGGGTTTACTTCACAGGCTGCCTTTTTTGACTATGACCATGACGGAGACCTCGACTGCTATTTATTGAACCAATCGCACCGCCCCAATCAAAATATTGTAGACACATCAAATCGAAGAAAATTCGATCCATCCGCTGGCGACCGACTCTATCGGAACGACCTCAACACCTCATCGAAAAAATTCACCGATGTTTCGGCAGCCGCCGGCATTTACCAAAGCAGCCTTGGATACGGGCTCGGTATTTCCGTCGCAGATCTTAACAACGACGGATGGGACGACATATACATCGGAAACGACTTTCACGAAAATGATTACTACTACGTAAACAATGGTAACGGCACTTTCACAGAAAGCGGTGCCGCGCACTTTGGCCACTATTCGCGTTTTAGCATGGGCAATGACATAGCGGACTACAACAATGACGGTCAGCCTGATATCATAACCGTTGACATGCTACCGCGAGATGAGAAAACGCTAAAAACGTACGGCAGCGATGAGAACTATGACATCTACAATTACAAGATCCTGCACAACGGTTTTCAAAACCAGGTTTCCCGGAATTGTTTACAGCGTAACAATGGCAATGGGAGCAGTTTTAGTGATGTAGGCCTGATTTCCGGCGTTTCTGCAACGGATTGGAGCTGGACGCCGCTATTCGCCGATTTCGACAATGACGGCCATAAGGACCTGTTTATATCAAGCGGAATTGTAAAGCGGCCGGTGGATCTGGACTACGTCCGGTTTGTATCGGACCTCGTTGCAAGGGTAAATCGAAATGCGTCGGATGAGTACGACCAAATGACGCTTGATAAAATGCCGGACGGAGCATCACATCCCTTCTTTTTCCGCAATGTGAATGACACGTCATTCGCAGACGTCAGTGATTCGTGGGGTACAGAACGGATGAACGGATATTACAATGGTGCCGCTTACGCTGATCTTGATAATGACGGACAACTGGATATGGTTGTTAATTCACTGAATGCGCCCGCCGTTGTAATGCGAAACACCACGAAAAGCGGCAGCTATCTGTCCATAGCTTTTCATGGAGCTGGCGCCAACACCTTTGGTATCGGTGCCCGCGCCTGGCTTTTTGCAAAACAGAATGGCCGACCACTGGTGCAATACCAGGAGCTGATGCTTACGCGAGGTTTCCAGTCTTCGTCAGACCCCCGAATGCATTTTGGACTCGATAGTGCAAATAGTTTCGACAGCCTGTTGGTGGTGTGGCCAAACCAAAAATACCAGGTATTACCCGGTGGAGCCGCCAACAGGTTGCTGCGCATCAATGAAAGTGATGCGTCGGATACGTTTGTTTCAACCCACTTTTTTCCTTCTCACCCTCAACCTTTCGAGAATGCTACTCAATCGGCGCACATCGACTGGCGGCACCACGAAAATGATTTTAATGATTTCAATGTCGAATACCTGATTCCGCATAAAGAAAGTACCCGTGGTCCAAAGGTGGCAGTGGGCGACATAAACAATGATGGACTGGATGACTTCTATGCATGCGGTGCACATGGTCAGCCAGGCGCATTGATGGTGCAGCAGCGTGACGGCAGATTCGCGATCCGCGACAGTAACATCTTCAATCAGGATGCACCCTACGAAGATGTAGATGCTGTTTTCTTTGACGCAAATAACGATGGGGCGCAGGACCTCATAGTGATCAGCGGTGGTAATGAGCCGGAGGCAAAATCACCACTGTTGCTCGAAGACCGTCTCTACATGAATGACGGCAAAGGCCACTTTACAAAAAATACGACGTTCGTTGTGCAACAACTCTATAATAAATCAACCGTCGCGGTGGCTGACGTCGATCACGACGGCGACTCCGACATATTTGTAGGCACGCTGGCAGGCACACTCGCCAACCAGTATGGCGTTCCCATGACGTCTTACCTATATCTCAATAACGGCAAGGGAAAGTTTGATATCGCTACATACAAAACAATTCAACTGGCCGATCTTGGTGTCGTCACCAGCGCGCAATTTGCGGATATCAACAACGACGGTTGGGCAGACCTCGTGGTTGCGGGGGAATGGATGCCGATCAAGATTTTCATCAATAACAAAGGACAGTTTAGGGAAAACGATGTGCCTGCGTCAAGCGGCTTGTGGCAAACCGTCGCCGCTGCAGACGTGAATGGCGATGGCTTCGTTGACCTGCTCGCGGGCAACTGGGGTGAGAATACAAAGCTTTGGGCCGGGAAGAACGGTCCATGCAAATTATATGTCAAGGACTTTGACAATAACGCATCCGTTGAACAGGTTCTCTGCTATACGATTGATGGAAAGGAATATCCCTTTCTCGCGAAAGACGAGCTCGAACGGTCGCTGCCCGTTCTTAAAAAAGCGTACCTGCATTACAGTGATGTTGCCGGTAAAACCATCCAATACGTGTTTTACGACCTCTTTAAAGATTACAGGGAACTGAAAGCAGAAACGCTCGCGTCGGCCTGTTTCATTAACGATGGCAAAGGCGGATTTAACTACGTGGCACTGCCACGAGAACTTCAACTGGCGCCCATAATGTCTTTCGTGCCCCTGGACGGCAATCGATTTTTGGCAGCAGGAAACTTTTACGGCGTCAGTCCGTTTGAAGGCCGCTACGATGCCCTCCAACCCGCAATTTTTTCCTTTTCGGGGTCAAAGCCAATGTTTGAACAGAGGCTCAATGTTGCCGGTATTTCGGGTGAAGTGCGCGATCTGAAATGGATTAAAAATGCAACGACAGGCGACCGTTTGATAGTCGCTCGCAACAACGATTCCCTTACCGTATTACGCCCAACAAAAAAATAAATAACTCCAGCAATGATGAAGCTAGAAAAGTGGTTCCCGTTATTACTTGTCTTAACGTCGTTCGCCGCGTGCCGGGCACAACACACAAAAACTGATGGTGGCAGCGTTTCATTTTGGCTGACTACAGGCGACAGCTCGTTGGTTTTGAGCAAACAGGCTGATATTGCGTTTGGCACTGCTTCGGCAAACGCAACAACAATTGATGTCGACACCGCCCGCACCTTCCAGTCGATCGACGGGTTTGGCTTCGCGCTAACCGGCGGGAGCGCATACGTCATCAATCATCTGCCATCCGCCGAAAAGCAACGGTTACTGGATGAGTTATTTGGCAGCGGTGAAAGCAGTTTGCATTTGAACTATTTGCGCATTTCGATAGGCGCATCCGATCTGAATGCCGCAGTTTACACATATGATGACGCTCCCGCCGGAACTACTGATGAACAACTCACACGTTTCAACCTTGGGCAGGATACCGTTGATGTCATTCCCCTGCTGAAGGCAATTCTGGCAATAAATTCCAACATCAAAATTTTGGGTTCACCATGGACTGCCCCTTTGTGGATGAAGGACAACGGAAACTCTATTGGAGGCAGTCTCCAACCAAAATACTATGATGCATACGCGCGCTATTTTGTAAAATACATACAGCAAATGCAGGCTAATGGTATCCCCATCGAAGCCATCACGCCCCAAAATGAACCCTTGTTTGGAGGTAACAACCCAAGCATGGTAGTAACTGCTGAGCAGGAACGCGATTTTATTAAAGGCTACCTGGGTCCTGCTTTTCGCTCCGCCGGTATCACAACAAAAGTCATTGTCTACGATCATAATTGCGACAGGCCTGATTACCCGATAACGATCCTGAATGATCCGGAAGCGCGGAACTTCGTATATGGCTCCGCATTTCATTTGTACGGCGGGGAAATTTCAGCATTGTCGTCGGTTCATAACGCGCACCCGGATAAAGCGCTTTACTTCACCGAACAGTGGACCGGCGCGAGGGAATCATTCAGCGGCACATTGAAGTGGCACATGAAAAATGTGATTATCGGCACACTCAATAATTGGGGACGAGCAGTTATTGAATGGAACCTGGCCAGCGATCCACACTTTTCGCCCCACACTGCCGGCGGATGTACAGAATGTAAGGGTGCATTGACCGTTGGCACAGCAGTTACGCGTAATGTCTCCTATTATATCGTAGGGCACGCGTCACGCTTTATACCTCCCGGTTCGGTGCGCATCGGCAGCACAAGCGTGGGAACGATTACCACGTCCGCCTTTAAAACACCGGGAGGCAAATTTGTTCTTCTGGCAGTAAATGACAATTCTTCGGCAACAACTTTCCAAATACGCGCCGGCGGCAAAGCAGCTAGCACAACATTGCCTGGGGGTGCCATTGCAACATTGACGTGGTGAACCTGACGAAACAATAATAACGATGAAAAAAATTCTTTTTAGATTTTCTATTGTCATTGGTGGTGCCGTTGCGTCATGCAACGCACAACCGTCACACACGATCCATACGGACGACCGACCGCTAACCGACTCGGCACTGCTCGACACGGTGGAACGTCAAACCTTCGAATACTTTTGGGATGGAGCGGAGCCCACCAGTGGTATGGGCCGCGAGCGATTTCATGTCGATAACGATTACCCGGAAAATGACAAGAACATCGTTACTACAGGTGGCAGTGGTTTTGGAATCATGGGCATAGTCGCCGCCATCGAGCGCAAATTCATCACGCGCCAGCAGGCAATAGCGCGGCTCACTACAATCGTTGGATTTTTGGAAAAGGCCGACCGCTTTCATGGCGCCTGGCCACACTGGCTCAACGGAGAAACAGGTAAGGTGAAACCATTTGGAACACGTGACGATGGCGGCGACCTGGTCGAAACCTCGTACTTGCTACAAGGTCTACTATGCGTTCGTCAATACTTTGCAAATGGGAGCGCCGATGAAAAGGCCCTCGCCGCAAGGATTGATAAGTTATGGAAGGATGTTGAGTTTGACTGGTACCGCCATGACAAGAACGTATTGTACTGGCACTGGAGCCCCGACTACGGTTGGGTCATGAACTTTCCGGTGACCGGCTACAACGAATGCCTGATCATGTATGTGATCGCAGCTTCTTCGCCCACACACGGCATACCTGCCGAGGTATACCACGAAGGATGGGCGCAAAGTGGGGCCATACGCGGGGGAACTGAAAAATATGGTTTTCGTCTCCAATTGAATCACAATGGCGCCAGGGACTACGGCGGTCCTTTATTTTGGGCGCACTATTCCTATTTGGGCCTTGACCCACGCGGTTTAAAAGATAAGTACGCCGATTATTGGGCGGAAAACAAAAACCAGGCGCTGATCAACTATTCATGGTGCGTCGAAAATCCTAAAAAATTTAAAGGGTATGGCCCGTCAAACTGGGGGCTAACCGCCAGCTATTCTATTAAAGGATACGATGCGCATGCACCCGGCAATGACCACGACCTGGGAGTTATTTCACCTACCGCGGCCCTGTCATCCATACCTTACACACCTGAATATTCTTTAAAAGCGATGCACCATTGGTATGAAGACATGAAAGAGCAGTTGTGGGGTAGGTATGGTTTCTACGACGCGTTTAGTGAAACGGAGAACTGGTATCCAAAACGCTATCTGGCAATCGACCAGGGCCCGATCGTCGTAATGATTGAAAATTACCGGAGTGGTCTGTTGTGGAACCTTTTCATGAGCTGTCCCGAAGTACAGGCGGGATTAAAAAAATTGGGATTTGAAAGTCCGCATTTAAAATGATCGGCCATTACCATCCCTATTGTGAACTTGTTCAAAAAAATACCGCTGATGCTCTTTTTTCACTGGAGTATGACGGCCGCAGCGCAGGGTGTTGGAGGTAATATTATCTATTTCAGTTTTGGAGAAGGAAAAACAAATCCGGGTAGTCCGCTTCCCGCGGGTAATACTCGTTTTAATTTCGATCCCGATTCATGCCCGGCGCCGGGCACTTATACAGTTACAAATAATCTTTACAGGTGTCCATCCAATCGCATGGGCCGTTCGATCGACAATACACCCGCCAGTAACTACGGTTACATGATGCTTGTAAATGACACGACGAGCAGCAAGGTTCGATTACTTTTTGTAGACACCGTGACGACGCCCCTTTGCGAACAAACCGAATATGAATTTTCTGCCTATTTTTTGAATACAGCGATTCCGGGCTATTGCAGCACTGGCGAACATTTCCCGCGCTTCACGCTTCGCGTCGAAACGCTCACTGGAACAACTATTCAGTCGACTTCCACTGGGCCAATGGGGTATGATTATAGCACCGGCATGGCGCCTAAATTTCATTTTTTTTCGGTACGTTTCTATCCGCCGGCTGGCAGCCTCGGTATCATCGTAAAGATAGAAGACAACGATGCCCTGGTGGTTCCGTGTGGATATACTTATGCTGTTGACGACATTAGACTCACTTCGAGAGGCCCCGACGCATCCATCACTTTCGACGATGCGAACGGACTTGAGTTGTCGCGATCGGTGTGCTACCAGGATAATAAGACAATTTCGATGTCGGGCATTTTAGCGGCAGGCTATACAAACCCCGTTCTTCAATGGCAGCAAAGCGCTGACAGTGGCTTAACCTGGATTGATGTTGCAGGAGCAACTACCGATCATTTTTCGGCGCCTTTTTCGACGCCGGGTTTGTTTCTTGTCCGGATGTCAGCGGGTGAGGCAGCAACTGCAGCTAACCCTAACTGCAGGGTAGTGTCAAATGCACTTAAGATTCGTGTGGATGGACCTCCTACGGATTTTAGTGTGTCCAGCAATTCTCCCGTGTGCAGTGGAAGCAATCTTCAGCTAAATGCCAGCGGCGCCGCCTCCTATGAGTGGTATGGGCCAAACGGCTTTTATGACAACGTTTATTATGCGCACGTGCCTTCTGCGACTCTTTCAGACAGCGGATGGTATTATGTAGATGTGATTTCTCTGGGTGGATGCCGCGCGCGTGACAGCGTGTTTGTGAAAGTTATTGGCACGGATGTGCACCTTTCACTTTCTCATGATACCGCGATTTGCAAGGGTAACTCAGTGTCGTTGTTTGTTACTGGCGGTGCCAAGTATGAGTGGTCGCCCGCTGAAAGTTTGTCCAACGCCTCCGTGAACAATCCAATTGCAACTCCATCATCCACGACCGTTTATTCAGTGACCGTGTCGGATACCGCTGGATGCAGCGATTCGGCCCATGTAACCGTAAAAGTGAAAAATGCAGTTGCAGTCGTCGCGGCCATTCGTGCGCCTGAATATCTCTGTTATCCCCGCGATTCCGTTATCATGCTTGATGCGAGCAGTGACAATGTCACCCATTGGCACTGGCAATTCGGTAACGGTGCGGAGGACACGGTACAAAACCCCCAACAGCAGACATTCGACATTCCCGCCGGCCAGCGCGCTTACAATGTTCAACTGATCGTTTCGGACACAAGCAACTGTGCAGACACGGCCTATCACGTGCTTAAGGTGGCGGCTAATTGTTATATAGCCGTACCAACCGCCTTTACACCAAACGGGGATGGATTGAATGACTACTTGTATCCGTTGAATGCATACAAAGCGACTAATTTGCTTTTCCAGGTTTACAACCGGAATGGCAAACGTGTGTATGAAACGCGTGACTGGACCCGGAAGTGGGACGGCACGCTAAATGGTTTAAGGCAGGCCGCCGGCATCTATGTATGGCTACTGGAGTATACCGATGACAGGGGCAAAAAAATATCAATGAAGGGAACTACGATGCTCATCCGCTAAATCCTCGTGTCAGGTGAAAATCGCTTTTGCTTTTTCTGTTGTTTTGTTATTCGCGGGAGCGGCGTTTGCTCAGCATGCGCGCAAGGCGCTGTTTGTAATCGTGGATGGAATACCTGCCGATGTGATCGAGCGAGTGAAGCCTCCCACTCTCTATGAAATTGCCAGGGTGGGTGCTTTTCGTAAGGCATATGTGGGTGGTGAAAAGGGGGGCTATTCACAAAGCCCTACTATATCCGCAGTCGGCTACAATAGCCTTCTTACCGGCACGTGGGCCAATAAGCACAATGTTTGGGATAATGATATCGTTGCGCCCAATTATGCCTACTGGAACATATTTCGATTATTAAAGACTGCCTACCCGGATCGGCGAACCGCGGTGTTTTCGACATGGCGGGAGAATCGCACCCGCCTTGTAGGATCGGAATCCGAGGCCGCGGGCAACCTGCAACCTGATTATTATTTTGATGGACTGGAGCACGACACCGTCACGTATCCCCATGATACGGCGGCATTTTATCTGCAACGCATTGATGAAGCCGTAACAGATACGGCCGCAGAACAACTTCGCAGGGTGGCGCCCGACCTGACGTGGGTCTACTTAGAATACACCGATGAAATGGGCCACATGCACGGCAACGGATCACAACTCGACGATGCGGTGCTGGCCATGGATAATGAAATGAAAAGACTTTGGGACGCGATTCAGTATCGTCATAAGGATTTTGGGGAAGATTGGGTCGTCTATATTACCACCGACCATGGTCGTGATGCCGGAGGATACAATCACGGCGGACAATCCGATCGCGAACGCACGACCTGGATAGTTACAAATGCACGACACCTGAATCCACATTTCACAAATGGAACACCGGCGATTGTCGACATTCTTCCTTCGCTCGCTCGTTTTCTCGATCTCCCGGTTGCCCGGGAGAAGGCAATGGAGATGGACGGGATCCCGCTGATAGGAAAAATTTCTGCCGACCGGCTCGAGGCTACGCAAAAGGGTGACGCGATCAATTTAACGTGGCATGCAATCGATCCCCATGGATCTGCGAAAATATGGCTGACGACAACTAACCACTTCGCATCGGGAGGGAAAGACAACTATCGCCTCGTGGCGACCGTGCCGGTGCGCGATGGCCAGGCTACATTGAATCTCAAACCCACTCCCTCGGATTTTTACAAGATCGTCGTCGAAACACCATTCAATTTTCTGAATACATGGGTTGTTCAGAAGAAATAACCGATAATTGAACTACATGATTCGCCCATTTTTTTTCCTGCTGCTTTTCATTTTGGCCCTGTCGTCGGCAAATGCCCAACACGCAGTTCATGATAATTCTTCTGTGATTTCACCGGTTGGTGTTGTCCGAAATCTTTCCGATTCGCAATTACTCGACGTCGTGCAGCGCCAGACGTTTCGTTTTTTTTGGAACTATGGCCACCCCGTAAGCGCACTTGCGCGCGAACGCGACAACACCGTACACGCGGAATATTATTGGGATTATATTAATGAAGCGTATGACGAGCCCAACTTTAGTCGCGGAACCTTCGGCCCTGAAGCCTGCGCGATAGGTGGCAGTGGATTTGGCGTGCTGGCGACGATCGTCGCAGTAGAACGCGGCTGGATCGGCCGCGATACCGCCCTGCGCCGGCTGGTGAAAATGGTGGATTTCCTCATCAAGGCCGATTGCTTTCACGGTATCTACCCTCATTTCATGAATGGCGCCACCGGCAAAACAATTCCCTTTGGCAGGCTCGACGACGGTGCCGACTTAGTGGAAACGTCCTACCTGTTCATGGGCCTTCTGACTGCCAAAGCGTATTTCGCGCGTGACATAGCCCTGGAAAAATATTTTCGAAATCGGGTGGACCAGATGTGGTCAGTCGCGGATTGGAACTGGCACAGCAAGGGAACGGACAAATTTCTCTACTGGCACTGGAGCCCATCAAATGATTTTGATATGAACTTCCCCATCTACGGATGGGATGAATGTCTTATCACGTATATACTCGCCGCTTCGTCGCCGTCACATCCGATCTCGAAAGAATTGTATGAGAACAGTTGGGTGAAAAGTGCCAGTTGGCCCAATGGCAAGTCTTATTATGGGATTCGCCTGCCGCTCGGCAATTACGATAAGGGTGGACCTCTCTTCTTTGAGCAGTATACGTTTATGGGGATCGATCCAAACGGTTTGGTGGATGATCACGACATCGACTATGCCGAACAAACACGCAATCACACATTGATCAACCGCGCGTACTGCATTGAAAACCCCAAAAAGTTCAAAGGTTATGGCGAAAATTGCTGGGGCCTTACGGCCGGTGACAGTTACAAGGGATACGTTGCTCACTGTCCGGAGGTCGATTTTGGGGTAATTCAGCCAACGGCGGCTCTTTCTTCTTTTCCCTACACGCCTGAATATTCGATGCAGGCATTGAAACATTTTTATTACGACCTTGGGAGTAAGATCTGGGGTGATTTCGGCTTTGCAGACGGCTTCAGCGAGACGAGGAGCTGGTATGCAAAAACACATCTCGCAATCGATCAGGGCCCTATCGTTGTGATGATTGAAAATTACCGGAGCCGGCTTTTGTGGCGGCTGTTTATGACGATACCCGATGTACAGAATGGATTAAAACGACTTGGTTTTAAGAGTCCGTGGCTCCCTAAGTAACCACACTTCCTGTAACTTAAAATGATTAGCATGCCTCCAATTTCCCGTCAGCAATTCCTCGAGCGGCTTGGATTGGCCGGCGCCGCCGTGCTGTTGTCTTCCCTCGAAAGCTTCGCTCGCAAGACCCCTGAAAAAAAGCTTCGCGTAGGCCTTATCGGGTGTGGCAGTGTAAGCAACCGCTATATCCCGCATCTGCAAACCTCTTCCCTGATCGAGATCGTTAGCCTTTGCGACATAAAATACGAACGCGCTGTTGCCCAAAACAAGCAATACAACGTAAATGCAGCGACCTATCCGCATATCGACAAAATGCTGGCCGGTGTTCCGTTTGACATGATGATCACTACAACCGACATGCAGGAGCACGAACATCTAAATCGACAGGCGCTGATGGCTGGCAAACACGTATGGAGTGAGAAGCCGATGGCAAACACCTATGATGCCGGCCGGAAACTGTTGGACCTTGCAAAGAGTAAGAACCTTCATATCTGGGGCGCACCGGCGGTTGTCAACAGCCCACAGTTTGCGTTTATGTCAAAAGCAATCCAGGAAGGAAAACTCGGCCGCATTTCAAGTGCGCATGGTCAATATGGCCACACCGGTCCAACGTGGAGCGCATTCTTTTATGAAAAAGGTGGAGGCAGTATGCCTGACCTCGGGGTTTACAATATGGCCACGCTTACCGGCCTGTTGGGGCCTGCAAAATCTGTGATGGCAATGACCAGCATTGTAAATCCGGAACGAACGGTGGACGATAAAGGGAAAATAAAGGTAGAAGCGGAGGACAATGCGCACATTTTGCTGCAGCATGACAAGAACATTATTTCGCACGTGATGTGTGGCTTCGATTATTTCGATCCGCATGGGCATGAAGCAAAAGGTCAGACGTTACATTCAATACAGATCTATGGCGACGCCGGTAATATGCGGCTCATCGGATATGATTGGGAACCGCTCGGGGTTTATCTCGACACATCCTGGACGGAACCCTCTAAGCTTTACCAGGAAGATGCGGAGGGGTACCAGTGGCAGGAAGGCGCTACTAAAATTGGCGAATCGCTCGTAAAGAATGTAGAACCCCGCATCAATGCAGAACATGCCTTGCACGTTTTGGAAATCATTGAGGCCGCGCGTGCATCGTCTGCAACCGGCAAACGAATTACATTAAAGTCGAAATTCCCGTGGCCGATGGTCTGATCACCGGAATTTATGAAATCGCGTGATGAAGCTGCTGGCAAAAAAAAATATCGTGATCATTGGGGGCACCACGGGCCTCGGGCTATCGGCGGCGACCGCTTTCGTAAATAATGGAGCGAATGTCGTGCTTGTCGGTCGCGATGCCGGGCATGCAGCCGAGGCAAGAAAGCGCCTCGAAGGCAACGCCGAAACAGTCACGGGGGATGCGGCGGATGAATCTACGGCAAAAAAGGCGGTGGACCGATGCATCGAAGCGTTTGGATCATTCGACGGATTATACCACGTTGCCGGTGGCAGCGGCCGCAGGTTTGGCGACGGACCATTGCATGAGCTATCGCTCGCCGGATGGAACGCAACACTGCAATGGAATTTAACTTCCCTCATGTTGTCGAACCAGGCAGCAGTTCGTAAATTTTTAGAGCTTGGAACCGCGGGCACCATATTAAATATGAGTTCTGTGCTGGGTTTTTCGCCTTCGCCCGTTTATTTTTCGACGCACGCGTACGCTGCAGCAAAGTCGGCTGTCATCGGCTTGAGCCGATCACTTTCGGCGTACTATGCAAAGGACAATATTCGCGTAAACGTTGTTGCTCCTGCAGTTGTCGAAACACCCATGGCTCAACGTGCAGCGAATGACGAAACGATCGTTTCATTTTTGAAAACAAAGCAACCGTTGGATGGAGGTCGTATCGGGCAGCCATCAGACGTGGATGGCATTGCCGTATACTTCATGAGTGAGCAATCGAAATTTACTACCGGCCAGGTCATTGCAGTGGACGGCGGATGGAGCATTGCGGAAGGTCAATACTAAAGGCATGAAACTAACGATTGGCATCGACCTTGGCGGAACCCGCATCAAAGGCATCGTCATCGATAGTGGCGGTACTATCGTACAGCAGGTTTATCGGCCCACTGACGACGGCGATGGCGCCCTTTGGAAACACGTTGTTGCTGCCGCGGTTGAAGAACTGACCGCCCACTGTAAAGGCGAACCAGAGGCGATTGGTATTTCTGCCCCTGGCCTACCAAGTGCGGATCATTCATCAATTCGGCATATGCCTGGACGAATGCAGGGTCTCGAAAATTTTGTGTGGCAGGAATTTCTAAAAAAACCGGCGTACGTTGTAAATGATGCCGTCGCTGCATTGGTTGCTGAATCGGCATTTGGCGTTGCCCGCGGTCGTAAACATGTTGTAATGCTGACGTTGGGCACTGGTGTTGGTGGCGCTATCCTTGTGGATGGCAAACCTTACTTTGGAGCGTTCGGCAAGGCAGGACACATAGGCCATATGGTAGTAAATGACGAGCAGGAATGTGATGTTACCGGTATACCGGGCAGTCTTGAAGATTGCATTGGCAATTGCACTATCGGGAAAAGAAGTAAAGGCAGGTTTGCATCAACACATGAGCTGCTGAATGCACACCGTAGCGGTGACGAATTCGCGACTGCTGTCTGGCTAAAATCAGTAAAGCAACTGGCAATAGCACTCGCATCCATCACAAATATTCTTTCCCCTGAACTGATAGTGATTGGAGGAGGAATATCGGAAGCCGGTGACGTTTTATTTAAACCACTCGATGAGTACATGGCTGAATTTGAATGGCGGGCGGGCGGCAATCGTGTTGAAATTGTTAAAGCCCGGCAGGGCGATCTTGCCGGCAGTATTGGCGCCGCTTATTTTGCATCGCGAAACGGATATAAAGAAATTAACTAGATGAGTTCTCTAATTGACGAGTACCTGGACAAATGCGAGGGAATTATCAGTCGCATCCGTAAGCAAAAGCCGGAACTTGAAAAAGCGGCATCCCTTTTTGCAAAATCGATACTCGACGGCCGCATGGTGCATGTTTTTGGCACCGGTCATAGCAGAATCATGGTTGAGGAAATGTGGCCACGCTATGGCTCTTTTCCGGGGTTTAACCCGATCGTTGAGCTGTCACTCACCTACCACAACAACGTTGTCGGAGCGAATGGCCAGCGGCAGGCAATGTTTCTCGAAAATGTTCCCGGTTTCGCGGGCCGTATACTGCGCAACTTTGTTTTGAGCGAAGCCGATTCGGCGCTCATCATTTCGTCCGGCGGCTGTAACATTGTGCCGATAGAAATGGCGGAGCTCTTTCAACAAAAAAACATCAAGGTGGTCGCACTCGTAACGAAGGAACACCTGGCGAAGAGTACCAGCAGGCGTAACGACGGTAAAAAGCTTACTGATTTTGCTGATATCGTTTTGGACAGCGGCGCGCCGGTAGGAGATTCGATGATCCACGTACCCGGCTTGAAAACGCCCGTATCCCCCGGATCGTCAGCGGGCGGCGTGATGATCGTGAATGCGATCAAGGCAGAAGTTGCGCGCATACTTACCGAAGCAGGGCATCCACCAAAAGTGCTTACTGCCTCTTCAGTAATGGACGCGTCAGAAGCGCAACAACTGTTTGAACAGGCCTATGATGAACATGCCAATCGCCTCGCTGCATTGTATCAACAGCCGGCAAATGATCCCGGCCTACACACCCACAACAGACCGACTACATGATACCTATCCGAACAACCGTCGTTGGCAGTTATCCTTTTCCCGGCTGGCTTGAATTTGCCACACAAAACTTGGCTCGTTTCGGCCCTGCTGATGTGGAAGAAATGATCGAAGATGCAGTTATTGCGGCTGTTCACGACCAGGTGAGCGCAGGGCTTGATGTGATTACGGATGGAGAGCAAACACGCCTGGATTTCAACCTTTCATTTTACGGCTTTATTCGGGGCATTGAAAATAACGAAACGGAAACTCGAAAATTTGGACCTCCTGCGCACGACCAGCGCGGAAAGCACAATATAGTAGGCGAACTGGTAGCGCCTGCAGGATTAGGTGCCGTGAAAGAGTTTACGCGATTACAGAGGCTTGCTCCTCCCGGGCCTGTTCTCAAAGCAAGTGTGCCCGGTCCGTATACGCTTAGCGGACGGTTGTTGCCGAATGACCGATACAAAGATCGCTATGCAATCACCGAGGCATTGTTACCTATTGTTCGCTCCGAGCTGGAGGCACTCGTTGCTGCAGGGTGCCGCGAAATAACCGTCGACGAACCATCAATGAGTTGCTATGCATATAAAGAAAATACAAAAAGGTTCGTTGATATTTTCAATCGCACAGTCGGTCCCGTCGTAGGCCGCTGCAATCTCAGCACGCATCTGTGCTTTGGCAATTTCAAAGGACGACCTGTGGGCTACCGGAGCATTCGGCCGATGCTGCCCGATTTTTTGGACCTGACCGTCGATGAAATTCATATTGAAATGGCAAACCGTGAGTTTGCAGAGATCGAGCTGCTTGGGGAATTCGCGAAGAAAATGAATGTCGCAGTAGGCATTATAGACGTTAAAAACTATTACGTCGAATCCGTTTCCGATGTCGTAGAGCGCATTGAAAAATGCCTCCAATTTGTGCCGGCAGATAAATTATCCGTGGCTCCCGACTGCGGGTTGAGCCAGACTGCGCGGTGGGCAGCGCGCCAAAAATTATTGAACATGGTCGCGGGAGCAAAAAAAGTAAGATCATCGCTTTGATAGCAGAACGACTCATAAAGGCATACAAAAAAGACGAGGCGCTGATGGCTGAAGCTGATTCGTTGCTGGCCGATAAAGAAAAACTATTTATTTGGTGGCTGGGCCAGAGTGGCTTCCTTGTTCAATGGAGTGGTCATCGCCTGCTGATCGACCCATACCTCTCCGATTCGTTGACCGTCAAATATGCAAATACAGACAAGCCACATACCCGGCTAAGCGAACGGGTAGTTGACCCTTCACTGTTGCAGCGAATTGACGTCGTCACTGCCAGCCACGCACACACTGACCACCTTGATGGAGAAACATTGCAGCCTATTTATCGAAACAATCCGGAAGTTCGGTTCGTCATCCCTGAAGCGATCCGGGAGTTGGCGGCCAGCCGTATGGGCTGTAGCCCTGACAAACCCGTCGGCCTTACAGATAGGCAGCAGGCAATGGTAGGGCCCTTCACTTTTTTTGCGGTGCCCGCAAAACATAATGAAATAGAGCGGGATACTGATGGCAACTGCAGGCACCTGGGCTTTGTAATCACTTTGGGTCGCTATTGCATCTACCATAGTGGCGACACGCTTTGGTTTGATGAATTGGTTGCCCTTCTGTCACGGTTTTCCATCGACGTAGCGTTGCTGCCTATCAATGGCGATGATCCTGCACGAAAAGTTGCCGGCAATCTGAATGCCGGCGAAGCCGCGACGTTGGGAGTGCGCGTCGGTGCCCGTTGTGTGATTCCGTGTCACTATGATATGTTTTCATTTAATACCGCCAGTGTAGGTGCATTTGTCGAAGCGGCAACGCGCGCAGGTCAGCCATTTGCCGTATTGCGCGGTGGTGAATTATTTATTCTTGATAAATAAAATGAAACAATTTTTTTCCGCGGCTTCCTGGAACCAGGATCAGGGTGTTGGAATTATCCGCATGCTGATCGGTGTGTCCCTTATTTATCATGGCTGCGAGCTGTTTGATACGCCCGTAATGAATGAGTACCTGACCTGGGACCTCTTCAAAGATGCTTTCGGGAAATTCATGGTGTACGGCGGAAAGCTTGCGGAATTGCTCGCCGGTGTTTTATTGCTCCTTGGATTGCTCACCCGTATTGCGTGTATCATTATAGTTGGCACAATGGCCTATATTGCCTTCGTAGTTGGAAATGGTAAAATTTGGTACCAGGACCAATACCCGTTTCTGTACGTAATCATCGCGGTCATTTTTCTTTTTACCGGACCCGGATCTTTTAGCTTTGACCGCCTTCTCTTTAAATCTAAATCATCGACATATGCCGGACAGCACCCACGTTAATGTGAATGCAGGCGGAGTTGCAGAACGTACTTACGACGCAATTGTTATCGGCAGCGGTATCAGCGGTGGCTGGGCTGCCAAAGAACTTTGTGAAAAAGGTCTGCGAACGCTCGTACTTGAACGAGGAAGAAATGTGGAGCATATCAAAGACTATCCCACGATGAATACTCCGATCTGGCAGTTTCCCCATCGTGGCGAAATCACCAAAAAACAAAAAGACGACAACCCGTTTATCAGCCGTGCGGCCGGCTATGATGAAAGTACGCAGCACTTTTTTGTGCGCGATGCCGATCACCCCTACATCCAGGAAAAACCATTCGAATGGGTGCGCGGTTACCAGGTCGGCGGTAAATCGCTCATCTGGGGGCGCGCCTGCGCACGATGGAGCGAACACGATTTTACCTCGCCCTTGCGCTTCGGGTATGCCGTCGACTGGCCGGTGCGATATTCCGATATGGCTCCATGGTACAGTCATGTGGAGCGATTTATTGGCGTCGCTGGTAATGCGGATGGCATCGAGTCAATGCCCGATGGCGAATTTCTTCCGCCCTATGAGTTGAATTGCGTTGAGCAGCATCTAAAAGATGTGCTGTGGCAAAAGTTCAGGCGCTATTATGTTTCCGGCAGATGGGCGCAGGTTACTTCTCCGAATGAGATTCAAAAACAACAAAACCGGCAGTGCCTGAATCGAAACCAGTGCATGCGCGGATGTCCCTACGGCGGATATTTTAGCTCCGTTACTTCCACCCTGCCATGGGCTGCGGCAACCGGTAACCTGACCGTGCGGCCGTTTTCCGTAGTGCATTCCGTCATTTACGATGAAACAAAAAACAAGGCTACCGGTGTGCGTGTTATCGATGCAAACACACACCAGGCTACCGAATATTTTGCCCGCGTCATTTTTCTGAACGCATCGGCATTGAATACGAACCTCATCCTCCTGAACTCTACGTCCAAAAGATTTCCTGCCGGCCTTGGTAACGACAGTGGCTTGCTTGGGAAATATGTTTGCCATCACAATTACCGCGCAGGCATGGGCGGAGAGATCGACGGCTATCTCGATAAATATTACAAAGTGAGTAAGCCCGCTGAATGCATCATCCCTAACTTCAGGAATATTGAAAAGCAGGATACGGATTTTCTCGGTGGCTATGTAATTTTTTCCGGCGCGTATCGCGGCAAAACGAGCGAACGTGGCATAACGCCAACCATCGGCGGTGAGTTTAAAGATGCACTTACTGAGCCCGGTGGCTGGGGTGCCTACATGTACCTGCAGGGCGAAACAATACCACGTGAACAAAATCATGTTCGCCTTAGCCCCGATAAAAAAGACCAGTGGGGAATTCCGTTGCTGATCACTTCGGTAGGTTATGATGATAATACCGACCGGATGATTAAAGATTTTTTGACACAGGGAAAAGAAATGATGGAGGCGGCCGGGTTTAAAAATATCAACTCCCATGTCAACGATTGGGCACCTGGCCTTGACATACACGAAATGGGCGGCGTGCGCATGGGGCGTGATCCAAAAACGTCACTGTTGAATGAATGGAATCAACTGCATGCATGTCCCAATGTGTTTGTAACGGATGGTGCTTGCATGACCAGTACGGGCAATCAAAGCCCCTCAATATTGTATATGGCCTTTACTGCGCGCGCCGCAAATCACGCAGTAGATGAATTGAAAAAAGGAACTTTGTGAAGTTTGTAGGAGTGTGGTTATATGAATTGTGAAAACATCTTGCGGTCTCTGGTCGTCCGTTGCCTGCTTTTTTGTTGTATTTGCGGGTGCAGCAAACATTCTGATCCGCCGTCAACTCCTTCACAGAAGCCACTCGAAATAAAGCGTATTACCCTCAATGGAACTGCGGTCGGGGACCATGAAAGGGTAGACACTGCTGCCGTGATCGTTGTGGAACTAAACCGCCCGGTTGATCCGGGCACAACTGCGTCCGCCGTGAGCATGGTTAACCAGGACGGAGTTGCGGTACCGCTAGCAGTATCGACACGAGACAGTAGCGTAACCGTCAGGCCGGCTACTCCGCTGGCATTCTTAAAGAGCTATCGACTGTCTATATCAACAGCGCTGAAATCAACTTCCGGCGATGCACTCAGGACTGCTGGAACACTGGCTTTTGCAACGAGGTTGGACACGGTAGACAAATTTCCGCGGATAACGGATGATTCGTTGCTGTCACTCGTGCAGCGCCAAACGTTCCACTATTTCTGGGATTTTGGACACCCCGTCAGCGGCCTCGCGCGCGAGCGAGATGCGTCGGGAGAGACGGTAACTACCGGCGGATCAGGATTTGGAATTATGGCCATCCCTGTCGCTATTGAGCGGGGATTTATTTCGCGCCAGGAAGGAGTCGCACGACTTCAAAAAATCGTAGCGTTCCTCGCAAGCAATGCATCGCGCTTTCATGGCGCCTTTTCGCACTGGTTGAATGGCACTAGTGGGGCTGTTATTCCATTTTCACAACAAGACAATGGTGCCGACATCGTCGAAACCTCATACCTGATGATGGGATTATTGACCGCGCGTCAATACTTTGATCAAGGCGATGCGGCGGAATCAACATTGCGTGCCGATATTAACGCGTTGTGGAACGCGGTCGAGTGGGATTGGTTCACTCAATCAGGGAAAAGCGTGCTATACTGGCACTGGAGCCCAACCGACGGCTGGGCGCTGAATGTACCTGTACAAGGCTGGAATGAAACGCTTATCACCTACGTGCTCGCCGGCTCATCAACGACACACCCCGTGCCTCGCGCCGCTTACGATAGCGGTTTTGCACGTAACGGTGCCATGAAAAACGGCAGCAGCTATTATGGCTACTTGCTGCCGCTCGGCGAAGCGATGGGAGGGCCACTATTTTTTGAACACTATTCGTTTTTAGGCATCGATCCGCGTGGACTTTCGGACGCGTATGCGAATTATCAAACCCAAACACTCAATCATACACTTATTAACTATGAATATTGTAAAGCAAACCCACTGCACTATTATGGCTACGGGGCTGACTGCTGGGGGCTGACCGCCTCTGACGTGCCGGGCGGCTATGATGCGAGCTCACCGACGCACGACCTCGGAGTTATTGCACCAACTGCGGCCATTGCATCGCTCCCTTATACGCCAACGGAATCGCTGAACGCCTTGCGGTTTTATTATTACAAGCTCGGTGACCACCTTTGGAGCAATTACGGCTTCTTTGATGCCTTTGACCTTGACCGCGGCTGGTTTTCAAATTCCTACCTCGCTATTGATGAAGGGCCGATTGTTGTAATGATTGAAAATTACCGGACCCAATTGCTGTGGCACCTGCTTACCAGTGCGCCGGAAATCAGGGCCGGCCTGGTTCATCTCGGATTTTCCGCGCCCTACCTGTAATGCATTTGAACCAAAGAAACTTATATTTGAAAACCTGTTGCCAAAAATTGATTGCTTGCTCATGCGGACATGGTTTTTCTCCCTCTTGCTCGGCTGTTGTTCACTCGCAAAAGCCCAGCAATCGACTTACTGTAATCCAATAAACATCGATTACGGCTATACGCCGATCCCGAATTTCTCCGAAGCGGGACGCCACCGGGCTACCGCCGATCCGGTTATCGTCAATTACAAGAACGAATACTATCTCTTCTCCACCAACCAGTGGGGCTACTGGTGGAGCGATGATATGCTGCACTGGCATTTTCTTTCAAAAAAATTCTTGCGCCCATGGAATGGCGGAGTTTATGATGAATTGTGCGCGCCTGCGGTTGGAATTATTGGAGATACTATGATCGTTTTCGGTTCCACTTATTCAAGGACATTTACAATTTGGATGAGCACGAACCCAAAAGCAAACGAATGGAAACCGCTGGTTGATTCATTCGACATCGGCGGTTGGGATCCGGCTTTTTTTACCGATGAGGATGGCCGCCTTTATATGTATAACGGCAGCAGCAATACGTATCCCACGTATGGAGTTGAACTGAACCGCAAAACCATGCAACCAATCGGCACGCGGATGCCGATGTACCTGCTGCAGGACTGGCGCTACGGCTGGCAACGATTCGGCGAGCACATGGATAATACGTTCCTCGACCCGTTTATTGAAGGTGCGTGGATGACAAAGCATAATGGGAAATACTACTTCCAATATGGCGCGCCCGGAACTGAATTCAGCGGTTATGCCGACGGTGTAGTTGTCGGCAGCCGGCCGTTGTTTGACGGTATCGAAATTTTTCCGCAGTCGGATCCGCTGAGCATGAAACTTGGCGGTTTCGCGCGCGGCGCCGGTCATGGCTCAACCTACCAGGATGTATACGGTAACTATTGGCACATCAGCACGATCGAGATTGCGGTCAAAAATAATTTTGAAAGAAGGCTTGGTATATGGCCTTCCGGCTTTGACCACGATGATGTGATGTGGTGCAACACAGCTTTTGGTGACTATCCACATTATTTACCACGCAAGGAGGAGCACGTTTATGGATCGGGGTTTACAAACTGGTTTTTGTTGAACTACAAAAAGCCCGTCATGGTTTCATCCACACTGGGCAGTTACGTGGCCAACTATGCCAACGACGAAGATTTAAAAACTTACTGGAGTGCGGCGACAGGAAACAGGGGAGAATGGATTCAGTCTGACCTTGGCGCAATGTCAACGGTTCGCGCGATTCAAATAAACTATGCTGACCAGGACGTAGACAGTAATCGACTGGGTAAATGGAACGACCAGTATCACCAATATAAATTGTACTCATCAACAGACGGCAAAACCTGGAAGACGATCGTTGACAAAAGCACTAATAAAACGGATATACCGCACGAGTATGTAGAATTGCCGGGACCCGTAGAAGCGCGTTATATCCGCCTGGAAAATATACACATGCCTACCGGCAAGTTTGCCGTCAGCGGCTTGAGGGTTTTCGGTACGGGCCATGGAGCAAAACCCGATTCGGTCAACTCGCTGATCGTTCTTCGGACCGAAAAAGACAAGCGAAGCGCCTGGTTAAAATGGACACCAGTGGCCGGCGCCTATGCATACAATGTGTATTGGGGAACCGCGCCGGGCAAGTTATACAATTGTGTGATGGTTCATGATTACAATGAATATTGGTTTAAGGCAATGGACAAATTGAAGCCCTACTATTTTTCCATCGAAGCGGTAAATGAAAATGGGGTGTCTGCAAGAAAATTTTCAAGTCGAGTCGAATGATCATATCGTTATCGGGGAAACGGCCGCTAAGGCTATCCATCCTCCTGCTATTGCTTGCTTTTGGAACTTATTCAAAAGCCCAGGATTCCAGGCCGCCATTCTGGAACGACATCCAGGCATTTCGCGCAAGCGATAGTGTGTCGCCACCCCCGCAACATGCCATCCTTTTTGTCGGCAGCTCGTCTTTTACCAAATGGACCGATGTTGCCTCGTACTTTCCCGGGTACGTTGTGATCAACAGGGGATTTGGCGGTTCTTCGCTTCCTGATGTGATTCGGTATGCCGATGACATCATCTTTCCTTATCACCCGAAACAAATTGTGATCTATTGCGGAGAAAATGATCTTGCCGGCGACACCACGATAACTGCCGATACGGTTGTCGTCCGTTTTAAGCACCTGTTTAGCATGATCCGTAGCCATCTGGGTGCAGTACCTGTGGTATTTGTTTCCCTAAAGCCAAGTCCAAGCAGATGGGCGCTTCGCAACAAAATGCAGCAAGCCAATGCGCAGATAAAGAAATACCTGGCCACTCAAAAAAACACCGCGTTTGTAGATGTTTATCATGCGATGCTAAACGCTAAGGGACTTCCGCGGCCGGAGATATTTATTGAGGACAAGCTGCACATGAATGCGAAAGGCTATGCTATCTGGCAAAAACTGCTGAAACCTCATTTGCTGAAATAAAAATTCTTACATGAAATTCAAGGCTACCATTGTCGCCCTGTTGTGCGTTGCTTTTGCCATCGATACCCCTGCACAAAGCAGCATGGCCAAAATGAATGCATTTATTGATGCGTTAATGAAAAAGATGACGCTGGACGAAAAGATCGGCCAGTTGAATCTTCCCGGCGCCGGAGACATTACTACGGGGCAGGCAGCCAATTCCGACATAGGGAAAAAGATCAGCGAGGGTAAAGTCGGAGGGCTCTTTAACATTAAGTCAGTGAGCAAAATTCGTGACGTACAAAAAGTGGCGGTTGAAAACAGCCGTTTGAAAATTCCGCTGATCTTCGGGATGGATGTCATCCACGGCTATCAAACGGTGTTCCCGATCCCACTCGCGCTATCCTGCTCGTGGGACACAGAAGCGATTCGAAAAAGCGCCCGGATCGCTGCCACCGAAGCAAGTGCTGATGGCATTTGCTGGACGTTTTCGCCGATGGTTGACATCGCCCGCGATCCACGCTGGGGGCGCATTGCTGAAGGGAGCGGCGAAGATCCTTTCCTCGGATCGCAGGTTGCCAGGGCGATGGTAAAAGGTTACCAGGGCGACGACCTTTCCCGCAACAACACAGTAATGGCGTGCGTAAAACACTTTGCGCTATACGGTGCGGCAGAAGCTGGCCGTGATTACAATACAACCGACATGAGCCGCGTGCGTATGTACAATGAATACCTGCCCCCGTACAAAGCGGCCCTTGATGCCGGCGCAGGAAGTATTATGACTTCATTCAACGAGGTGGATGGCATCCCGGCAAGTGCCAACAAGTTTCTAATGACGGACGTGCTTCGCAAGCAATGGGGTTTCAAAGGTTTTGTAGTTACTGATTACACAGCGATAAACGAAATGATCGATCACGGCCTTGGTGACTTGCAAACCGTTTCCGCACTGGCACTCAATGCGGGTGTGGACATGGACATGGTCGGCGAAGGGTTTCTGACTACGCTGAAAAAATCGCTGCAGGAAAAAAAGGTGACGCAGGCGCAGATTGACCAGGCATGCCGCGTTGTGCTCGAAGCAAAATATAAACTCGGCCTGTTTGATGACCCTTACCGGTATTGCGACGACAAGCGCGCGGCATCTGAGATCTATACAGCCGCCAATCGCACCGCTGCCCGGCAAATTGCTGCCGATTGTTTTGTTCTGCTAAAAAATAACAATAGTCTTTTGCCTCTTCGCAAGAGTGGCACAATTGCACTGATAGGGCCACTCGCCGATGCAAAGGAAAATATGCCGGGTACATGGAGCGTTGCTGCGGATTTTTCAAAGGCCATTTCGGTGTTGCAGGGCTTGAAGGAAGGCGCCGGCAACGATGCTCGCATCGTCTACGCGCGTGGATCTTTCCTCGACGAGGACAGCCTGTTTGAAGAACGTGCCGGCATGTTTGGTAAAGCATTCCCGCGCGATGGTAAAACGAAGCAACAACTACTCGACGAAGCCGTGAATGTTGCATCGCAAGCAGATGTGGTCGTAGCCGCCCTGGGCGAATCCGCAGAAATGACCGGCGAAAGCAGCAGTCGCAGTAGCATAGAAATTCCGCAGGCACAAAAAGACCTTCTGGCTGCTTTATTGAAAACAGGTAAACCGCTCGTGCTGGTGTTGTTCACCGGGCGGCCCCTGGCAATAAAATGGGAGGAGGAGCACGTGCCTGCGATCTTAAATGTGTGGTTCGGCGGAAGCGAAGCAGGGTATGCGATCTCAGACGTGTTGTTTGGTAGTGTAAACCCGTCTGGAAAGCTCACAACAACCTGGCCCCAGACGATTGGCCAGGTACCCCTTTACTACAATCACAAGAATACCGGTCGCCCGCTGCCTGAAGGAAAATGGTTTCAAAAATTCCGGTCCAACTACCTCGATGTTTCCAATGATCCACTTTATCCGTTTGGCTACGGATTAAGCTATACGCAATTCACTTACGGCAACTTAAAATTAAGCAGCAACTCAGCTCGCGGAAATCAAACGCTCACCGCTTCCATTGACGTTACCAACGCAGGAAAACAGGATGGAAAGGAAGTCGTACAACTATACATCCGGGATGTGGTGGGCAGCAATGCAAGGCCGGTAAAGGAACTGAAAGGATTTCAAAAAATAGCGCTCAAAGCCGGCGAAACGCGCACTGTTTCTTTTCCCATAACCACAAACGATCTCAAATTTTATAATAACGATTTGAAGTATGATTGGGAGTCAGGAGACTTTATCATCATGGTAGGTGGTAATTCGCGTGACGTTAAAACAGCCACGGTAAACTGGCAGAAGGCACCGTAGGAATAGTCTTATAGCCGACGCCGATGACAATGAGATCACCTTCTATAACAAGTTTCCTGGTTGCAACACTGGTGGCGCTTGGCGGCAGCGCGCAGGAAATCTTTCAGCTACCGGCTAACACTAAAAGCCGGGTAAGCAGCTTTGAGAATCTTAACGGCACACCTGCACAGGGCGGAAAAACAAATAAAACAGCGAAGGGGAATGCATTTGAAATGCTCGCTCCCGGCCAGACAAAGTCGTTGCTCGATATCGGCGGAGCAGGTATTGTCAGCAGAATTTGGTTAACGGTGAACAGGTCGCCGGCAATGTTGCGCAGCCTGCGTTTACGCATGTACTGGGACAATGAAAAGAAGCCGGCCGTCGACGTGCCAATGGGCGACTTTTTCGGGCATAACCTCGGAAAAGATGTTGTTTTCGATTCTGAATTGTTTTCGAGCGCTGAAGGACGGTCATTCATCTGCTATGTACCAATGCCTTTCAGGAAACATGCGCGCATTGACTTGACAAACGAAGGCACCCAAAACTGCATGCTGTTCTTTGACGTGGATTTTTTATTGAAAACAGTTCCGGCTGATGCGCTTTATTTTCACGCGTACTGGTCGCGGCAACGTTCGTCCAGGCTTGGCGAAGACTATCCGCTGCTACCTGCAATTGCAGGTCGTGGGCGCTTTCTTGGCGTAAGCGTGGGCCTGAATGCCGATTCTATTTATGGCCATACGTGGTGGGGTGAAGGAGAAGTAAAGATGTACATCGATGGCGACTCAGCATATCCGACTATCAACGGCACTGGTTCTGAAGATTATGTGGGATCGGCGTGGGGACTGGGAAGGTTTGTAAACCGTTACCAGGGTTGCACGATCGCCGATGACTCAACTCACCAATATAATTTCTATCGTTGGCACGTTCCCGACCCGGTCTATTTTAACAGGCGTATCAGGGTCGATCTCCAGCAAATTGGAGGCGGCACTGCGAAGGAGGTGCAGGAACTTTATAAAAAGGGAGTTGCGTTACAGCCTGTTACGCTTGCACGGGATGATGGGTTCCTGCGGTTGTTTGAAATGACGAATCCGCCTTCGCTCGCAGATGAGAAATTTCCGGATGGCTGGGTCAACTTCTATCGCATCGACGACTACAGCGCGGTGACCTACTTTTACCTGAATACTCCGGCAAGTTCCCTGCCCGCCCTGGCTCCTGTAGCAGAGCGTGTTGCAAACCTTCGTTGACGGCACCTTGTGCCCCGTTTCGTAGACACATGTTACCCGTTGGTCGCATTGTATGTACCACCGGTAACTTTTGAAAGTAATTTGCGGCATGAGCTCGAAGTGGCATCTCAGGCGATGGGTTGGCATCAGTCTGCATATCTTATTCTGGGCACTTATTTTTTCGTTTCCCTTTTTGCTGCGGCCGGTATTTGATAATAATGGCCCCGGCACAAGAGCACATGCGACATTCCACAATTATTTCCTTTTAACGTGCGCGCACAACGTGGTATACGCTGCCATTTTTTATGCAAACGCGTTGATCTTTATTCCGGAGCTCATTTACAAGAAAAAGTACGGCCAGTATCTGATAGCGATCATCATATCGCTTGGCTGTTTGCTCGTCCTCGACCGCTTGTTCTTTAGTTTTTTCATGCAGGGGATGATTTATCGGGTCTGGAACTTCTTTGTATTCAACCTTCCGTTTTTTGTTTTCATAATTGTCAGCAGCGCTGCGTTTCGGATGATACGCGACCGTGTTCAAACAGAACACCGCATGCAGGAAAAACAAACCGAGAATCTGAAAACGGAATTGGCTTTTCTGCGGTCACAGGTGAGCCCGCACTTCATGTTCAATATCCTGAATAACATGGTGTCGCTGGCGCGAAAGAAATCCGACCTTCTTGAACCTTCATTGATCAAACTGTCGTCGCTATTACGCTACATGCTGTATGAAACGGAGCGACGTGTGTCGCTACAGAAAGAAATTGAATACCTTGAAAGTTATATTGACCTGCAACGCCAACGATTTGGCCCCCGGCTCAATATGAACGTTCGGCTTCCTAAGCTGGATACCAATTATGAAATTGAACCGATGCTGTTAATTCCTTTTGTTGAAAATGCCTTTAAGCATGGCACAGCGCTCGTGCGGCCGCCACAGATCGAGGTGGATTTGAATGTCGATCAGAATATTTTATCGTTTTCTGTAAAAAATACATTTGACGAAGGGCCTGCAGTTCCGGCATTTGCGATGGATACCACGGCGCCGGCTGAAACGGTCAATGTCAGCGCCTCCTCCCTACCGTCGGCGAATGTGCGTACGCCGAATACCCAGGCTGCAAATTCAGAATCCGATCGCAATTCGGGAATCGGGTTGGTGAATGTGCAACGGCGCCTGGAATTACTTTACCCTAATAAGCACAGCCTGCTGATCACAAAACAGAACGGCTGGTTTATTGCATCACTTCAAATAGTACTGTCTTAAATGTTGCGCTGCCTCGCAATCGATGATGAACCGCTGGCACTTGAGCTGTTGGAGGACAACATTCGCCAGGTGCCTTATCTCGAGTTGATCGGCACATGTAACAATGCTCTCGAAGCATACGAATTCCTGCGGCACAGCAGTGTTGACCTGATTTTTTTGGATATACAGATGCCCGGTCTGACCGGGCTTCAATTCATTCAAAGTCTCACCCACCGCCCCATGATCATTTTGATCACGGCTTATGAAAATTTTGCCATTGAAGGATTCAATCTGGATGTTGTCGATTACCTGTTGAAACCCGTTGCCCTTGACCGTTTCATACGTGCCTGTAATAAGGCATCTGAGCTGCACGACCTTCGTGCACGGAAAGTGTCTGGGGATACGACGGTCGATTTTTTCTTCGTCAACGCCGAATACAGCCTGGTAAAGGTTGGGTTTGCCGATATTGAATGGATCGAAGCGTTGAAAGACTATCTGAAAATCGTGCTTCGTGGCGGTGCCAAACCGGTTATTACACGCATGAGCATGAAATCCGTTGAAGAGCAGCTGCCTTCGCAGCGGTTTCTGCGGATCCATAAATCGTATATCGTTTCTGTTGCGGCAATTACATCTCTCAGAAAGGGCAGCCTCTTTGTTGGCGCTAACGAGCTGCCCGTTGGCGATAGCTACAAGGAAGCCGTCAACAACCTGGTGAATCGGGCCGGTTAAACCTGTTTGTCGCGGAATTTTCCCCCCTTGTCTCATTTACTCCACTGCCGTTCCCGCTGAAAGTACTTTTGCCCCACATTTAGAAACCAGTTATGAAAAAATTATCATTTATCCTGCTAGCGCTTTTTACAACATGTGTTGCATTTGGTCAAATGCCGGGGGCGGGTGGGGGTGCTGGTCGCAGCATGCCAGCGATTGGTCGGTTGTACGGAAAGCTGGTTGACAGCTCCGGCAAAGGCATCGGCGAAGCGACGGTATTATTGCTTCAAAGCAAATTCGATAGCGTGGCAAAAAAGAACAAGGATATATTGCTAAAAGGGATGACGACACAGGCTAATGGTGATTTTAATTTTGAAGCCCTGCCGATATTCAAGCCGTTGAAGATGAAAATTTCAGCGACCGGCCATCAGCCATTTGAGCAGACGGTAACACTGCAACCAAAAATGGATGCCAGTACGCAGGCACCCGCAGGCGGCCAGGCTCCTGACGTTTCTGCCATGGCTTCGGCTTTTGAAAAAGATCTCGGGAAGATTGTGCTGAAAACAGACTTGCGTGAGTTAAGTAATGTCACCGTTACCGCGACTAACAGCCGGCTTCGGATGGATATCGACAAAAAAGTTTTCAACGTGGATCAGAACCTCGTAAGTGCCGGTGGAACCGCCGTAGACGTAATGAAAAACGTCCCGTCCGTAAACGTGGATATTGATGGAAATGTAACCCTGCGTAATGCAACACCGCAGATTTATATCGATGGCCGGCCGACAACGTTGACCCTCGACCAAATTCCTGCAGACGCTATCGAGAGCGTTGAAATAATTACCAACCCTTCAGCAAAGTATGACGCGTCGGGTGGCAATGCGGGCATTCTAAATATTATTCTCAAGAAAAACAAAAAAAGTGGGTATAACGGTAACGTTAATCTCGGTATCGACAAACGAGGCGGTGTAAATGGAGGTGGCAGCTTTAACTTGCGCCAGAACAAGATTAACGTAACGGTAAGTGCATTTGGAAATGCCATACACAACCGCGGCACGAGTGAAACCGATATCCGCAGCTTGCTTACAACGCCAAACCTTCTTGTGTCCCAAACCGGGAGAAATCGCAACAACGGCGGATTTATGTTCGGCAGGGCCGGCCTCGATTATTTTGTTACGAATCGTACGACACTTTCTGTGGGATTCGTTCGCGTGCATGGCGAATTCAACCCGCACGATGTACTCCAAACCGATAGCGCACTCGATGGGTCTTCCTATTTGAGTTACAGCGAAAGAAATGCGAAGACCCACCGTGAATTCAATGCATATGGGTTCCAGGGCGGCTTTAAGTATAATTTTCCGAAGAAAGGAGAAGAATGGACGGCGGACTTTAATATGTTTTCAGGCAAGAACGGCGGCAGCGCATTGTATAATACCGATGTTTTCACATCACAGGGTGGGTCAAAAATGGGGACGATACAACAGCAGATCCTCTCGTCCGGCACTAACAAGTTCGTGACCGTTCAAACTGATTTTGTAACTCCTTTCAAAGGGGCTGGCAAGCTGGAAGCTGGCGCCCGGGCGCAACTAAGGCAATTAAGCAACAGCCAGGGAAATTATTTCTATGACTATTCCTCGGGCGAATTTATTGGGATTCCATCCGCATCGAGCAATTACAAGAATAAAGACAATGTGTATGCAGCCTATGCGACTTATTCAAACGCCATTAAGGACTTTGGGTATAAGCTGGGGGTTCGCGCGGAAAGCTCTGACTACCATGGCGAACTACTGGATACGAAACAGCAGTTCAGCAACAAATACCCGATCAGCCTTTTCCCGTCAGTGTTCCTGAGCCAGAAGCTGAAAAGCAAGCAGGAGCTGCAATTGAGCTATACCCGCCGTATCAATCGACCATTCTTCATGCAGGTAATTCCCTTCATTGATTCGACCGACCAGTTGAACTGGTCGCGTGGGAATGCGGGTTTGAAGCCGGAGTTTACGAACTCCCTTGAGGCGAGCTATTCGAAAACCTTTAAGGGCAACAACACATTTCTTGCCTCCGTTTATTATAAGCACACAACCAACCTGATAACTCGTTTTCTCGATACTATAACCGCGGGTTCAGTAAAGCATCCGATCAACACCTTTGTAAATGCCAATTCGAGCAGGTCGACCGGGGTGGAGCTAACCTCCCAGAACACGCTGGCCAAATGGTGGGACATGAACACAAACGTGAACGTGTACAACTCAAGGATCAATACCGATAATGTGTCGGGCACGTCGCAGCCCGCCTTGTGGAGCTGGTTTGCGAAGATGAATAACACTTTCAAGCTGCCAGACAACTTCAAAGTACAGCTGTCGGGAACCTACCAGTCGAAGACAAACCTGCCTGTGAACCAGGGTGGTGGCTTTGGCCCTGGCGGGGGAGGCCCTGGCGGCGGCGCACAAAGTGCAGCGCAGGGCTATATAAAAGCAAACTATGGCATAGATGCTGCACTGCAGAAATCGTTCTTGAAAAACAATGCGGCTTCGGTCACATTCAGTGTGAACGATATCTTCCGAACTCGTAAGTTTGATCAATATTCAGAAAGTGCATTCTACATACAAACAAGCCACAGGCTGCCGGATGTACCTATGATGCGGTTAACATTTTCGTGGAGATTCGGCCAAATGGATATGTCGCTGTTCAAAAGAAAGAACATGAAGAGTGAATCGGAGGGGTCGCAGGGTGCAATGCAGGGAATGCAACAATAGCAATCGGTAACACTAAATAAATAACATCATGCAAAAATTGGTCATTGGAGTGGCTCTGTTCGCCACAGGCGTTATTTTCCAGTATTGCAAGACGTCGCACAAAACTGCGTCCGCTTCGGCCGGCGCTGTTACTTATGAGAATTCGATTCGGCCTGTAGTTGAGTCAAGTTGCACTCCCTGCCACATAGCTGGTAAGGGTAACAAACTGCCGCTCAATAATTACGACCAGGCGAAAACGGCTGCCGACGACATCATTGCGCGCATCCAGAAAAATCCTGGAGAGCGCGGATTTATGCCCGCCATGCACCCCAAGCTTTCAGATTCAACTATCAACCTGTTTGTTCAGTGGAAGAATGGCGGACTGCAGGAAAAGTAGCCTCCGTTTCGTAAGCTGAACAGGAAACATATCGAAAGCACTGCCTTCGACCGAACAGGCAGTGTTTTTGCGTGCAATGCCTCGAATAGCGCCTGATGCGAAGGTTTGTAAAAGGAATTATTGCGGAAATCGAGCTGAAAACGGCATTGGTCGCGCTGCTTTTTCTTGCCTCCCTGTTTATTTTTGCCTACCTCGCCCATGAGATTGTCGGTGAAAATGAGACCGGCTTTGATGCGCGGGTCTTCCATTTTTTTGCCGGCATGAGCACCCCAGGTTTCATCCGGGTAAACCGGGTGTTCACATTTTTCGGGGCCTCGTATTTTTCCATCTCCGCCTACCTGATCCTGCTGACCATATTGTTTGTGAGTGGCCGGCGATCTGATGGGATCAATATTGCGATCATTGCGATAACCAGTTCTGCGATGATGTTTGGATTGAAAGAATTCTTTCACCGCAAACGTCCCGATCTGCCATTGATCCGCACGCTACCCAACTTCAGTTTCCCAAGCGGCCATGCACTCACGTCTTTTATATTTTGCAGTGTGTTGGTTTACCTCGTTTGGAAAGGACATCTCAGCACCGCGTTAAAATGGGTTCTGTCGGCGTTACTAATACTGGTTGCGCTATGCATTGGCATTAGCCGGATCGTGTTACGATATCACTACCCGTCGGACGTAGTTGCTGGTTTTTGTCTCGCGGTGGCCTGGGTAATTTTCTCATTATGGGTAGAACGGAAGCTCACGTCACGTCGTACGGAAGTGCGGCTGGACGCAGGCGTGAGCAAATAATTTTCCGTTAGTTTTGCCGTCCGGTCCCGTAGTACAACGGATAGTACGCAAGTCTCCGGAACTTGATATTCCAGTTCGATTCTGGACGGGACTACTAACAATTTTAATAATTCGGCCGGCACGGTAACGTTAGTCGGGCCAACCGACAGCCAGTCGGGTGAAATGGATCGACGTTATTGTGAAAAGTTGGTCATTCGGTCAATCGATTTTCCGCGACAGTAGTCTCAAAATTGAAAATTATCAAATTCGCTTAGTTGCCTTTCGTTTCAATTACACGACTCAAGGTTAAGTCCCTTTTATACCTGATCCCGTTTCTCCGCACGAATGAGGCCTCAGCAAAACAGCTTGTGACAGTAAGTGGCTTCATCGCAGGCAAAGAGCTAGTAGATAAAGGGCTTACGTTTTGGACCCTTACCATTTGGGAAAGTGATTCAAATATGCGAGAGTTTCGAAATTCTCCCTCTCACAGGAAGGCAATGCAAAATCTGCCACACTGGTGCAGCGAAGCTTCTTATTTTCATTGGACCCAGGAGAGCCCGGAGCTTCCGGGGTGGGACGCAGCATCAACCCGGCTCATAAGAGAAGGAAAATTAACCAAGGTCAGGCAACCCACTTCAAGACATCTTACGAATAACTTTCCGCCGATCAAATGGACGAGATTGGAACGAGTCTTTAAAAAATAATCGCACTAGCGCTAACATCGATTTAGTGCAATGGCTCGGCGTCCCCGCAGCATTCGATGATAAGTTAAGCTGGACGTCCTTCGAACAACCAGGGAAATTCTCTGCGCCACGGCAGCGAGCCCATATGGGCTTGTGTACGTAACCGTGAAATATCCGCAAAACCGAATTTTGAAATGGACAGGGATTTTATTACTGATAACAACTCGTTCAATTCAAGATGGCATCTGGTCGATGGTAAATACATAGAGCCTCCGTTCAGAACGGAGGCCCTTGTTTTGTTCGACAATATTATTCCCAGGGAAATAAATGATCAGCCAGAGTAGTTAAAGTGGAAAATCAAGGTATCTGCGGTAATGGCTTTATTGCCTGACAATTTTAATATTCTTTATTTCATCGCTGTTTTTCAGCGTTAACAGGTAAAGCCCTTTTGAAAACCTCGTCATATCAACCGTGTTTGTTCCACTAACCAGTTTCATATGATGAACTAATTTGCCCGCATGGTCGAACAAGCTTGCTTCTGTTTCATTATCCTGCGCATTCGTGACATTGATGTTCAATATATCTGTGACGGGGTTAGGATAAACGACGATCTCACTCCTGTTGCAATTTAAGTTCAGCGCAATGGTTTTGCTGTAGTCAAATGAGCCATTTATATCTACCATTTTTAGCCGATAGTAGATTTTGCCCTGTGCAGGAGTATTATCCTGGTATGAATACTTTCGATTCGATCCATTAGCCGGCCTTGTGGCAATTGTTTTGAATGTCGAACCGTCATTGCTGTATTGAACTTCGTAATTTTTGAAATCGGTTTCAGTGGCGGAGGTCCAATCAAGATTTACACCGCAGTTGGACACATTTGCATTAAATGATGTTAGCCTGACTGGTAGGGATATCGAAGGGCAGTTAATTGGTGCCAAAGGCAATCCGTTTAGTGTGGGTGCGCTCACATCAAAAGTAAAATTAGCCGCAGGAGAGGGATCCGCTCCGGATGGATTGATGATTATCCCAATCGCATAATATACCCCGCCTACGAGGTCTACCTGGGGCAAATCAGTGCCAGGTCCCGCCGGAATTCCTTCGTTGTCTGCACCGCTACACCTAACCTCGATCCATGTTGAACGATCAACAGGACAAGTGATGCCGGCTGGGAAAGTGTTCCCGATCTGGTAAATTACCCAATCGATATCAAGGTCAGTAGTTCCAGGTTGCGGTGTAAAAGTTTGAGCATAGGTTTGTGTGACGCCTTGTGCCGGATCAACATAAAGAAATTGCCAGAAAATTTGTGTATAACTGGAGGCGGCATAACACGTCCCGGGGAAACCACCCGTCAAAAAAGGCAGCGAATTGTTAGTTGTTTGACCCAGGTACTGGCCCGCGCAACCAAGAATCACGCAGCTATCTGCTTGCGAAAAACTCTTTCCTACGGAAAGGACAACTAAAGAGAATAAAAAAGTAAAGATCTTCTTCATAGAACCTTTTTGAAGTGATAAATATTCGTATCCAGAAACTCTTGTGCGTTTTAATAGGAAGGTCTACCAATGAATGGAATGAATTAAGACGGAAAGTTAGAGCACACAAACACCAATACCTCGCACACGAGAGCAACTTAACCGTCTTTCCCGAAATATTAACTGGTCAAAACTTCTGTTGACCTTTAAACCGCGTGCTTTTCAGAATTGATTTTTGGATTGCTGGTTTTACAGGGATGGAAGAGAAAAATCAAGAAAGGCGCAGCAAACCGAATGCCAGAGATAAACCAGGAGAGAGGAGGGCACGAAGAGAGAAGTATTCATTGTACCAACTAAGGCCGGTCGTATTTTACACTATTCCGCCTGCCCTTTCCCCGGAACATTTGTGAGGCAAAAAGTTCACACCGGAATTGATATACAGTTCCTCGATTGGTAATTTTTGGAAATTGTGAGTACAGAAGGAAAACTAAAGAATAAGTTTGTCAATCATCGATATTCTAGGCGACGTTGGGGGTCTCCTCCTGATAGTTAAAGTTGGCATTCATGCCTATCTGAAGAGAGCAGGCGACAAAAGCTACCCAATCGGAGGACTTGGCCAGTACACTAAACTGGATCTAATGGTGTTGCCCATTTTTGATCCGGTCGATAAGCGGCATCATTTCCTGAAACGGCTCGGGAATATCGCCTATTATTCGGCTGTGTCGCTATTAACGACCTTTCTTATTTCTGTTGTGTTTATATAACGATGCTCAAAGCCATTTTCATCGTCGCCCGGTTACGGGCTGGTTCTTTGAGCTACATAAAGGGAGAGGTGACCCTGATGCGAACTGAATAACGCAGACGTGGCTATGGCAACAATAAACATTTTAATACTGATTTCATGAAAAAGGAAAATCGATTTGACGTCATAATAGTTGGGGGCAGCTACTCCGGTCTTGCAGCGGCGATGGCGCTGGGAAGAGGATTAAGGAATGTATTAATCATTGATGCGGGAGACCCATGTAATAAACAAACGCCGCAGTCGCACAACTTCCTTACAAATGACGGGAAGTCTCCAAAAGAAATTGCTACGCTTGCCAGGCAGCAGGTCAGTAGGTACAGAACGGTCCATTTTCTGAAAGCCTTTGCCACGAATGCCGTCAAGACCGAACATGGTTTTGAAGTGGAAACGGAACCCGGTGAAATCTACTCATCCCGAAAGCTCATTCTAGCAACAGGTATCAAGGACCTGATGCCGGATATTCCTGGATTTAGAGAGAGCTGGGGAATCAGCGTGCTTCACTGTCCTTATTGCCATGGCTATGAAGTGAAGCATCGAAAAACAGGCATTCTTGCAAACGGCGATGCCGGCTATGAACTATCTGCATTGATATCCAATTGGACAAACGAGTTAACTCTGTACACCAATGGCAATTCAACCCTTTCAACTGAACAAAGAATAAAACTCCAAAAGCATGCGATAGATGTTGAAGAAGCTGAAATAGAAAAGCTTGAACAAGAAAATGGCCATATTGAAAACATTGTTTTTAAGAACGGGATAAATGCACAAGTGATGGCATTATACGCCAAACTTCCGTTTGAACAACATTGCTCAATTGCTCAGGGTTTAAAATGCGAGTTCACACAGGAAGGTTACGTCAAAGTTGACGGGGCACAAAAGACTTCACTGCATGGCGTATTTGCTTGTGGAGATAATACAACACGAATGCGGACCGTGGCCAATGCTGTATCAATGGGAACAACAGCAGGAATGATTGTGAATAAGGAATTGATTGAAGAAGACTTTTGATATCGACGAGCCAGATCGGGCGTTCTTTCAAAAAATGGAACTGAGTACCAAATTGGAAGATTTATGCGCCTTATAGCCGAAAATCGTTGATTCGGATCCTAAATGGACTACCTGGAAAGCGATAACGAATTATGACTGGCAGTTTTGTTTGGTTTCAATTTCACATAAAAATACAAGGCAAGCAGTTCGTCTATCGTTATACAAAAGACATCATACCCTCGTGGTACAACTGTGCTTACGAGAGGAAACAATAAATCCCAAAGCCCATGAAGCACGAGTCCAACAACAATCAATAGATAATATTTTTTGTAGCCCCAATAGGCCAGGAATAAAAAAAATGATGCTGCGGGAATTGTAAGAAAAAGTGAATGCGGAACAATTGAAAATCCAATATATATAAATGGTATTACTGCGAGGTTTAACGACGCATAATACTTCAAATCAATTTTTTTGAATACCTCTGCGAAAGTAATTACCGATACTGCGGTAATAAGACCGAAAACCAGTGCTGTCATGTGTTTGATCTAAGGTTAATGGCGATGTTTCCTTTTTTGTGCCCCGTTTCAACATAAGCGTGTGCTTCTGCGATTTGTTCGATTGGATAGGTTCTGTCAATTACCGGTTTGAACTTGTCTGTTTCAATAAGTTTTTTTAGAAAAGAGATGTCTTCAGCGTTATGGCGAATTACACCCATCAATACCGTCCGGTTGGTTGTCGTGTTAATCCACATTCCTCTAAACATTTGGGCCATTCCTGCCGCACTTAGAATCATTACTCCCTTTTTAGTTAGTGATCGTAGGGAACGTGAAACAGATATTGTATTAACCGTGTCAAAAATGAGGTCGTAAACCTCTCCGTTCCTGGTAAAATCCTCCTTTGTGTAGTCAATAACGTGATCAGCCCCGATTGACTTTACCAAATCAATATTTGCGGTGCTGCATACCCCCGTTGCAATAGCTCCGTAGGACTTTGCCAATTGGATCGCGGCAGTACCAACTGCTCCGGATGCACCTACGACAAGAATTTTTTGGTGTTCCTTTAGTAGAGCTTTTTTAATAAAGTACAGAGCGGTAACTCCTCCGAAGGGGATCGCTGCTGCCTGGATATGTTCAATGTTTGCGGGTTTTAGTGCCAAAGATCCATCTTCCGGAACGCATATATATTCTGCATAGGCACCCAAGCTCATCGTTGTATGACCAAAAACCTGGTCGCCTTCCTTAAAGAGTTTTACATTGATGCCGACACTTTCAACTTCGCCTGAAAAAACGCTACCGAGTATCTTGATCTTGGGTTTAAACAGCCCGAAAAAAAATCTGACTGCAAACGGGTCCGCTTTTCGCAGCCGGACGTCTCCTGAATTGACTGCCGTGGCTTTAATACTTATAAGAATTTCATTTTTTTTGGGTATTGGCTTTGGTACTTCCTTAAGTTGGAGAACTTGAGGAGAGCCATAGTGATCATAAACTGCTGCTTTCATTTTTTGTTATTTATGACGCAAGTATTTCTGGTCATGACCGATCTTTGGTGATTGAAGTGTCGAATGAATTATACTCGGCTCACAGCAATACCAACCGCACGGTCTGTATTGAATGGGCATTTAGAGCTACTCACCACCGCAGCTGGCCCTATGTCGAATACCTACACATCCTCTATCTATAAAGGAACAAGTATATAAAACTGAAATAGTTGCGTTCCACTAACGATATCGCCGGTCGTAAGTTTGTCATATCAATCTACGTACAACAAGGAGTCTAAAAGTCCTCAATCCATAAATCAGGAAAAAATGGGCGGCATCAAAAAGTCTTCTATCAAGGGGGGTGGCACAAATATATGCAGTAATTGAAGTAAATTATGAATTTGATCGCAGGGAGTTCGTTTTTGTGGAGCGGCGTGAAAAAAAAGTTTTAACCACGACTAATTTAGCATGAAAAGGACATTAATACTAACAGTACTACTACCATTCCTGGTTACCTCAGGACGAGGACAGTCTGATAAAACTCAGGTATTAACGCTTGGAACATTTCATTTCGCGTTTCATAACCGGGATCTCATCAAGACGGATAAGAAGGACCAAATAGATGTACTGGAGAAGCGGTATCAGTTGGAGATTGAGGATATTGCGAGTCAGATCAGCGAATTCAAGCCCACTATTATCGCAATCGAGAAGTCTCCTGAATTTCAATCGCAAATTGATTCACTTTATAAAAACTATCTCGCCGGAACTTATAAGTTGGGCAGAGAAGAATATGAACAAATAGGATTTAGGGTCGCTAAGAAACAGGGAATAACGAAAATCTACTGCGTCAACGACTGGGGTAGACATTATAGTACAATTGATAGCCTTCTTACTAATGATACCTCTGCCAACAAAAAGTTCCTGAACTTTTTTTACCAAAATCCGGACACAGCGAAATTAAGAATGGCTTTCCTACCGGATATTTTTGTCTCAAAGGGAATTAAGGCCGAACTCCGCATGAAGAACGACGAAGAAAATCTACAAAGAGAGTTGGGCAGCTACTTGATAGGCATATTTAAGTATGAAAATAGCAGCGAACCTTTCTTTGGCACCGACTATGTAACCGGGTGGTGGTTCAACCGGAACCTGCGTATTTTCAGGAACATTCAAAGGATTGAACGAAAACCTGGGGACAAAATATTGCTCATTTACGGCGCGGGCCATATGAACTTGCTAAACATATTTTTCAACGCATCGCCGGAGTTTGAGTTGGTGCGGACGAACGATTACTTGAAGTAAGCGAAAGACCCGAAGGGAACTTCGTTTAATGGTCGTCCGCTATAAACTACAATATTGGGCCTGAAATTATTCGGCTTTGCTTGAACAAAAAGAGTCCAGTATCAATCAACTATTCGAAAGACTCTTTATTCGCGCCGCGTAACTGTAATTCACCGCATTTTCGTCCTTCCCGCCACTTCGAGATGAAAATGCTATCTGACAAACCCTAGGAGTTTGAATTATATTGGACAGGACCTGGGGGGTAGTCCAGAAGTACCAGGAAGCCTTTACGTTCCCAAGCCGAGCTCTTCCCCTGAGCTACTTCTTAAGCCCGGTTTGGTCTAACGCGTGCCGTAGCGCTTTCGCTAGTTGCTCTGCGTTGCCCGTACCCCAATAATGGAGGAAAAAGATACGCGGTTGCTCATGCACCATGTGATTGTGCACCGCGACGACCTCAATGCCATTCTCCACTAATGCTTTTATCACCGGACTGACCTCGTCTTCTGTCATTGTGAAGTCGCCCGCCACAGCAGCATGATCCGGAACCCCCTGAAAGGCTGCCCACGTATTAAATCCCATGAATGTTGACACGGACATGCCGTGCTCGCGTAATTTTACATCAGGACGACCAATCGTGTATTTATAAACGCCCTTCGTCATTTCTCCTTTACTACCAATAATCTGATCGAGTTGATCTGTGTTCAGCGTATTTTCAACATTCCCATTAGCGCTACTCCCTTTCGAAGGATCCCCACCCCGCGATGCCGCGACTTTGTCCAGCACTGCCCTGGCTTTATTGGCAACAACATCTGTGGGTCCGGAACCACCGATGTGCATGTAGATTATGTTTGGATGATTGCGAATAAAATGATTGTGAATTGCACTAATGGTTAGTCCTTGCTTAATCACCTCCTCCTGGACAGGTTTAAGATCAGTTTCTGTCAAAACAATGTCGCCCATTATCATCGCTCCCGATCCCGACGGGGTGAACGCAACCCATGTTCCAAGTCCCATTGCCGGAATAATCTTAAATCCGTCAACTTCAACACTCAGGTCATTTTGAGGTATTGTAATCTTGTATTCGCCATGATTTGATTTTCCTTTCGTTCCCATAATCCTTTCGATTGCTGTCGTATACAGAGAAACAGTGGCGCCCATATGCATTCCGGCCATTTTATCCTTATCCATGGTCGTTGGTTGCTGGGCCATGCCTGGAAGTGTCAGCAAAGCCGCAATCACAAATAGTGAAAAATGTCTCGTTGTCATACGCGGAAAGTTTATTAATATACTATCGTTCTATAGTCAATTTGATCATCCAAATTTACGCCAACTACAACGAGCCCGTGATGTTGCATTCGGATGATGGCTGGCGCGAGTACAATAGCGACCTCCTGTGACTCCAGAGTCGTTTGCTTGTCATCATTGTCAAAAAAGGCAACCCGTGATGGTCACACCGAACGTATCGTGTGTGTTGGTCGCGAATCAAAGTTCATATGGCCATTAACAAACCCAGATTATAGCTAGTTTGCGCCTGGTTGCTACCTTTTCGTTATAAATAGAAGCGGATGCTGAAATGCTGTCGTCAACAGAAAAAATGAAAAAATGCCTTTTAGGAATCGCGTTGCTGCTGATAAGCGGCGCGGGGATAGAAGCCCAGATATCGTTTGATACTTCAAATAATAGGTTGTCCATCACTATTGGGCGGGTGCCGCGGCTTACCAATGGCATTCCCCTGGCGCCGTCGCACAACGGTGGGCGTATACAGACGACGGTCAGGAATCAGGTCGCCCTGTTGCATCTGGTCGCGACAGATACAATTGGGCCAAATGCGTTTGCCGGTGTATTCTTCGATAACATCCCGAACCTACAGCACGGCGTTACCATTTGGCGCTATAAGCCATGGAACAGTTGGACAAAGCCAATTAAGGTCTCAGATGCAACAGAAATGAAATCCTGGGACGTGCAGTTTTTTTACTGGCAATACAACGACGGTTTGTATGGCGCCGCTGTTCCGTTAAGTGGCAATGGATATCGTACTACCCTCGGTAGCGACAGCGGTCGGTGGGGGAGCAAGGCCATGAGCTACGCATCGAACAGGGCTAAAGACGTTCCGGCAATGGCGGTGGCCTTTGGCAGCGATCCTTTCGAATTATTCACCCGCATTTACCGCACGGCTCTCGTCGCAATGGGAAAGGGCGAAAACATTCTTGCAAATAAAGGGCTGCCACTACCGTTGCAATACATCGGCTGGTGCACATGGAACTCTTCGAACCTGGGGCAGGATTTGAACGAACAACACATCCTGGAAGGAGTGAAAACTTTCACCGACCAAAACTTTCCGCTCGGTTGGGCGCTGGTGGATGATGGCTGGTTTCAACATCAGCATTCAAAATTGCAGTCGCTGCAGCCCAACCCGAATAAGTTCCCGGACGGCTTTAAGCCGGTTATCGAGAAATTAAAGACGCAGTACGGCGTAAAATATGCCGGGATATGGCATGCCTTCAACGGCTATTGGAATGGCATCGATCCAAATTCGCCGCTGGGCAAAGAATACCGTTCGCAGTTGTTTTCATGGACACAGAAGGAGCGGGTGGGCGATGAAAAGTCGCCAGCGGCAGTTTATTCATTTATAAAACCCGATTCCGACAATCTTTTTCGATTCTATGACCGTTGGCACCATTACCTTAAAAGCCAGGGCTTTGATTTTGTCAAGGTGGATAATCAACTCGTCGTTGAACGAATGGCTGTCAACAATTATCCGTTGTTTGATTTGTCGGCAAAAATGCACGAGGCGTTGTATCGCTCAGTAAAAAAGAATTTCGACGGGGCCATGATCAATTGCATGGACATGACAGCTGATGCGTACCTGAATTTCGGCTCGTCTGCCACGGCGCGGACCGTGGAAGATTATTTCCCTTATAAAAAAAATGAGACCTACGATCTGGAGCATGGCAACGCGGGAGCACATGTGCTGCAAGCCCTGTACAATTCGCTCTATTTTTCGCAGATGGTGTTTACGGACTACGATATGTTCCAGTCGCACAACCCAAATGCGGTAATACATGCACTTGCAAGAACGTTGAACAACGGTCCCATCTATCTAACAGATATTCCTGGCCGTCAAAACTTCGACATCCTACGCAGGATCGTTTACTCCGACGGACGATCCATTCGTGCCGGAGCTTCTTTGCTGCCCGCAAAGGACTGCCTGTTCCAGCTCCAGGAGCCGCGGCTTTTCAAAGCCTTCTCAAAAGTGAGGACAACGGGCCTGCTTGCGTTAATGAATCTTGCGGATGCAGATACCGTAAGTGGCTACTTTTCGCCAGGCGATGTTGAAGGGCTGACGGGATCTGATTTTGCCGTCTACGATTATTTTGACGGAAAAGTTCAGTTGGCAAAAAAAACCGATCGTTTTCCGGTCAGCTTGTCGCGCATGGGCTATCGCCTGAAATACATCGTTCCACTAAGGAACGGCTTCGCAGCTTTTGGGCTTGTTAACAAATACAATGCGCCGGCCACCATTATTGGTGAAAAATGGATGGGCAAAAGCGTTTCTATCACGATTTATGAGGGCGGCAACTTCAAAGCGTACTGCAAGGCAAAACCAAACAACGTAACCATCAATGAACACAAAGCAAACTTTTCGTATGCTGACGGCTTGCTGAGTATAGATCTTCCGGCATCATTAAAAAAGCCGGTGGTCACGATCGCCTTTTGACATTTACGAGCATTGCCGGGTTGCGAAAGCTGGCTCTTTTTTGAACTAAACAAAACATCACAATGAAGAAATTCCTGATGCTTTTGATCTTGATCGCAGCCGGTCCTAACGTTTACTCGCAATTAGATCATCCAATAAAGAATCTTGTGTTTGAGGGAGCCGGAATACGTGGAATTGCCTATTGTGGAGCGATGCAGGAGCTGGAATCGCATAGCTTACTGGCACAGGTTGAAAAAGTCGGTGGCACTTCAGCCGGAGCGATCATGGCACTTACCATCTCGTTAGGATATACTGCCGATGAAATCACTCAAATTATCGCGAGCACAGATTTCAAGAAATTTAATGACGGCAACTACTTTTTTATTGGAGGCATTACTCGCACTTGTAAATATTTTGGCTGGTACAGGGGCTATAAATTTGAAAAATGGTTGAATAAATTGATCGTGGCCAAGACGGGGAACGCGAATATCACATTCGAGCAACTGCATGAATCGAAATTTAAAGATCTATATGTAACCGGCACATGCATCAATAAACAAAGGCTGGTTATCTTCTCGCATGAGAGCTATCCGACGATGAGGATCAAGGACGCCGTGAGAATATCAATGAGTGTTCCCTTCTATTTCGAAGCGGTTTTTGTCGATGATTCAGGAAACATAGTACGACATCCAAGGCAGAAAAAAGGGCTGGACATCTTTGTGGACGGCGGCGTTTTGGGAAACTTTCCCATTAGTATGTTCGATAGCACGAAATATTTTTCCCAAAACGCTCCAAATAATTATGCCGTTAACCCGGGCACTTTAGGCTTCAGGATTGACAATGATCAGCAGATCAAAAACGATAAGGTGGGAAAAGGCCTGGCGGATATGCCGGCTAATAACCTGAAACAATTTGCGCTCGCATTTTACAACATAGTAAACGAGAATCTCAACAGGCAACCCCTTACGAGCGCGGACTGGGCAAGAACAATTTCTATTAGTGATATGCAGGTGGGTCCGCGAGCTGAACTGAAACTCTCCGATTTGGAAAGAGAAAAGTTAATCAAAAGCGGTCGTGAGTCAGTGCGGAGCATCCTGATAACAAAACATGGGCCTTGAAGTCATCAACTAATCTTTGAGCATTTTGAAAGTTCCGACAACAAATTGATGGCGGACGCACGTTTGCCCGAACGTGGGCCCATAACGTCTGTTGAAGTGATTAAAATGAGAAGCCCCCAATTATTGGGGGCTTCAATTATCATTACTCTTTAGCACCGTCAGCCAGCTATTTCATTTTTGATACTATTCAGCTTGTTCTGCTTCGGCTGCGCCGTGAACTTCCTCGCATTTGAAACTTACCTGGAGGATTTCGCCAGCGCCGGGTGCCCCAATTCCCCAATTCGATATGTAAAGACGGCCATCGGGTCCGAATGTCATCGCAGTCGGCAAGTTCAGTCCTGAAACGATAACTTCCCTTTTTCCTGAAGGGTCGACCCTTACAACATCGCCCAGTCCCGGTGTTGGCAGTGGAGCGCCTACAGTATTTTCCAGCACATATAAGCGGTCGTGATTGTCAAAAGCGATTGAAAGGATACTTGAAAAACCCGAAGCGAATAATTTGATCTTGCCATCGGGCGAAACCTGGTAAACATTTGAATTGCCGGTAATCGGAAATGTTCCCAGGTTCCCGACAAAGAAATCTCCCTTATGAAACGTAACAGCAGTGGGAATAATATGGCCGAGCGTTGCAGACAGGTCGCTTACGCGCGATACAGTTCCACCCGCAGTGAGCTTGTCTAGTACTCCGGTGTTTGGCTCAATAACGTAAAAATCGTTTCGAACCGCAACCATACTGAATGGATTGCCATCCGGTGTATAATCGCCCGGGTTGAAATTAACTCCCGGGTGAGCAGTAATAAATGCGCTATAGTTCGCAACCAGTGACCAGCTTCGATCCGGATTCACCCGAATGATTCCGTTAGGAATATTGGGGACCCCGTGCGAACAGCCCGCACCGCCGATCAACGCGTATAGTGTGTTACCGACGAATGCCAGGTCGGCCATTCCTGTTACTCCGCTGCCGGTTTCCACGCCAGATTGCGTTGAAGGAAGGTGGTCCACTAACGTTGTTCGTATACCGTGGCTGTTGATCACGGATATTCTGCTTCCTGTATCACTTCCCATGTATGGGCCTGCTGGTGGTGGTGCTTGCAAGCAGCCAGTGGACACGTTCGTTCCTCCAAGACCGCCTTCAGCAACATAAAGGTTTCCGTCTGGCCCAACACGCAGCCCGCGTGGGTTGTTTAAACCTGTAGCAAAAACTTTCGTTGTGGTTATCGTTTTGCCGTCACCGCATTTTGGAGGGGAATCTTGTTTGACGCAGGACGTTAAGCAAATCATCGTTGCGCAAAAGGCTACAAACAGCGGGTATAATTTATTTTTATTCACGTTATAATTTTTAGATAGTGAAAAATCAAGTACTCGAGCCGGAACTGCTATGTGCGTGTCCTGGTGCATAGGCGTTATTTATTTAGAAAGAAAGGCGTGACGAAAGACAGGAAGGGGAGCGAATTGCGGTATCGAGCGCAAACATAGTCTTTGTGCGGCTCGCACACCGATTTATTTAGATGTGCAACAACACACAGCGTACTAGATTGAATCCGTGTCAGCCCGCAAGTGCACAACAATGGGACTTGCCGTAGTTAAGCTGCAATAGCTTCAATTGAAATGGTTGTTACAAATCGAATGGAGTGCCCGCGGTACACGACGGAAAGTGTTCATTAGATACGTTGTCGTTTTTTAAGTTGAGCAAAAGGGAGAAGTAACGTAAAGATATCCAGCATGGTTACTTCCCTGTAAAGGGATAATCCTTAGCGTTTTCGCTTGCAACTGTGTGTCAACAAGTATGAAACGACGCGTGCGTGGCTGCTGCCGCACAAATCATTTTTTGCTACCGTTGGTTTAAAGGCTACCTTCTCGCCCAATCCCCCAAAGACCCTCCCGCACTTTAGTCCACCATTTTTTTAACTTAAAACTGCAACATGAGAAAGCTCATTCTTTTTGTCCTGTTCATTCCATTGCTCGGATTTGCTCAAAAAACAATTGTCAATGCCACCCGGGTTTTCCCGAAGGCCGATAAGATATCAGAATTTGAAAAAGCGCTTGCTGCGCATGCACAGAAATACCATAAAGGGGATTGGTCATGGCGCGTGTACGATATTCAAACGGGTCCGGATGTTGGCGGCTATCATATCGTTGAGGGGCCTTCGACATGGGACGCGCTTGATGGTCGTGGTAACCTCGGCGCCGAGCATATGAACGACTGGAACAAAAATGTATCGATTTATTTAACCGATCGCTCCAAGTCGTCCTACACAGAATTTGTTGATTCATTGAGTACGGTCACACTTGGCGACTACTCCGAGAAAGTCGTCATTACGCACGCATACCCAAAGCCGGGCATGATCGCTGCAGCAATGAGTCTTATAAAGAAACTGAAACCAGTGTGGACGGCATCCGATGAAAGGGTCGCAGTATATATAAATGTGGCGTCCGGTGCGCCCGAAGTGGCAACGGCCACGCGGCTTAAGAACGGATTGAAGGAACTTAGCTCAACGTACCGAAAACCGCAATCAGAAAGATTCGACGCGGCGAACGGTGCCGGTTCATGGGCAACCTACCTCGAAGATTACGGAAAAGCCATTGAATACCGTTGGTCCGAACTTTTGGTCTACCGTCCTGATCTGGGCTCCAAATAACCTCTTCCGGCCAGCGTCACCTCGGTGAACTGGCCGGATTTTTTTTTCTAGCAAGACAAATCGGACTCAGAACAATTTCATTCCCGCACATTTAAGGGATACTCGAACTTGGCCTTACGGCTCATTTCAATATCGATTTCCCTTGTAATAAACTTTTCGGCTGCTGACGTTACGCCAAGCAGGTTTCCGGAAATTGGCTCTGCTATCCAGCCGCTACCGGCCCATTCAAAATCATTTTCGCTCACGCCTGATCTGTTTGAACTCAAACAATAAGCGCCTGAAATCACCGCAAGAGTCTGGCCACACCTGATCCATTTGTCGCGCGACGCGGAACCCGTCGCGCGCGGACACAAGAGTATGTCCACACCCTGCCTCGCATAGCTGCGTGCATGTTCGGTAAACCACATTTCACTACACAGCAAAACGCCAATTTTTATTTCCCCCGTATCAAGTACGGCGAAGTCGCGTGGCTCCTCAGCATTGTACCAGCTCTCTTCCCAAAAAAACGGCTCGTCGGGAAAATAACACTTGCTATGAATTTTAGAATCACCCTTGCCCTTTTCATAGATCGTCGCTGTATTAAAGAACCGGTCGCCGTCCAGCACCGGTTTTGAATAAACGATCTGCTTCACTTCGAGTTCGTGCATTTGTTCTCTCCACCGTTCGTGGTTTTCGATGCTTTCCAGCTTTTCCGCATGAGTAACGTGGCGCTCGGCCGCAATCCACCTGCTAAAAGGCAGTTCCGGCAATAACAACAAGTCGGTCTTATGGTCTTGCAAATGCTTTTTAAGTGCCTTCCAGTCACCGGGAAAAGTAGTTTCGTTTCCACTCATTTCGCAAACCGTTACGATCATATAAGTTCTTAATGGAAATTATTAACGTAGTCGGCGAGAAAAATAAAAGCGGGGGACGACTGCCCAACCCCCCGCACACACTTCTGTGCATGCACAAGAAGTGTTTATTCGCCATGCTTGTTTTCTCAGTGCGTGGTCCCACGCAATTACCGTTGAATTCAGTTGTTCATGTCTTTGCCGTGTTGCAGATCCCTGATATTTTTTTCGATCTCGATCTTGTTACCACCTTTTGCCTGGGGTAGCGCTTTTTGCGCAAATGAAAGGGCTTTCTTATAATCACCAATTGCCGAATACCCGGTGGCCATTCCTACATTTGTGAACAGCGTGTTCGGGAACTTTTGATACAGCATCTTAAAAATTTCAAGCGCTTCCTGCGGGCGTTTTGCAGTTACTAATGAACACCCGTACACATATCCCTGGAGGTCGTCTACGAACGACATTGCGCGTTTCATCATTTCATCAGCTTCTGCTTTATGCCCCAGGCTGTCAAGGATGGCAGCGCGCGTTTGCCAGGCCTCAAAGCTGCGCGTGCCGCCAAAGATTGGACTCGTGGCACTATCAGCCCATCGCAGTGCTTCCTCAAGATTCGTATTGTTAGCGAGACAGAAAGTCGCGGCCTGGTTCCATGGTTGCCAGTTGCCTGGCAGGGCCACATCGCCGCGGAGCTCCTTTCTGAAGGAAGCGATTTGGGTTTTCACAACATCCACTTTCACCGTAAAGGGAATCATCAGTTTCTCCCATTGCAGCTCAATTGTCGCAGTCGAAGGAGTTTGTTCGGCAAACTCATACTTCAACCATTCGACACTTTTTTCGAGCCGTATTGGTCTTACCGCTACGCGCAGGGCATCTTCGGTAGAATCGTAAAAAAAGTTTCCCCACGACGTTGAATTTTTTGAAAAGATCAGAATGCACTGCACGGAGTCGTAAGCAACGAAAAAGCCATACCTCCCTGCCGGAAGGTCGTGCCCCTGGATCTGTACGTCAGTTGAAAATTCGATCGTTGTGTTTTCATTTGCACCTGCACGCCACGGCGCCGGATTCTTCGCACCATACCCAAGCTGGCTAAAACCGGTCGGAATGAGCTCACCCCAAATGTGCCCTTCACGATGCTTCACGCAGGGTCGGCTGTAACGAATTGTAACATTGGTGATCCCCACCTGCTCAGTCACAGAGGCTCGTTTATTTCCGCCCCGTGGCAAGGCCGTTAGCTGTGCGGTCGTTGTGCCAAAAAAGGTTAAATGGAGAATAAGTAGCGATAGTGCGTTTCTTGACAACCGTATCATCGTCGAATGTGTAAGAAGGGTAAGCATGCTTTTCAGCAAAGGGACTACTTTTGATTAATACCAGAAAATACTTAATTTGTATGTATTAATAACCTATTTGCATAAATGGATATTGACGTTCTGAAAAATTTCCTGCTGCTTTCCGAAACACTACACTTCACTAAAACATCGCAACAGGCTTTCATAGCGCAGCCTGCATTAAGCCGCCAGATAAAGCAACTTGAAGAGTCAATCGGCGTGCAGTTGTTCCAGCGTAACAAGCGAAACGTTTCGCTAACAAAAGCAGGATTGTATTTTAAACAGGCCGCGCAACAATCAATTGATCAGTTGACGTATGCAGTGAGTCGTGCCCGTGAGATACACCTCGGTGAGGCCGGCGAAGTAAAGATCGGATACACTCATTCTATCGTTCAAACCATCCTGCCTCACATCGTGAAAGAAATCAGGGTAAAATTTCCCGGAATAAAGACGGTTCTCCGCGAGATGAATAATACCGACCAGTATAAAGATCTTGGTGAAGGAAAGATTGACATTGGGTTTGCGACAAACATCATTGCGCCCGAACACATCAGGAGCAAGGTGTTTTATAAAGATACTTTCGTGGTGGTATTTTCAAAGAATCATCCGGCGCTGAAACGCAAGCCCTTTAAGCTGTCTTCGTTGTCCGGCGAGCCATTCATATTGCCACACAAAGTGGATGGCAGCGACTATGTTTCTACCGTGGAGTCGATCTGCCTGGAGGCCGGCTTTCTTCCAAACGTGGTCCACCAGACCGCGTCGGTAAGTTCGGCACTGCGACTGGTAGAAGCGGGGTTGGGGGTAACGATAGAGCCGAAACGGTCCTTATCCGGGCAAAATCTTGCGATCAAATTTATTGAGCTAAGCAAAATTGCACAGAAGGCTGAATCAGCGATCCTGTGGAGCGCCCATACAGAACGAGAACAACTACCCCTCCTCGAGCTGGTGCGGGCAATCGTTGCTGCTTAATGTTGTGCGCTGCGGGGTAAAGATCCGCAGAATAGTTCTGCTATCGGTACTCGCGTTGCGGGCAAACCGTCTGACTGGTTAAATTTCGCGCCGGCTAAGAGCCTTACGCCAGTGACACGTCGCTTAATTTCCTGGTGGGCGGTAATTAACGGAAATCTTTGAAGCCTTGTCCACATCTTCGGGGTTGATGAGTGCGGTGGTTGATACCGACACAAGGCCACTGGAATTGATCGCCATTGAAACGGCAGCCGCCGTATTCACATCAGGCAGTTCAGCGATTGCATAAACGTCGGCATCTCCAAGGGCGTAATAAAACGCTTCCAATTTTCCGCCGAGGTCATTAATCATTTTTTCAACACCCTGCTTCCTGCTAGTGCCCCCTGCCTTCATGAGGCCCTTCACACCGTCTACGGTATAAGATGCCTTGATAAGAATCTTGATCATGTTAGTTGGTTTTATTTTGCTGTTATGGATTGAAAAATCGTTCTTTTATTGATCGATGGTCAGGGAACTGTCGTCGTGCATCTCTACGGAGTCATGATTGCAGGTGCACGGAAGCAAAAATCTAACACGCGAGGCAGCCCTGCCAATATACCGCAAATTCCTTAACGGCGCTTTTATCTTTTAATCGGCGCAATTCACCCCTTTCTTGTCGCATTCATGCTCGATTTTAATAGCGGTAGTTATTAGCTTTGATCATCAACCCACGTATAAACTTGTTATTATGGCAAACATGATCCCCTACCTGAATTTTCATGGCAGGTGTACCGAAGCAATGAACTTCTACAAAGACATTTTTGGAGGTGAACTTTCACTGCAAAAAGCCGGCGATTCTCCTGCAAAAGATCAGATGCCTGCGGAATTCCATAACCAGATTTTGCACTCTCATCTGAAAGGTGGTACGATTGAGGTTATGGCGTCGGACATGGCCCCGGTGAAGCCAGTCGAAGGGAATACCGTGTACCTGGCACTCATCTGTAAAGACGAGCCTGAGCTGAAATCACTTTTTGAAAAGCTGTCGCAGGGAGCAAACATTTTGCAGCCTTTGCAAAAAGCTTTTTTCGGCTGGTTTGGCTCGCTGGAAGACCAGTTTGGAAAACACTGGATGTTCCAAAGCGACGCCCAATAAGAAAGAGCGGAGAGCGGAGTGCGGAGTGCGGAGGAAACGGCCACCGGTGAGTGAAGTAGGCAACCTTTGCGCTCTTTGCTTCTTTGCGCCCTTTGCTCCTTTGCGCCTTTGCGTGAAATACGCCATGCGAAGAAAGAGCGATGAGCGAAGGGCGGTAAGAGTGGAAGCTAAAGCTCGTGTAGCGTTCTTTGCCTCTTTGCGCCCTTTTCTCTCCTTACGGATGCTTTCTAAACAGGTACCATTTCACATCCATTAGCGGGTAGATGAGCGGTAGCTTTCCTGCCGTTTTATTTAGCGAGGTGACGAAATTTTTGAGCAAAGGGGTTGATGTTTTCGACTCCAGGAATGATAGCGCGTGTTCTGCGCTTAACTTCTTTAGAGGATATCCTTTATCGACCAGCTGCATTCCGTAAGCTTCAAATAGTGATTGCAGCGTGCGGTCAGAGAACCAGTGAACCACACTCGGCGGACTATACTCATGCCACCGCTTGCCCATCACGCGGGCAACGAGACTCGCCATGTTCCATGACTCAACCAGCACCAATCCCCCGCTACGCAAAAGGGCTTGTATGTTGCGAAGCGTTTTATCAGGATCATATACGTGACCGATAACCTGGATAAGAGTTATGAGATCGAATTGCTCATTGGAATGAAAATCTTCGATATTGCCGGTTTGTACATCAATTCGCAACTTCGTTCTTGCATAGCCTGCCATTGTATTGTTGGGTTCAATGCCGTGACAATCCCAACCGGAATCACGAAAGCCTTTCAGGATGAAGCCTGCTGCTGCGCCGATATCTAACACTTTTCCGGGGGCCGTGAACTTGGCCGCCAGCTTTGCATAGCGGAGTCCACGTTCATAAAGCAGTTCTTTTTCATTCAGGTAGTTAGGATAACCGTCTTTTCCTGCAAAAAAATAATCGTCCGAATAAGTATCTGAAACATGGGTCGCCGGATCAGGTACCTGCACAAACCGATGTTTGCAACTGCTGCATTCCAGCACCGTGTACGATTTCTTTTCGAAAAGGGGCCTGCGTTCCTCGCGGCACTGCATAAGGCCGTTACAACTTTTATTCATTTTAATAGGGCGAATTTTTTATACTGAAATCACTTTTGCCGGCTATTGCTGGCCAGAATTTCCAGGACAGAGAATTGCATTCAATGCCGGTAATAGCATTGGACTAAAGCGCTATAACATAGGAATGATGGAAGACAGAGAAGGAGATAAAGATAATCACTGAGATTGGAAGTTGCAAGGTTGATGCAGAAAAAATTGATGATGATTTCTATGAAATAAGGCCGCAAAAGAAAGGGCGTAAAAGCAAAGGACGCTAAGCTGCCTACTTCCTCACCGGTCGCGTTTCCTCCGCACTCCGCACTCCGCGCTCCGCACTTCACTCCCTCTCCTCGCTCACCGCTCTCCACTCAGAGCCGGTCCAATCTTCCACCATCTACCGTCAGCATAGCCCCTTGCACAAATGCCGCATCCGCCGAGGCGAGAAACGCGACCGCGGCTGCGATGTTTTCAGGTTTGCCTACATCTGCCTTATCAATTTTTTCGATGCCCGCCCGAACGTTTGGATTGTCCCACAGCATCGGCGTATCTATCGCACCCGGCAGTACCGCGTTAACCCGAATGCCCTTTGCCTTGCCCTCAAGTGCCGCTGACCGCGTGAGTGATAACATAGCTGCCTTCGCCGCGGCATAGGGCGCAACGAGCGGCTCGGTTTCAATTGCGTGGATGCTGGCAATATTGACCACGGATCCGCCCCGCTCCATATTCAGAAACGAATGCTTGATGAAGAAGAATGCGCCAAGCAGGTCGACTCGTAAAATTCTTATCCAGTCGTCCTCCATTTGTTCCTCGAGCTTTTTAAACGACATCAGTCCGGCATTATTCACAACGACATCTAACTTTCCAAACCGCTTTTTTGCTTCGTCAACTGTTGCCTTAACAGCGTCTTCTTTAGACACATCGCAGATCGAATACATGACTTCGGCATTTCCGGATTTTCTTACGTCCGTTTCAGCTTTTTTTAGGGCGTCTTCATGTACATCCGCCAGAACAACCCGGGCGCCTTCTGAAGAAAATCTTTTTGCAATGGCGAATCCAATGCCGCCGGCCGCGCCGGTGATAATTGCCACCTTGTTTTCAAATCGCATACAGAACTATTTATGCTTGCGTCGTTGGCTCTTTGACGTCATCTTCAAATTGATTGCGGTTTTGACGCGCCCAACGCTGTTCGTGTTCGCTTGGCATCACTACCGGTACTGTCAGGCAAATACTTTGGGTCGGGAGCACTTCGGCCCACTCAGAGATCAATTTCTTATACGCCTTTCCCACCGGACGAATATTGCGGTCGAGATCAAACAGCCCAAGTGGGTTCGCGCGACCATTATTTTCCCGCAGTGCCGTATCCCAGTCGACCTGGTCAGTTAATGAATACCACGTAAATCCCATTATCGGCACACCGTCATTGCGTACCCGAAGAACATTCGCCCATTCCTTCCAAAGCCAGTTAACCGCCTCCTCGCCGGTGGGGCCCTGCTGGTAATTGGTTTCCGTATGCATCACCGGTAACCCGTACCGTTCGTAGTATTGAGAAGTGATAACATGGTACCCGAAAATTTCGCCCGCTGCACACGTCCTTCCATCGGCTGAAACGCGGTGTTCATTGGTAACGTAGTAATCGTTACCCATGATGCAATGATGCTTCAGGTGGTATTTAAGAAAGAAGTGATATTCTTCACGCGTCATGCCATTGTCCATGAGGTATTCAAACATCTCGGAATCTACCCGCTTGCCATAGTTCAGATCGAGGGACAAGAATCGCCTGCTATTCATAATCTCTGCCGGCTTAATCGCCCGCGGATTTTCAGCATGATAATATTCTGAAGATTCGCTTTGGATGAAAATTGCATCGTGGCGATGTTGCAGGATGGTACGCATTGCCAGCACGTTCGCCTTGGCGATATGCTTTAATGCCGTCACAAAAGCGCGATGTGTTGTGAGTTGTTCGTTCCACCATCCATACAATGCGGAAAACAACGCACAGATGAACATTTCATTTATCGGGGTGTAAAGCTGCACCCACGGATAGCGACTTGCGAAGGCATCGGTATACTCCGCAAAGAGCTGCGGAAACTCGGGATTTTGAAAATTGCCAATCCAGTCGGGCACACCGAAGTGACACAAATCAACGATGGGCACGATGTTCCGTCGCTTTAAATCGTTCAGTGTTTCATCCGCAAAGCTCCAGTCATATTTTTTGCTTGCTAAAAATGTCTTGTGCAACGGCGGACCATAACGCAGAAATATTATTCCCAGCTCCTGCACAAGATCAAAGTCTTTTTTCCATTGAGTATAATGGCCGCATTTCTCGAACTCGTCCATCCTTAACGTACCACCATTAATGGTGGGCGCGCTGTTCTCAATACCCGTGGCAAACATAAATCCCTGCAACATCTAACAAGTTTTATGAACGTTATGTGCCAGGTGCAACAAAAATGTCACCAGCGGCTGACCGGAAGCAATGGCGAGCGACGCCCGGTCGCAGAGTTACCCATTCTGTCAGGGCAGCGTCAATTACACCCTACCACCCGCTTGTAGAGTATTTTCTACAACTGTCCGCCCCTTTGCCGTCATCTGGGGCATTGGTTTTCAGAGGTAATAAGGCAGGCTATTTGTATTTATATGAACAATGCAAAATCAAAAGACAGTCGCCAGGCGTCCATTGGCACTGAGAGTCACCCGGATCGTGTTGAAGACGATTGCTTTTATCCTGCTCTTCGTATTAGTAATTTTTGCGCTTCTGTTCACACCGCCGGTGCAACGCTTCCTCACAACACGTGTGCAGCACTACCTGGAAAATAAGCTGCATACCAAAGTGGCGATCGGCCGAATCTCGTTTGGGCTTTCCGGTCGCGTAGGGCTGCACAATATTTATATTGAAGACAAGACACGCGATACACTATTATCCGGAGGATTAATAAAGGCGAATGTCAGCTTCCTGAAATTATTGTCAAACGAAGTTCGTGTTCGTGACATTGAAATCGACGACGTAACTGCCAAGATCAAACGCGTGTTGCCCGATACGGTGTACAACTTCCAGTTTGTGGTCGATGCGTTTATGTCCGCACCATCCCAAACAACGGACACGTCCACATCCGCACCGATGAAGCTCGACATTAACCAGGTGACACTCAAAAACATCAACGTAACTTATTCCGATGCGGTTGCGGGGAGCGACATGTTCGCTCATATTGGAGAATTCGCTGCTTCCATCGATACCATCGATCCGTATACACAGCACTTTGCAATTCCCCGCATCATACTAAGAAATTCAACGGCGAGGATGAAGCAGGTGAAGCCATTGGTCGAACCGAAGCCATTGGCCGAACACGTTGCGGCTGCAACAACTCCGACCGCGATGAATGTGCAGTTTGGCGGTGTCGAGGTACAAAATGTTGCCTTTGATTACGCAAACGATGTTTCCGCCGCCTACGCGACGGCAAATATCGGGTCATTCGTTGCCCGTTCACGATCGCTTGATATGCAACACAACTCAGTTAACATGGATGAGCTCTCCCTGAAGAACTCAACTATCGTTGCACGACTCGGAAAAACGGAACAGGCAAAAACAGTAAAGCAGGAAGCGAAGAAAGAGGCGACGGCGCAGGCACAGGCAGGTTGGAATGTGTTCGTTAGTAAGTTTTCGCTCGCGAATAACAGCATAAAGTTCGATGATGACAATAAGCCACGGACTGGCAATGGTGTCGACTTCGGTCATATCGATGCAGACAACTTGTCCCTTGCCGCAGAACGGTTCGTGATGACGAATGACTCAACAAGTGTAAATATTGTCAGTGGCTCCATTCGCGAAAAAAGTGGGTTGACGGTTGAAGAACTTAGCGGCGAAATTTTGTATGCGGGCAATCAATCGTACGTCCACAATTTGGACGTACGTACCCCGGGCAGCCAGATAGGTAAATCATTTGAAGTACATTATCCCTCAATCGAAGCAGTTACTAAAGATCCCACGAAGGCAACCGTCGTAGTGGACCTAACGGGTACCCGAATCCAGGTTCGTGATATCTTATTACTGGCGCCCCAGTTGCGTTCTAACCCGGCATTTAAACGGCCCAATGATGTGTGGCAGGTGAATATTGCCGGCAGCGGAAATGCCAACCAGTTCAACTTCCGCACACTGCAATTTGCGGGATTGGGAAATACCCAGCTTGATGCGCACGGCTCGCTAACGGGTCTTACCAATCCAAAAAATGCGGGCGGCGATTTCGTGATCAACCGGTTTCACACTACCCGTTCAGATATCGCGGTGTTTGCTGGTGACCAGCTTGCAAAGACCGGGATGAACCTGCCGGCGGATATGACTGCCAGCGGTACGCTTACCGGCAACGCGGGTGCAGTGCAGGTAAAACTGGCGCTCGCAACATCTGACGGTTCGCTTAACATGGCCGGCAGATTTGCAAATCTTGCTGATTTGAATCGCCTTCAATACAATGCCGTTCTCACCGCGCGCAACGTTCGCGTGGGAAAAATTATGGCGCAACCCGCAATTGGCGACCTGACTGCTACGGTGTCCGTTCGTGGGAAAGGGGCTACGCCAGAGACGATGAATACCGAATTTGCTGTTGCCGTTCCGGCAGTTACATACAACCAGTACAACTATAAAAATATTCGGCTGAATGGTTCGCTTGTAAAAACGAATTTCAAGGTGAACGCAATCATAAAGGATCCAAACGCCGACGCCGACATCTCGTTGGCGGGCGACTATTCCAGCCATCCTTCTTTCAGCGTTCATGGCATGATCGACAGCATCAAGTTTGAACCACTGCACCTGGCAACAGAGCCGCTCATCGTGCGTGGGCGGATCGACGGTACGGCTTCTGACCTGACCGCCGATAATCCTACCGCAGACATACACATTACTCAGGGTCTCTTCGTGTCCGGAGCGAACCGCCTTGCCCTTGATACAGTTCAACTAACATCTGGGCGCAACGGCTCAGAAAATTTCATGCGTTTTCAAAGTTCCGTTGCCAGTGCGGAACTTGTGGGAACTTACAAACTTGCCGAGTTAGGCAGTGTGATCCAACAGGCCATACAACCGTATTTTGCGATGACATCCGGGGCGCCCGCAAAACCGGTGCAGCCATATGATTTCCGTTTCTCCCTCAATGTAGCTTACGATCCCATCTTTGCAGCTTTCGTTCCGGGCCTTACTGCTATGCAGGATGTGCACGCAAGTGGCCGGCTGTCTTCAAAGGGTGGTATTAGTGCCGATCTTTCGATACCTTCTATCGTTTACCAGGGTAACACGATCAGTGGTCTAAATTTCGCCGCCAACTCGGCAGCGGACGGTTTAAGAGTAACCGGTGGCATTTCGCGCTTAAAAAGCGGAAGCTCCTTTGACCTCTACACCACGCGCGTCAATGCGCTTGTTGCAAATAATAAGGTCGACTTTAGCCTTGGAGTGGATGACCAGGCTGGTAAAAACAAGTACCACATCGCAGGGTTATTTGCTCAGCCAACGACGGGCACGTATACGGTGCAGCTTAAACCAGACAGCCTGTTGCTGAACTACCAGCCATGGACTGTTTCGGCAAATAATCTTATTACCGTATCACCCGACAACATCGCAGCCACGAATTTCACATTGCAAAGCGGCGATCAACGGCTAAGTATGAATAGTCCCGGCGATCGCGGGCAGCAATTGCTGGTAGTCGACTTTTCGAATTTTCGGGTCGCTACGATTACAGGTTTTATAAAAGCCGATTCGGTTTTGGCAGATGGTGTGATTAATGGAAATGTCCGGCTAAGTAATTTCCTGAAGCAACCCAATTTCACAAGTGATCTTACCATAAATGACTTAAGCCTTCGCGGCGATACCATCGGCAATGTGGCGATCAAGGCCAATTCCGCGGGAGCCAACCGGTATAACCTCGAGACTACAATTACCGGCAAAGGAAACGACGTTGCACTGCAAGGCTGGATCGAAAACGCAAACGCCACCACTAATCTGAATCTTGACCTCAATGTGCGCGCCATACAGCTTCATTCCATTGAAGGTGCGACCGGGGGAGCGATTCGGAATGCCACGGGGGCTATAAATGGAACAGTCGCTATTCGCGGCACCGCCGACAAACCATTAATCAACGGCAATCTAAATTTTGACCGGTCAAGCTTTGTGCTTTCCATGCTGGGTAGTCAGTTTAATCTCGATAAACAGTCGATAGCCGTCACCAATGATGGCCTGACCTTTAACAAGTTTACGATCAAGGATTCAACCGGCAATGCACTCGTGTTTGATGGAAATGTGGCAACAACCAATTTCGTAAACTACAACTTCAACATAAAAGTTACTGCGCGCGATTTTCAGCTATTGAACTCAACCAAAAAGGATAACCCGATCTATTATGGCAAGATGAACATCAGTACGGATCTCGGCATTACGGGCACTGAATCGTTGCCAAAGGTTGATGGGCGCATCACCGTAAATGATGGCACTGCGTTAACTTTTGTCGTTCCGCAAACGCAGCAGGGAATAGAGGAGCGTGAAGGTATCGTGCAGTTTGTGGACATGCGCAACCCGGCAAATGACAGTCTGTTTAAAAACTATGATTCACTGAATAAGACGTCGGTGCTTGGAATGGATGTAGCAGTGAACATTGAAATAAAAAAAGAAGCGCTTTTTAACGTGATAGTGGACGCGGCGAATGGTGATTTCCTCAACGCCCAGGGAGAAGCGCTCCTTACAGCAGGAATTGATCCAAGTGGAAAGATCACCATGACCGGAACGTACACGCTCGAGCAGGGCGCCTACCAGCTATCATTTAATTTCCTGCAGCGCAAATTCGAAATCGCGAAGGGAAGTACCATTACATGGACCGGTGAACCAACGTCCGCAAAGCTGGACGTTACGGCAGTGTATGTTGCAAATACGTCTCCTCTCGACCTCGTGCAGGACCAGGTAGAAGGTTCCGCAGCGGCCATACGCAATACCTACCTCCAAAAGCTTCCGTTTGAGCTGCACCTGAACCTGACCGGTGAGTTGATGAAGCCTATAGTTGCATTTGACATTCTGTTACCGGAAAAAAATTATGGCGTATCTAATGATGTCGTCACCACGGTGCAATCGAAACTCGACCAGGTTCGTGAAGATGAAGGGGAATTGAACAAGCAGGTCTTTTCGCTGTTGCTGCTGAACCGCTTTGTCGGCCAAAATCCGTTCCAGTCCGCCGGGGGCGGAGGCGGGTTTAATGCAGGCGTATACGCGCGACAGAGCGCAAGTAAACTACTTACCGAACAGCTCAACTCACTTGCGGCTGGACTCATCAGCGGCGTTGACGTCAATTTTGACGTTGCATCTACTGAAGATTATACGACCGGCTCTATGCATAATCGAACCGACCTTAATTTGAACGTCAGCAAGCGGTTGCTAAATGACCGGTTGAAGGTTTCAGTCGGTAGCAATTTTGAACTTGAGGGCCCGCAAAATAGCAATCAGCAGTCAAATAATATAGCAGGAAACGTGGCGCTCGACTACCAGTTGAGTCGTGATGGCCGCTACCTGGTTCGTTTCTTTAGACGAAACAACTACGAGGGTGAAGTCGACGGGTATGTAATTGAGAACGGTCTCTCCTTTATTATTTCAGTTGATTATAACCGGTTCCGCGAAATACTCCACCGTCGTAAGCAGCGAATGGCCATTACCGACAATCAGCAAAAAGAACGCGTAAAATGAAGGGTTTTCCAGGCAGTTGCATTTTGATGGGGATGATCTTGTTGGCATCATGTACCAGTACCCGATCGGTTCCGGCAAACGATAAACTATACACTGGTGCCGCCGTGTCCGTGAATGGTACGACGAATGTGCGGCAGAAGAAAACGTTAAAGGCCGACCTCCAGGGGCTAACCACTCCGAAACCGAACAGTAAATTCCTCGGAATACGCTTTAAGCTCGGCATCTACAACCTGTTTTACAAGGCAAAGCCCAAATCCCTTTTTGGTAAACTGCGCGACAAGTTTGGTCAACCTCCCGTGCTGGCAAGCCAGGTTGACCTGCAGCGGAATGCGCAGTTGCTGCAGAATTACTCTGAGAATAAAGGTTTCTTCCGTACCGCCGTGGATGCTGACACAGTTTCCAACAAGAAAACCGTCAAAGCCAGGTATAAGGTTAATGCCGGTGATCCCTACACTATCGATACAATCCGCTTCCCATCAGACAGCAGCGCTCTCGCCGCCGACATCAGGCAGACCGCTGATAACAGCTTGTTGCAAACCGGCAAGAATTTCGACCTGGATGTAATAAAAGGTGAACGCACGCGGATCGACGCGGCACTGAAAGAGAAAGGATACTATTATTTTAGTCCTGAATACCTGCTGCTAAAAACAGACAGCACAGTTGGCGTCAATAAAGCCAATATGTACGTGACTGTAAAGCCGGATATCCCGGCGAAAGCCGCTCATGTGTACCGCATCAACAACGTATACATCTATGCAAACTACAGCCTTGGCCCAACGAATAACGATACGATCAGGGCCAACGCAAAAATGTACAAAGGATATTACATCGTCCAGCGGCGTGAACGGTATAAGCCACGACTGCTTGCAGAATCGATGCAATTCAAGAGTGGTGACATTTACAACCGCGCCGAACATAATTTTACGCTCAGCCGTTTGATCAACCTTGATCTGTTCAAGTTTGTAAAGAATCGGTTTGAGCCGACACCCGGCGATTCGACGGGTCTTGACGTATATTATTACCTCACACCTAAACAGGCCAAGTCGCTACAGGCTGAATTCACGACCGTCACCCGCTCAAATAATCTCAACGGTTCCGATGTAACAGTGAGTTGGCGGCACCGGAACATGTTCCGCAACGGCTCGCACTTTAAGATCAGTGCATACGTCGGCTCCGACGTGCAATTCAGTGGCGCACTACGCGGATACAACACCTATCGCACCGGTGCAGAAATGGATTTTGCGATGCCGCGTTTTGTTATTCCTTTCTTTACCATCCCATCGTATGGCGGCTATGCGCCAAGAACAGATATTAAGGTGGGCTATGACATTCTTGACCGGCAAAAACTGTACACGCTAAATCAATATCGGTTTCAATACGGTTATTTCTGGAAGGAGAATATTCAGAAGCAACATGAACTGTACCCCATCGCCATTAACTATGTCCAGCCACTGAATGTTACGCCAAGTTATGACAGCCTTGAACACATCTATCCGGGCCTGGATCGCGCCATCGCACCACAGTTCATTCTCGGATCGCTGTATCAGTATAACTACAACCAACAGGCAAACGGCCTCAAGCCAATCAATGCGTGGTACCTGAATGGGGTTGTGGATCTTTCGGGAAACATTGCCGGCGCGCTGACGGGGGCCAACGTGAAGAAGGGGGATACTGCGAAAATTGCCAACACGCCATTTGCCCTTTCCAGCACAGTGGGATCCGAAGCTTGGAATTCACGTGACTTGAAGTCGCGGC